>CYGL01000267.1_pt1 | contig 24670 bp, 31 predicted proteins | sample 485531 | NCBI WGS metagenome assembly CYGL01 (sample SAMEA3497897, study PRJEB9818) | human gut metagenome | reverse complement strand
TAATAAGAAGGAAAACACCAGTGATAGTTATATGTTTTTAAGGTGTGCTTTTGAACTTAACAGCCCGCCATTATTTTCTGAGAATAAAAATTTAAGTATAGAGGAACATAGTTGGAGAGAAGTTATCACTCAAAGAGCATATATGGGTAGAAAATGTGAAATAGAAAAAATACAGATGGATAATATGGAGAAGAAGTTAAATAAGAAAAAATAATCGGAGGTGGTGTAATTGTCAAGAACTACGAATATAAATGTAAATGTAAATAGTGGTAAATCAGTAGCTACCATAACTAAAATTAAAGAAGCATTTATAGATTTGAAAAAAGCCAAAGAGTCTATTGGTAAAGACGGGAAAATAGCTTTAAACATAGATATACAAGGTGCGGATAAAGGTTTGTTAGATGCACTTTCTAAATCTATAAATAAATTAGGCAACGGTATGAAAAAATTAAAAGATAACTCTAACGCCTTTGCTGATACTGGAAAAGTTATAACTGCAAGTGTAAATAATGTGACCAATAATGTTTATAAAACCTCTAAATCTGTGGATGGTTTAGGGAACAGTTTTACAAAAACAAATGCGTCTATGCTAGAGTCGGCTTTAGTTTTTGAAACTGTCAGAAGAAGTTTAACTCTATTTATGCGTGATTACAATAAATTATCTGAAACCACTTTCAATGTAGGTATAGCTTCACAAATGAATTTAAGACAAATAAGTGCTTTAAATGATTCATTTTTACAACTATCTTCAACTGTCCCTAGTTCAGCACAAGAAATGGCTAGTGCAGTAGATGCCTTAATAAGAACAGGTAGGTCATTTGAGGAATCTAGACAAATAATAGAACAAGTAGCTATACTGTCCACTGCTTCAGGAGATTCTTTAAAAAGTACATCTGAAGTGGTTACTAAAGTTATGGTTTCACTTGGTGTAAGTGGGGATAAAGTAACGGAAACTCTTACTACAATGCACTCTACCGCTATACAAACTGCTTCAGACATGGGGTATTTAGCAGAAGCATTCAAAAACGTTGCTGGTACTGCATCTGTTTTGGTGAAAGAATCAGGGTTAAGTGGAAAAGAGCTAGATGATTATAAACAGAAGATATTAGATATAACCATGGCTTCCATAGGTAGTATGGCTAACCTAGGTCTCGGGGCATCGGCAGCCGGAACCAAAGTTAAAAATCTCTTTGGTAAGATGGTTGCAGGGGAAAAATCCGCAAGAACATTGTTCGATACGGCTATGAAAATAAATAACATACAGATGACAGATTTAACAGGTTCAGGTAAGAAAGGTGAGTTATTTAATTATGAAGCTCTTTCTAATATGACTAAAAAAGATTTACCAAAAGCTCTTAATATCTTATCTGATATGTATGTGAAAGGACAATTAAACACACAAACCATGCAAAAAATGTTTACAGCTAGACACTTCATGGAGATTTCAAATTTATTAATAGGAATAAACGGTAGTATAGATGATTTCGTGAATGGTATAGCTAAAGGTATAAGTTACTCTAACGACTTCTATAAAAAAATGTTTGATATCAACGAGCAAGCCAAATTACTAAGAAACAATATGCAGAATACTTTTGGAGGCACTGGTAAAGGTTTAAGCGGAGCACTAACTGGTGGTATGATGATTTTAAACGACACTTTACCTAATGTAAACAAAGGCGTAGGAGATTTCGTCGGGAAATTAGGTACAGTAGCTACTGTTAGTGTTGGTGTATTAACTTCTTTGAAAGCTATTACTGGAGTTTTAAATTTATTGAAACCAATTGCATTAACACCTTGGGGAGCTGGTATAGCAACTGTAGCCTCAGGTTTAGCATTGGTATTAGAACGTATGTATCTAGCCAAAAAAGAAACAGCAGATGTAGGTATAAATATAAATAAAAATCTGTTGACCGTAAAACAAATAGAACAATCTTTAAAAGTAGAATCTAATATTAGAAATGTTATAAATAATACCTTAGAAGATTATAAAAAAAGCCAAGGAGAGTCTTTGCTCTATATAGAAGAGGCTACAACGATGACAGGATTGTTGTTAGGTAAAAATCAAGAGTTAAAAGATTTGATGGAATCTGTGTCCAAAATAAAACCTGTAACAGATGAAATGATACCTAAAATAGATACGAAAGAACTTAACAATTTGAAAGAAGAGTATAGGACTCTAGAGGAAACTCAAAGGGGTACTATGAATGAAATGTTCGACTCTCTTGAATTGTATATAAGTAAAATGGAAAAGAGAGTAAATAAGAAGAGAGGACGTTTCTCTGGTGTAGGTACAACAAGTTCGTACATAAAAGGTTTAAGACAAGATTATAAAAATGCTTTATTTGTTAGAGAGCAATACGAGAAAATGGTAAATGAAGGATTAGATTTACAATCTTTCAAGAAAACTCTGTCTGAAAAAGGTATTAGTGATAAATTCTTAGCAGATGCACTAGGATTAAATAGTGTAAAGGAATTAAACGAGGAGTTAGCTAAAACTGGAGAAACAGGTGAGAAACTAAAGAGCAAAATACAAGAAATGTCAGAAGTTAGTAAAGAATCTTTTAGGGCTATTACTGAGCAAATAACAGCTAATAACAAAGCTTATAACATGGTAATTTCTCAGATGAATCAGACAAGATTGAAAATATTTGAGAAAACTGGAGAGTTTAAAGGTAAAAAAGGCGTGGAAGGTATGTTTGAGCTTTTTTCTGATGCTAATGTGGAGGCTATAAAATCTAAGAATGAAACTATACTTAAAACAATAGAAGCCTTGAAAGAAAGACAAGAAGACCTTGAATCGAAGAAAATTTCAAAGATGATAACGGATGATGAACTCAAGGAATACGAAGGTATAGGAAAAGCTATAGATATTGAAAGACAAAAGTTAGAAGATTTAAATAGTTTTAAAGAGAAATCATTAGAACTTACTAAGTCAGAAAATATAGAAGCATATAAAGGTATAAACACTAACCAACAAACTATGAGTATGTTATTTAATATATTGCAATTAAAGACATTGATTAGTACAATACCTGAAAGCGAGACCAAGCAGATAGAGGCGTTAAAGGCATTAATTGCAGATAGTGAGACTCTGTTAAAAATAACCAATGAAGAAATAGAATCCAAAAAAAGAAGTGTAAACTACCAGTTAAAATACAATGACTATGTAAAAGAAAATCTGAGTGTAGAGTTGGAATTAGCTAAAGTACTTCAAACTCAAGGTCAACAAAATTTGTTGGCGTACAAATATAAAAAAGAAGAACTGGAAATAAATAAAAAATTGTTAGCACAAGATGTTCAACTAGCTAGGACTACTTTGTCTGAAACAGGGTATAAAAATACCGATATAAAGACTGCTATGCAAGCACAAGATACCTTAAGAGGTATGTATGAGAAATATGGGGCTAATGTTAAGGATGAGAAAATAAAGAAACAATTTGAATCTTTGAAAATATTAACTCAATCTCTTGTTAAAGAAGAAAAATTAGCAATAGAAATAGCACTACAACCTTTAAAAGAATTTGAAAATATACTAACAATATGCCTAATATTATAAAAAATATGTACTCATCTATGAAAGGTTTATCCGAAGGGGACTTGTCTCCTATCAACTATGAATATGTAGACTATTTAAGTTCACGTATAGATATATCTATGCAAAAATAAAAGATAGTTGGAAAAATATTTTTAGGCGAAAGTTTATTTGAAGGTCTTACTACAGAAAATATAGATGAATTTATAAATAAGGCTAAAGTATCTGTGTTAAGTGCAGAGGATTCTGCTAGAGAAGCAATGATGAAAAGAGATTCTGGAAGACCTTTAACAGATGAGGAAGTACAGAGAATAGAATTACTTTCGATGGAAAAAAATAAGTTAGAAGACTTAATCAATTTGAAAAATGAAATAATAAATAAAGATAAGGAAGCACTAGATTTAGAACTATCTAGATTGAGTGTTATTAATCAGATGGGCGACGTATTATCTAAATTAGGTTCATCAATGAATATAAAAGGTTTAGGAGATATAGGTAGCATATTTAAATCTTTTGGTGACATAACAAAGATGTTCGAAAACCCTAAAAATAAAGTAGATTTTTCTAGTATATTTGATACAAGTGATATGAAAAAATGGACAGACAATTTCAGCAAAATGTTAGATAATTCTTTGAAATCTATAGATTTAGGCTCTACTGTTGGTTCTTTTATAGGTAATTTAACTGGTGGAGGTGCTAGTGCCCAAGCTGGGGGAGCGTTAGGTGGTATGATTGCTGGTGCTGGAGGTGCCAGTGCATTAGCTGGTGCTATGGGTATGGCTGGAAGTGCATTAGCTACTGGGGGAGCTAGTTTGGCAATATCTGCTGGCATGTCTTTATTGGGAGGGCTGTTTGATAGAGGTTCAGGAGACCAAGAAGAAGCTAATAAAAAAACAGCTGAAGCCAAGAAAATATATGATAAGAATACGGAAGCATTAAATAAATTATCTCAGAATATGTCCAACTTAAGTGGTGGAATAGATGGTTTAAATAATAGTTTAATTTCATCTTTCTCAAAATTACCTACAATAGGTAAATTGGGAAGTGTAGAAGGTACTCTTAGAGATATGTATAAAACTATGGAAGCCACTAGGAAATTTAACAATGTTGCGTATCAAGTAACAAAAACTAAAAAAGGTAAAAGTGGATTTTTAGGTATAGGGGCTAAAGCTGGTGCCACATGGACAGAAACGATAGAATTATCTGTTCAAAATATGTTAGATAGATATGGGTTTAAAGGTACTATCGAAGATATGACTACTAAACAAATGAGAGAGTTCTCTAAGTGGTTAGATTCTTACAATTTAGGTGATTCTGATAACTTCTCTGTATTAGCAAAAGCAGTAGAGGATTACGCGGAAGCATTAGATAAATTTGATAAAAATATAAACAAATTTTTCTATGACACAACTATGGAAAGCTTTGTAGGTATATCTTCTATACAACAAGAAGAACTTAGGCAACAAATAGAGGATTTTTACAAGAATTTAGGGTTCCAAATAGATGAGGTTATATCAAAAGAAATAGATAAGTTAGCTGAAGAGATGTCTGTTATGGTTACGATTATGCAAGATGTAAGAAATAACTTTGTAAGTGTTTGGAAAGATTCAGGTAAAACTGCAGGAAAGGCTTTTTTATCTTCTATGACTCCTTATGTAGACGCTATGCTGAACAATTTATCTCAGATATTTTATGATGTTTATTTTTCAGATGTAACTAAAAAATTAGAAGATGAGTTTAAAACTTTGTCTAATAAATTGGTTGAGTTGAAGAAAAAAGGTGAAAGTTTAGACTGGAGTACAGTAACAAACCATTTGAGTGATAGCTTTAATAAAGTTATTACATCTGTAACTTTAGCAAAACAAGAAACAGCTAGTTTCAATGATATAATATCTAGTTTACAACAACAAGCTGTAAATGCTGGGCTAAGTTTATCAGAGATGTTAGAAATTGGATTAACTACAGGTACCCAGAAAAATGTACTAGAAACATTTAAAGATGCTTTACTTTCATCAGATAGTGAAAGTGCTTTTGTATCCACAATCTTTAGTAATCAAAAACTAGAGGCAGATGTACATCTGGATAATACGATTCTAGATTACAACTATGAATCTACTCGTTTAGTTTACGCAACCGGCGCAAACAGTGATAACAGCCTGCGATTTGTACAGGAATTGGTTACTTATTAATGGATCAGTATATCGAAGTTGGAAAACGTATTCTATCAGAAGGTCAGTGGGTAACGAATCCTAGAACAGGGGTTCGTTGCCTTACTATTATTGACGCAGATTTTACTTTTAACGTAGGTGCAGGTGAATTTCCCCTTATTACTACTCGTAAGGCGTTTGCAAAACAAGCAATAATGGAAATGATTGGGTATCTACGTGGGTATGATTCAGCAGCACAATTCCGCGCTATTGGTGTTAACACATGGAATGCTAATGCAAATGAAAACTTAGCTTGGCTAGACAATCCATACCGTAAAGGTGAGGATGATATGGGACGAGTCTATGGTGTTCAAGGACGTCAGTGGACTAATTCCGATGGTCTTATGTTTGACCAATTAGCCAAGATTTATCATAATCTGAAAAAGGGCATTGATGATCGTGGAGAAATTCTAACCTTCTGGAATCCGGGAGAGTTCTCAAAGGGTTGCTTACGTCCATGTATGCACACTCATCAGTTCTCTATTTTGGGAGATACATTATACCTGAACTCTTTCCAGAGATCTAATGACTTCCTGTTAGGCCAAGTATTTAACATGGTTCAGTGCTATACGCTTCTAGCATTAATGGCACAGATTACAGGCCTTAAACCAGGAATTGCACGCCAGAAGATTATCAATCTTCATATCTATGAGGATCAGTATAATGTTTTGATGGAGCATAAGCAATTCGATCGTGAACCTTTTGCACCTCCTACTCTAGAAATCAATCCAAATATCCGAACTCTAGAGGATGTATTGACCTGGGTAAGCAAGGATGATTTTACTGTTCGTGGTTACGAACACCACCCTGCTATTGCATATCCATTCACTGTGTAATTTAAATAGCCCTTCGGGGCTATTATATTTAAATTTCATTTGCTTATTTAGTGAGATTTAAATATAATATATTTTATAAATTGGAGGTATATAATGATTTCAGCCAAAGAAGCCCAAGAACTTGCAGGATTAACAGAAGTACCCGCATTTATAAAGTTTATAGAAGAAAAGATTGTAGAAGCTGCTAAGTCTGGAAATACAGAAGTAATTATTCGAGATAATCCTTATGCTAGGTGGCTGTATAATCCTAGAGAAATGCCAGGAGCAGCTAAATCAGTACTAAAAACCTTATCGGATAAGGGGTATCATATCTCTCAATACTACCGAGAAGCCGCCTTTGTAGACATGGGTCTTAAAATTAGTTGGGAGGTATAATGTCGGTTTTCCACATTTACACAGATGGTGCTTGTAAGTCTAACCCAGGTCCAGGTGCTTGGGGTTTTATTGTCTATGATGATAACGACGATCGTTTAGGTTCTAAATCTGGTTATAGTCCTAAAACTACAAATAATGAGATGGAACTCACAGCTATTGTAGAAGCTCTACGTTGGTCTGTTAAAAAAGATAATAGACCAATTGCTATCTATACTGATTCTGCTTATTGCAAAAATGGTATGGAAAGTTGGATGTTTTCTTGGCAAAGGAAAGGTTGGAAGAAAGCAGATGGTGAAGTTCCTCTTAATCTAGAACTTTGGCAGGAAGCATTTAAATTAATACAGCAGTATATCAACTTTCATAATACTAATCCTACTTTTATTAAAGTTAAAGGACATTCTGGTATTAGTGGTAATGAAGCTGTAGACGCCTTATGTAATACAGTTATTACTGAAGCTGAAATGGCTGAGATGTGATAAATAAATTAAAAATTTTCTTGCTTAAAGCCCTCTAATTTAGTATAATATTCGTATTGAAAGTGAGGAGGGCTTTATGAGTATTTATAACTCAAATTCATTAGGATTTAAACCATTGAGAAAACGTGCACAATCACCTCGTCAAATAAGAAAGGCTAATATTGGTGAGCCAGAAACACGTCTTCCACCCCCTCCAGAACAACGTTTAGTTTATCTGGACGAAGAATTAGCTGAACGCGAAAGAAAAGCTCAAGAAGAGATTGAGCGTAAGAAAATGTGTACTGCTCCAGCCTACTCCAAAGGGGCTTATCAGTATATCTATACAGCCGAAGAGGCTAAAGATGCGGGGCGTAAAAAATGAAGATTACTGAATTTAAAGGTGCTTATAGTTTCTTATCAAACTTTTATTTATCACCAATTACTTTCGAATATCTAAATGAAATATGGCATGCTGATACTGTAGAACATGCTTTTCAGGCTATGAAATCCGACCAGAAAGATGATGTAGCTCATGTACTACGCTCCCTAAATGCAGGAGTTGCCAAACGTAGAGGACGTAAATTAACTCTGCGCTCTGACTGGGATAAGGTAAAAGATGATGTAATGCTAGAGCTTTTACGGTTAAAGTTTGCAATCCCTGATTTGAGAGACAAACTGTTAGCAACAAAAAATGCAACTTTGATCGAAGGAAATACCTGGGGAGATACATATTGGGGTGTTTGCCGAGGCATCGGGGACAATACTTTAGGAGTTCTTTTGATGCAGGTAAGGTCTGAAATTAAAAGAAGCTTACAGTTAATAAATTAAAAATTCATTTGCTAAACGCTTCAAATTCTCGTATAATATATTTCATAAATTGATAAACAAAAAGGAAAATAAATAATGGCTAAGCAGAAAAACGCAAAAACTCAAGCAGCTCCGGCAGTTAAAACTTTCCCGAAGACTGAGGCTAATCGCAAAGCTCGTCTGGAACGCCACCTGCGTAAGCATCCTACTGATGCTCAGGCTGCGCAAGCACTGAATAATCCGGCTCCGATTCGTCAGAAGCCTAAAGCTAAAAATGCCACCCGTAAATCCTACCAAATGGTTATGTATGTAGAAAATTACGGCCACAAATCTGTCCCAGTTTCCCTGAGCTTCAACGCTGGGGCTGAATTGTTCTCTCGTAATGGTATGTCTATGAAAGACTATGAGAAGGCAGTTAACCAGAAGCGTAAACCAACAGCAGATATATTGCGTGATACTCGTGGGCAGTTTGGTTCTGTTAAGCCAAATATCTTTGGCGTAGAGTATAGTAAAGATAATGTTCGTGCTCTGTGCTATGGCGTAGGCATTAAGTTCACGGGTGATTCTGCTCGTAAATCTGCTAAACCAGCTCGTAAGCGTAAAGCGAAGTAATAGATAAAAATAGGGGCGAAAGCCCCTACAATCTACTAATTCTATAACTAATCAAGGATATTTTTTATGTTCTCTAAGAAACCACGTTCCGTTACTGAAATCGTTGCTTCCTTTACCACTATCACTGATGAGCTTCAAGCTCGTATTGAGGCTGATCAAAAAATTGCTGCGGATATTCAGAAACAGCAGGAAGAACTCGCTTTAAAGTTGGCTGAAACCAACAAGAGTGAAAAATCTGCCCAAACTATTATGGAAAATATCCTTAAACTGCTGGGCAAGTAATTTAAATCAGGGGGCGAAAGCCCCTCTTATTTGGAGAAACTATGCGTAATTTTGTAGCAAAGAATGACTTTAATCGTGCTAGCACTCATAAGTCCGCTAGAGATTACACACGACTTTCTAGTCATGAGGTAATGGATTTAGTAGTGGATGAGTTAGACTTAGATGACCTCTATATGGAAGAGAACTGGGATGTCGGTGAGGATATGCTTCCTGGTTTTAAAGACCCCAAGAAGTGGGAGTCTATTAAAGAGACAGCTCTTTAATAGTTTTCTACACAATAAAGGATAAGTTATGAAAGTAAAACCATTTGGTATGCTAGATATTGAATCTCTAGGAACTCCAGGAGATTGTGGTACTACTCATATCGCAATGCCTTCATTCGCTTTTGTGGCTATGCATGGAATTGATAAAGACCCTGATCTAGTATTTGTTACTTTGGATGTACAAGATCAGCTTAATTCTGGTGCTAAAGTTACAGCATCTACTCTAGCATTCTGGATGGATCAGGCTAAACATAGCCCATCTGCTATCCACATTAAGGAAGCTATGAACGAGCGTAATCCAAAACTGATTGCCTTCCAAAATGGTAAGCATCATTGCACTAATAAACTTGGCTCTAACTATGCTGCCTTCTCTATGGCTCAAAATATTATGGAGTTGGCTCTAGGAGAAGATGCTTTGTACTATGGCAATGGCCCAGAGTTTGATATGACTATCTACTCCGCAAATACGTTCCATGCGGGGACTCACGAAGAGGTAGTTCCGTGGAAATTCTGGAATTTGGGCAATGTTCGATCTCTTCGTAATCTCTGGATGCAAGCTGGTTATAGTTACAAAGATCTAGAGGCTGAAGGTATTAGCTGGGCAATAGCTAAAATGGAGAAGATGGACTCTATTCGTTATGGGATCTATCCGGCTAAGCACGACCCAGCATTTGATGCCTTAGTTGAGAGCTATTGTGTTGCAGCTATGATCGAAAAAATGAAAATTTGATTTGCTTCCGGCTCCAAAATTCTGTATAATATATTCATAAATTTGAGAAAACAATAAAAGGAAAACAAATATGCCAGTATCTAAAAATGTTCGTAAAAATGGTAAGAAAGCTACTCGTAATCTGGGTATCCGTCGTATGGCTAAACGTCAATCAGGTGTCCAGAAAATCTTTGATCTGCTAAATCGTGCTAATCCTAAAATTGATAACAGTAACGATACTGTTCTACGCACTCTGCTGGCAATTGGTCTGTAATAGACCAACTTTAAACAAATTCAAATCTCAAACTTCATATAAGGAAGCAAATAATGACTACTCGTATTTCTAAAACTCGCGCTCTGGCAACTATCAAATCTCTGGAAGATATCTCTAAAATGCCGACATTTCAGGTGTTTGACGCGTTTGTTCGCAGGGGACTCAGTTTGACAGAAGCATATCGACTGGCAAATTTTGACTCTCTGATGCAGAGGGATGCAGCTGCGACCAGACAGGCAACTATCAATGCAGCCAAGGGCAAAAATCATCTTGCGCCTCTTGGTGGAGTAAATGGACCGCAGGAACAGCTTGTGGAGATCCCACAGAACGAGCGAGAGCTGTGGGAGACAGCCTATCCTGGAGTACCTTACAAAGAACTCCGTGAAAAGTATAATCGGAGCTTATAAAAAAGGAGGATCGTATGTTTTCTTTCAAAAAATCGAATACAAAGCCGGAAGTTCCGGTGATTAAAACGTTACCGTCAACAGCGTCTACTACTTACAATGTGGGAGACGCTTTAGTTTTGTCCGCAGGAGCACTGATTAAAGCGACTGGAACCACAAAGCCGGAGTACATTTGTGCATGCAATTATGTGGCTCCGGCAGTAGGAATGGAACCAATCGCTGTGTATCTGATCACTCCTGGAATGGAGTGGGAGACCACTTTTGCCGCAGATGCATCCGCAGTTACGGCAGGAAGTTCAGTGACAATTCATACGGATGGAGCGCAGGTAACAGCTACTACAACCAGTGGAGTAGCAAAAATTCTTGAAAAGCACGGATCAGGGGCAGTTGGAACCGCCGTGACTGTTACATTTTAAGGAGGACTAAATTATGGCACTTATTTTTTCACAGAACAGCGGACTGAATGATGACTTCTGGAAACCGGAAGGACAGATTGTTAAATCCGTGATGCAGGATACTGATACAGAGAAAACCAAATACGATAAGCTGGTATCTGATCTGGCGAATGAGGAAAAATCCAAAAAGTATGCAGAAAAGACTACAGGATTAACCTCAACGGGTTCTTTCCAGATTGTCAATGAAGGAGACGCTCCGGAGCAGGATGAGATTCAGGAAACTTTCCCGAAACTGATTGTCCATAAACAGTTCATGGACCAGATCGCCTGCACTCAGCAGATGAAAGAGGATGGAGACATCAATGTCATGAAGACAATGGCAAGAAATCTTGTTATTAGTTACAAGAGAACCAGAGCGGAGCTTGTGACTAATGCAATTGCCACAGAGGGTAAAAAGTTTTCCATTGGCGGTCGAGAGTTGGACAAGACTACTGGTGATGGTGAAGCACTGTTTTCTACTGCCCATAAGGGTGTAAAAGCAGGTGTAGCAAATCAGTCCAATGTGTTTACAAACGCATTTGGAAATGATTCTACGATGCTTCGCAGATTGGCAAATATCGGTCGAAACTTTAAAAATGATTCTGGAATTGTGCAGGGATACACTTTTGATACCATTATCATTCCGGGCAACTGCTATGCACTGGAAGATCTGATCACCAGAATTATTCGTTCTGACCTGATTGTCGGATCGAACAACAATGATGCCAATACTCAGAAAGGGTTATGGAATCTGATCGTGCTTCCGACCTGGCAGGCAGCAGAAGGAAAGAATCCATATATCATCATGTCTTCTGAAGCGAATAAGGAACTGCGCGGAACGGTTCTCTTCGATAGAACAGCTTTGGATGTTCGCAACTGGGTGGATAATGCTACCAGAAAACCTGATCTGGAACGGCAGAGGCCGTATGTCTTGCGGATTCAATAACTGGAGACATGTGATCATGGGCGGTGCTGATGCAGGTACTACCTTGTCATAAGGAGGCAATATGATTAAAAAAGGAATGGAGGTGGGAGCCGTCTTTGAGGACGGCGGCTCCCTTTATATCGTGGAGAAAGTATGCGGTGATAATTACATCTCCAGACGACTGACAGAAGCAGAAATTGCTGCTGAGGAACTGAAAAAAGAAGTGAAATCTGTTGAAACAACTGAAATAGAGGACGAATCACCGGTTGAGATCTCAAATGGGAACTTAAATGTGCCGGAGGAATCAGAAAAAGTCCCAGAAACAAGTAAAACAGATGTCAAAAAGGTTTCTCAGACTAAAAAGACTCCAGTAAAAAGACCTGCAACTCGAAAATAGAAATTGATCCCTTGGAGGAACAGTATGAAATGGAAGGATGTTAAATTAGCAACATTGCAGAAGATGTTCTCCGCAGAAGGGAACAATATTCCGTCAGATGATTCCACAAGGGATTATCTGGCCGGAATGCCATATGCGGCCAATGAATGTCTGCAGATGATCTGTACCAATAAAAAGCACATTGTGAAATCTGTGAATCTGGATTCTACAATGGGGGCGTCTATTGGGGCTTTCCGCAGTTATACAATGTCTGAGCTTGTACAGGATTTTTTTGAATTTGCTGGAGAAGTGTACTATACGGAAGGGACAAGCCATGAGAGGACGCAGGCTTATGTGACAGAATCAAAAGATGTTATCCTGCTTCCGGTGAATTTCGATGGGACATTCACCGTGTATTATCACGCATATCCAGAAGAAATTACATCTGAGACAGAAGATGAATATGAGATTCCGGTTACGCCTGATGTGGTGGCAATCTTGCCTTTGTATATGGCATCGCAGTTGTACAAAGAGGATGACAATGGTATTGCTACATCTTTGAGAAATGAATTTGAGGTAGCGTATGAACGTCTGTCGCAGGACAATTCTATGTGCCGGTATGAACCTGCAGATGAAAGTGGGTGGTAAATATGGCAGTTACATTTAGTGTACCGTCCAGCCCTAAAAGGTCAACTATTGTAATTGGCGAGTTTCAGGGAGTTGATTTTACCAACTCCCCAGCTAACGTAGATATTAAGAAGTCACCAAATGGACAAAACATGATCCGTGATGTGCCTGGAAAAGTACGCAAGTGTATGGGATATGAAACAATCGAATCCTATACAGGAAGAATCAATGGTGCGCATTTTCGACATGGTGATAACGGATATCTTGTGCATGCAGGGACTGATCTGTACAAAGATGGGGAGTCGATTTATACAGGAATGAAAGATGCCAGAAGCAAGAGCTGGCAGATTGAAGATAAGCTGTATATAGCTGATGGAAAAGCTCTATTGATGTATGATGGCACTACTGTAGAGAAAGTGTCTGCAAATGGCTATATACCAACTGTGACGATCGCAAAAAGCCCTTCTGGAGGTGGGAAACAGTATGAGGCATTAAACCTCATTCAGCCGGGATTTACCGAATTGTTTGCCGGGACAGATACTGATAAAGTGTTTCAGTTATCGTTTTCTGGGCTGGACAATACGGCAGTAAAAGCTGAGATACTTGATGCTGATGGTAATTGGCAGAAGAAGACGGAGAACACAGATTTCACGGTCAATCGAGAAACTGGTGCTATCACATTTACTACCACTCCGGGAAAGAGCCAGGTAACAGGCGAAGATAACGTCAAGATCACAGCATACCGTACCGTAGAAGGGTATGCTGATCGTATCAATAAATGCTATATCGGTGCACTATTTGGTGTAAATGGTGCAACGGACAGATTATTTCTTGCAGGGAATCCAGATTATATCAATTATGACTGGTATTCGGAGTATAACAATCCACTATACTGGCCAGATACAGGTTATGCGGCCTTGGGAAGTGCAAAATCAGCAATCATAGGATATAGCATTATCAATGATCGTCTGGCAGCACATAAAGACGGAATGGAAGCAGATAGGAACGTAATTCTGCGCGAGGGAAATATGACGGACAATGAGCCAACCTTTAAGATTGTAAATTCATTGCAAGGAGCTGGATCTGTAGCTCCATATACGTTTGCATATCTGTCAAATGAACCATTATTTTTGACAAGCCTTGGCATATACGCTATCACTGCGCAGGATGTAACCGGAGAAAAGTATTCGCAAAATCGAAGCTTTTTTTGAATGGAAAACTTCTGAAAGAAGAAAATCTCAATGAAGCATATGCTTGCGTATATAAGGACCTATACTGGCTGTGTATCAATAATGTAGCATATATTCTTGATGGGTTGCAGCCACTCCAGACAGATAGGAGCTTGCCATATGCCACAAGGCAGTATGCCGGATTTTACCGTATCAATTTACCGGCAAGGGTAATGTGGACGCAGGATAACAGGCTATATTTCGGAACGCCAGATGGAAAGGTATGCAGATTTTTTTCTGATACAGAGGCACTTACATCGTACAATGATAATGGAGTAGCGATTCATGCAATCTGGGATACACCGGACTTTACCGGAGATCTATTTTACAAGAATAAAACATTCCGGCATATGGATGTGCGCCTGGCTTCCGCAGCAGTAACATCCATCAAAATCTACGTTCAGAAGAGAGGACTATGGAATTTTTTGCGAGAAGAAATGAAAAGGGCAAGATTCTTTTCATTTGTAAATGTGAATTTTGCAAAATTCTCGTTCTATACGGATACGACTCCGCGTACTGTATCGTCTAAAATCAAAGTTAAAAAGTTGACAAAGCAAGATTCCGTTTTGAAAATAACCAGAAAAATGAACCGTTTGGCTTGTATGATATTGCTTTCGAGTACATTGAAAACGGATACTATAAGGGGTGATTACAATGGCTTTTGAGAAAATTGAAAATGCAGATCTGAGTGGGAAAATGATATCTGAGCTGGCGGATGTGCCAGAGCTTACGGCAGATGAATTGAAAAAAGGTTTGATGCAGCATCGAAGGATGTCATCATCCCTAAATTCAATAAGCTGATTGATGCGTTGGCAGCTTTATCTGCAGCTTCTAATATTGGAATGAACCCTCCGGAAGGTATCACGGCAGAACAGAATATTGCGGCAGTAATCGCTGCCTTAGCTGTGTCAGTAAAAAGCAACAGTGAATCAAGCCATACGCACAGCAACAAGGCTGTCATAGATGCTATTACTGCGGATGTAAAGAAAAAATATGATAATCTGGTGTTATTATTTTCGGCAATAAAAACCATTTCAAATGTTGTGAAGGATGATTCTACATTGCTGCCAACGGGAAAAGCGATAGTGGATTATGTTAAGGAACTTGGGGGCGGAGATATGTTAAAAGCCACCTACGATTCTGATGATGATGGTGTAGTAGACGATGCTTCTAAATTAGGTGGACAGGCTCCAGCGTATTACCAGAAATCCACTGACAACACGTTGCAGACTGACAATAAAACAGTTACCGGAGCAATCAATGAAGTTTATGGTATGGCACAGAATGGTGGAAAAAATTTAATCGGGGAAGATTTTTCGTCCGAGAAAAGTTACACCGTCGGAAAGCATGTCATCAATGGGAATAGCCGGTACAGATTTATTGTAGATCATCCTGCCGGACCTTGGGACGCAAGTCATGTAGAAGAGATCCTTGTGGATAAAGAAGTGGAAGATCTAAATGAGAAGATAACCATACCATTGACTCCAGTCTCTCAGGTAACAGGATATTTTGCTCAATTATATAAACAAGGTAACCATATTTTCGGAAACGGAAGAATTGCTGGTATGACCTCGCTTCCAAAAGTAGAAAGTGTTAGATCATTTGATAACTGGACTGGCAACTTGGTGGCTGCTGCGACAACCGGACTGCGAAGAATTTTTTCCACCAGCGGCAATCCTTTTAAGCTGAAGAATAATATTTATCATATAATCGGATGCGGTACTCGTTCTACGTATAACGGAGCAACTGGTGCGATTGTAACAAATAGCTCGGTTGTGGCAGCTATGTTTGACGGAGAATATACTCATATCTTGTTACAATATGATGCTATCCCATCGGCAAGTGGCTCAACTCAATCTGGTGTATTCTTTATTGATATACTTATTTGATTCCGTAAATAGTCCGTAGAAAAGATGCTGAATGAGAATCTATTGTAATAGTAGTGTCATTAACATATTGAACGTAGATGAATTGATTAGAACCTAATATTGTAAATAAAAATCCAGGGCTGTCCGTAGGAAGATTTTTAAAAGCACAAACAGGCACCTCAAAACTAGTAGTATTTGCCCCTAATGTAGTTGCGCACGCTATGATATTTATTTTTCTAAAATTAGATAAACTTTCTTTTAGCGTATAAGTGCCTGCTCCTCTCGATTTATCATCATCAAGTAAAATGATGGGTTCAGCATTCATTTTCTCATTTAATTCCGTTGATGGATGATTTTTTGTCTAGAAAGGAGGCTCTTATGATCAGAGCACCGACCAATTGAATACGATTTTCTTGGCTCCCGGATTGGGGGCTTTTATTATGCCCGAAAGGAGAATCGCATGGAAACGATCATATCATCCTGCATCTCAGCAGGAGCAGCCATCCTTGTGTGTATGCTCAGCAACCACGCACAGCAGGAGAAGACAAGAGCACTCATGGAATATAAGCTGGACGAGCTTACAAAAAGGGTGGATAAACATAACAATGTAGTAGAGCGTACCTATCATCTGGAGGAAGCGATGGGCATCCAGGAAGAAAAGATGAAGGTGGCCAATCACAGGATTGATGATTTGGAACAGAAAGGGTGAGATTATGAACATGGAACTTTTAATGCAGAATGTAACTTATGCACTAATGGCCGTAGGAGTGGCAGCATTCCTGGTGTCCTGTATCACACAGGTGATTAAGGATCTGCCGTGGGTGACAAAGATCCCGACCAGTGTAGTGGCTCTTTGTGTGTCGCTTATCTTGTGCCCGGTGGCGGTGGTGATCGCCTGCCAGTATTACAAAATTGTGATCGAATGGTACTACATTTTTGCGTCATTTATTGCAGCCTTTATTGTGTATCTGGTAGCGACTGGTGGCTGGGAAAGAGTTACGGAGATTTGGCAGAGGTCAAAATATAGCAAGCAGTAATTAAATGTGGGCGGCGTATGACCGCCCTTTTCTTTGAAGGAGGTAAACGATGAGAGCAATAGACGTATCAGCATATCAGGGAAAGCCTGATTGGAGCATAGTAAAGAAAGCTGGAGTGAGCGCAGCAATATTGCGTATTGCAAACAGAAAAGGAAAAGATGAAAGCTTTGAACATAACTATGCCGAATGCGAGACAGCAGGTATTTGCAGAGGAGTTTACAGATACAGTTACGCAAAGAGTCCAGCTGAAGCGGTTCGGGAGGCTCTTGGAGTATTAAATATCCTGGATAATCGTCCGCTGGAACTTGGCGTATGGCTGGATCTGGAATGGTCAGGACAGCGTGCGCTTGGGAAAAAAGCGATCACTGCAATCGCACAGGCATTTATCAAAACCATTACAACAGCAGGTTATAAGTGTGGAATTTACTGCAATATGGACTGGCATAAAAACGTGCTGGACACTGCAGCCCTGAATGTCCCGTATTGGATTGCCCGTTATCCATCTGATGATTCTGGTATCATGCGTCCGCAGCTGAAGCCAAATCGTGGTGAATGTGGATGGCAGTACAGTTCAAAAGGTAAAGTAGACGGCATTAACGGTCATGTTGATCTGGATGAATGGTATGGATCTGCAGATATGTTTGGAACTGGTGTGAACAGAGTGCTCGATTCAGAAGCGGTGAGAAGTCTGCAGGAAGCCATGAAGGCTGATGGAATCAAAGACAAGAACGGTAATGACCTGAAAATAGACGGTGCCAAGGGACCGCTCACAGAATCTGCAATCACGAAGATTCTCATGAAATCTGGAGCTTTTGATACTGCAAGAGGTAAATACTCTGTAGGAAGTACTGGACAGGTCGTTAAATGGCTTGAAATGCGTCTGGACAGTCTTATTGGAGATAGTATCAAGGAGCTTCTGGGGCATACTTTGACAAACGAAAAGGATCCGGATGGAAAATATGGCGCCGATGTTCGCCTTGCGGTAGGTCTCTTCCAGGAACTGAGAGGACTGCAGATTGATTACAAAGCAGGCCCAAAGACAGTGACAGAACTTTTGTTCAAATAAAAACTGGTGATTGCAACTCTTTTTAGGAGGATATTATGGGTTTAATGGATAAACTTGCCGATGAGGCTACGAAAACAGGTGGGAAAGTGTATGTAAACCCTTATACAGGGTCTAGCATTAAATACAATTCTAGTAAAATTACAGATATAGTACCGACTGTATCAAAAAAAAGAAGAAAACTTCCTCTTCTTCAAATCATAATACAACGACATCTTCTGCTGTAAATTCTTATGATGCACAGGCGGCTGCTGCGGAAGAACTGCGAAGAAGGCAGGAAGAGATTGCCCAGAGATCATATGACAGAAATGTATCTGCTTTGCAGAATGCATATGCGCAGAGAGCTGATCTGTTGAAAAAAAATTATGATTCAACGATCGGAGCTCTTAATTCCAGTTATGGAAATTCCCGGAACAATGTGAATGCTCAGTCTGATAAAGCTCTTCGTGAAGCATACGTGAATCGGATGATGTCACAGCGAAATCTGGGTCAGAGCATGGCAGCGCAAGGGATGTCAGGTGGTTTGTCAGAAACTACACAGGCCGGTCTGCTGAATAACTATGGGAATGCCCGTAACAATATTGAAGATACCAGAGCCGGAAATCTGAAAGATCTGGAAGTGACCTACAACAACAATGTAGCTGCCGCAAATCAGCAGTACAATAATCAATTGGCAGAAGATGCAGCACAGAAAGCAGCTTACATGATGCAGTTGGAAAATGATTTGTCCGATGGTATTGCAAAATCTTATTCTGACATGTACTCATATCTTCCGGCTTTGTCTCAGGCGTATACGCAGAAAATGAGTGATCTGTTGTCTAAACAGCAGTCATATACCCCGACGACAGCTGAGGCAAATAATACCCCAGTAACAGCCAGCACAACACAGGGAAGCAGTGGAGTCAACCCGAATTACTATGCGAATTACGCAGCAGCCTTGAAGCGGCGAGGTTATAGTGATGACCAGATAGTTACATTGCTTACTAATACAGGACTGACAGAGGCGGAATCAATTCAAAAGATTTTGAACCAGTTAAGTTAAAGGAGAATCAATATGCCGTACACAGTGGACGAAGTCAAGAAAATGATGCAGAAAAAAAATCTCCAGGATCTGGATGCGTATAATAAACGTCTGGATTCTATACGTGCAGCTGCAAAGGAGAGAGAGCGGATAAAAGAAGGAGTTTCTGCGAGAAGGAAGTCAAATCAGAATGTGGATAACCAGAATGAACCAACGATGAATACTGAAAATCAGAGTTCTAGTAATGTGTCAACCTATCTGAACGGAAACTCAAATCAGAAAAGCACACCGTATGCGGCAAAAAAGCAGACTCAAAAGACTGATCAGGTGCAGATTCCGTATCTGAAATCTTTTCAGAAAGGAAGTGCAGATACGGAGTCGTTGTTGAGTAAAGCATCACAGTCTGATTATAAAATGAGCAAGTCTGAGCAGAAGCAAGTGCGCGAGTATGCAAAAAAGTGGCTTAATGATTATAGTAAAGGCATCAGGGACGGAAGCATCAGTACGCAGCAGGCGATGAAAGATACAACTGATGCAAACTCTGAGTATGGCAAAATGGTTCAGTTGTACAATAAGTCCAGTTCTGGAACAGCTTTTGCTTCTGGTTTAATAGAATCAGCATTGAAATTGCCAGGAATGTCTGCCCTTGGAAAGAAAATTGATGATATGGGGAATGGCACATATCGTCAGTACGATAACATTACGAAAACAGTTGAAGATGCAAAAACACAGCATCCATTTGCAGAAGGCGCCGGAAACATGGTAGGAGAGATGGCGAAGTATCAGGCTGCAAATGCTGTTATGTCTGGTATCCCAGTAGTACAGAAGGCGAAAGATGCTGTATCTGGTGCGGTCGCATCTATTCCATTTTTAAGTGCAGGTGGAAATGCAGTAGCAGCGGAGGTGGCAGGTAATCAGATTCCGAAACTTATAGGCGATTCTACCGCAAATATACTGAGCGATTTGGCACTGGATACGGTATTTGATACGATCCCCTATCTTCATGACACAAAGCAGGATGGAGAGACTGCAGGCCAGACAGCAGGAAAAGCCCTGAAAAGAACAGGATACAACCTTGGACTCAATATCGCCGGTGAAGCTATCCCATATTTAGTCAGTGGGGCAGGAAAAACAGTGAAAAATATGCTGGATTCCTCTGCTGATGATATTGCCGATGCAGGACGTGAAGTGGTTGACATGAGTAGTTCTTCAAAGAATATCGAAAACGGCGCAGAAACGGCTACTGATGCACTGAAACAGACAGATTTAACAGCGGAAATAGAACCGTTGAAGGCAGGAAAAGCAACGACTATAAAAGCACCGTATAGCGGTGAAATACCAAGCCAGGTGAATAAGGAATTTCAAAGAATAACAATATCTGATGAAAGTATGGCGAGAGCAAATACAAATATGCTTGAAGCTAATCTTTCCAGCGAAAAGACAGGTAAGAGTTATAGAAATTATCTAAAAAAATGTACAATGATTTATTTGGAAATGGAGACACTACGCTTAAAGTTTCTGTAGATGGTACAGATTTTGATGGGGCAGAGTATATTGTTGATATCAATAAGAGTGCAATTGGTAAAATTGTAAGTGATAAAAAACCTCACTGTTGAAAATTAGCGGCGATAGATTCGTTAGATGATATTGTTAAAAATGCGAAATATGTTGGAAGTGGCGATTACGTAAATTATAAAAATTTAAGTAAAACGAAAAATGTAATAAGATATGATTATTTTGAAACAGAGGCACTTATCAATGGCGAACCATATGTAGTGTCATTTGATGTAGAGGTAATCCCTGGTTCAAATAAATATCGGACTCACAAAGTCATAAATGAAATAAACCTGATGCGAGCAAGTGACGCAGCAGAAACCGCATCAAAAGTTCATTCCCCCAGTGTGGAAGTCGGTCCAGTACCGACCGCAGCTGAGGCAGCATCAGGTTTAACTAATAATAGTATACCCATTTCCAATGAAAGAGTCAACGTTTCAGGAACAAATAATGCAGATTATGAGGGACTTCCGTTTACCACTCCTGAAGCGGACAATGCAAGGATTCCAGAACTTGGGAAGCCTACGAGTACTGGATCAAGCAAAGCTGTAAATCCGGATGGAACCTATGTGAGTCGGACAGCAACGAATACACTGAGAAATTCTGAATTGGTAAAAAGTGTTGAAGGGGCTATGGATGATCTTGAAAAAGGGATCAAAAATGGAGATTTTAATATTGAGCAAATGACAGAAAAAGAGAGTATTCAGCGAGCTGCGGATGCACTGGATAAAGACTATGCAGGAGAGTTGAAGCGATTATCTACGGAAACCTGGACAAATGGATCACGTGATGTGGACGAAGGTATGATCATCCTGGAAAATAAGTTGAAAGATGCAGCAGCATCTGGAAATTTTGACGAAGCACGAGCATGGATGCGTAAAGTTGTTGAGCAGGGAAGCGAAAAAGGAAAAGGATTACAGGCATATGCAAAATATTCCAGAACAGCTGAAGGAAGCCTTGTAAAAGCGCAGAACCTTGTTGATAAGCAGATTGAGCAGTGGGCAAAGAAGAATACTTTTGATGCTATTGCCTCAAAAGATCTTGCTGATAACTTGGTAAAAGAAGTTGATTATTTGATGGAGAGTCGGAAGTTGGATCTGTTAAATCCGGTCAGCTTGGAAGAAATCCAGAAAGCAGTCGGAAATGTTGTGTCCAGAAATAGACTGTCCCATGATATTGACGAAGATACCATTACAAAACTGTCTGAAATGCTAATGAAAGGAACCACAGCAAAGGACATTGAAAAGTCAGTGGACAGCTTAATGGCAATCGGTCAGTATGGCATTTCTGATGAGACCATTGAGCAGGTGCAGAATATCTTTGCGCAGGCTGCAAAATACGGAGAGAACAGCAAAGCACGTGTTGATCTGGAAAATAAGGCCTATGCATTATTGGCGAATGAAGTGACTTCTTCCAGTTGGAGTGACAAGTGGGATGCATGGAGATACTTTTCTATGTTATCATCACCTACAACCCATATTCGTAACATGATCGGTAACACTGCAATGAATGCAGTGACAAACATAAAAGATGCGCTAGGGGCAGTTATGGAATCAGCGGTGGATAAGGTATCCAAAAATGGAATTAGTAGAACGAAAGCAATGCTCAATCCATTAAGTGAATCGGATAATGCATTGCTGGAAGCTGCCGGGAATGATGCGGTAGAAAGTGTATATCGTCAGTTGTCTGGAAGTAAGTACAGTGCAACTGCAGGCATTGAGTCTCAGGCAAAAGCATTCCGTGGAGAGATAGGATCTAAATTCCAGAAGTTACTGGATGCAAATAGCAATTTGCTGGAGAAAGAAGACTGGCTTGGACTCAAAAAGAATACCGTCAAAGTCTTGCCGGATTCTTGAAAGCAAATGGAGCTGATAGTAGCATATTCTCAGCTACGGATGATGCGAGCAAAGCATTGCTGAACAGAGGACGAGCCTATGCGATCAATCAGGCACAGGAAGCAACCTTCCATGAAGCGAATAAAATTGCTTCAGCTCTTACGGAATTTAGTCAGAACTTAAAAACTAGTGGAACAGCACCGGGTGGGTTTGCTCACGCAGCTATTGAAAGTGTTATGCCATTCAAAAAAACACCAATAAATATTTTAAAGCAGGGCTATCAGTACTCGCCTGTTAGTGTTCTAAAGGGGGTGTTAAATGCGTGTATATCATTGAAAAAAGGTTCAAAAAATGCCTCTGAAGTAATAGAACAAATGGCAAAGGGATTGACCGGCACCGGCTTACTGTCACTTGGCGCATATTTGTATTCGACAGGTATCCTTCGCGGTAATGGAACGGGGGATGAGAACCAGGATAAGTTTGATGAGCTGCAGGGTGCACAGAACTATGCGCTTCAGATTGGAGATAAAAGCTATACATTGGATTGGCTAGCACCGTCTATTCTTCCAGTATTGGTTGGGGCTGAGTTAAGGAAAGGATTCTCGAATGGAATCAACTTTGATGCGGTAGTTAATGCAATTATTGGTATTGCAGATCCAATCATCGAGACTTCTTTTATGACTGGCGTATCCAATGCGCTTGATGCGGTTAGGTATGCTGATAGTGGAACAGAAGTACAAACGGTAGGTGCTAATATGCTGATGGGATATGCACAGCAAGGAGTGCCGACTGCGCTTGGTAAAGTGGCACGGACCATTGATAATACCAGAAGATCTTCTTTGACTGACTCAACTGGCACGGCTGGCCAGATTGAATATAATGTAAATAAGGTAAAAGGCAAAATTCCGTTCTTGTCGCAGGATAGACCTGCTTATGTTGATGCTTGGGGAAGAACCCAGGAGAACCTTAAGGGTGGAAATACTTTGACCAATGCATTATATCAGTTTGTATCGCCAGGATACTATTCGCAGAAAAATACAACTTCAGCAGATGAAAAACTTCAGGAGCTCTATGACTCGACCGGAGATGCCAGTGTCTTACCGTCCAGGATCAGTAGATCATATGACGGAAAACGACTGACGGCAAGGGAATATGAGCAAGCACAGTCTATAGCTGGACAAAAAGGCTATGAAATGATCAGCGGTATTACAGAAGCAGAAGGATATGCGGATCTTCCAGATGCAGACAAAGCAGAGGCGGTCAATGCCATGTATGGGCTGGCAAAGGACATTGCTCTGAGTGAAACGGTTGGAAAAGAAATGAGTTCCACTAATAAAAAGCTCTATCAGATTTATCAAGATGGTGGACCTGAGATGGTGGCATATTATTATATGTATAATAATGTCAAAAAGTCTGATGATGCGTCTAAGTCGAAAAATCTTCAGGCAGCTATGGATCAGAGCAATATGAGCAGAGAAGAAAAGCAACAGTTATACAGTTACTTGAATCCAACCACAAAGCAGAAGAACAATCCTTACACAGAAAGCAATCAGAAGATTGCACAGGCAAGAACCAAAATCCAGTCAACATATGATGCTGGAATTGCGGAGTCTCAGACCTATTCATCCATGTCTGGAGTAATGCGAGACGAATTTGACAAAAAGATGGATACTTTTCTGGACGATTATGCTGCATATAATATTGGGAAGAAGAAACTCAGCTCCACAAATCAGAAATATAAAAAGATATATGAAGACCTCGGAGCGGACGGACTTGCACAATATTATGTCTACAAAAAAATGCGGATTTTAATGGAAATGGACATCTGACAAAGGACGAGCTCACTGTATATCTCGATGCGCAGCCTATGCTTTCAGCCTATGATCGGCGACTCTGGTTTTCATACTTGAGTAAGGCGAAGAATCCGTATTAGATTCGTGTTGCA
>CYGL01000266.1_pt1 | contig 24745 bp, 20 predicted proteins | sample 485531 | NCBI WGS metagenome assembly CYGL01 (sample SAMEA3497897, study PRJEB9818) | human gut metagenome | reverse complement strand
ATAGTTGATAGGCAGTCTTGCTTATGGCGAAGCTCCTATTAACTATAAACTATTAATTATTAATTAAAATAAGTAATGGCAAAGTTTAGCAAAATGCAGGTTATGGCAGCCATGAAAGAGACTGGTATGGTACCTGTTTTCTTCAACAAGGATGTTGAAATCTGCAAGAACGTCATCAAGGCTTGTTACGAGGGTGGCGTACGTGTTTTCGAGTTTACTAACCGTGGTGATTTCGCTCACGAGATTTTCGGTGAGTTGGTAAAGTGGGCTGACAAGGCTTGCCCTGAGATGATTCTGGGTGCAGGTACAGTTGTTGATGCTGGTACAGCTTCTCTGTATCTCCAGCTCGGCGCTAACTTCATCGTTGGTCCTAACTTCAACCCTGATATCGCTCCAGTTTGCAACCGTCGTCTGGTTCCTTATTCACCAGGTTGCGGTTCTGTAACTGAAATCAATAATGCTCAGGCTGCTGGTTGCGACGTAACAAAGGTATTCCCTGCAGGTAACGTAGGTGGTCCTTCATTCGTTAAGAACGTTATGGCACCTTTGCGTTGGAGCAACATCATGGTAACAGGTGCTGTAGAGCCAACAGAGGAGAATCTTACTCCTTGGATCAAGGCTGGCGTTCTCTGCGTGGGTATGGGTTCTAAGCTCTTCCCTAAGGAGACTGTTGCTGCTGGCGACTGGGCTGCCATCACAGCTAAGTGTCAGGAGGCTCTCGGTTATATCGCGAAGGCTCGCGCTTAATAAAGATTTTTTTTATTCGAGATGCTAAATTTCGAATCATTTTGTTGCATGTCGCCATCATCAGTTCTGGTGGTGGCGACTCTTTTTCTTTCAGCTTGTTCTCCTGCGAATAAGGCAAGGGTAGATGAGCTGAACGAGCAATCTTATGCTTATCATTATCGCAATCTCGATTCCACTAAAGTGCTGGCTGAAAGGGCTTTAAATCTTTCTGAAGATTATCCTTCAGGTCGTGCCGAAGCCTACAACAACCTTGCCTTTGTATGTATAGCCAAGATGGATTACAAGGGAGCCAAGGGATGGCTGAAGAAGGTTGAAGAGGAGAGCGATAATCAGATTGAACTCGCTATTGCCGATGTTCAGAACATGCGACTCTGCCAGAGAGAATCGCACAACAAAGATTTTTATGCTTATCGCGAAAAGGCGATGAGGCGTTTGCGAAGAATTCGCGAAGAGGTGAATTCCATGCCCCCGAGGGAAAGCAAACGTGTGATTTATGCGAAATCTGAATTCTCTATTGTTGCCGCCACCTATTTTTATTATGTAGGCTTAGACGAACCGATGTTCAAGGAACTGAACCGGCTGGACCCGGATGAGCTGGAACAGGATTCGGCACAATACCTCAACTATCTTTATAATTTCGGTTCGGGCGGAGCCATCGTCAAGGGAACCGAAAACGAAATTAATCAGGCGGAATTCGACCGGCTGATCAGCTGCTACATGCTGGCTAGCGATGCTGCCCATCCGTATCCTTACTGGCAGGCTAACGCCCTGCAGTCTATTAGCGAGCACCTCAGAAAAGGAGAGGTGAGCGAATTCCTCATCCGCAACAACCTGCCGGCCTTCCAGTATCTCAATATCGAGCAGATGCCAAACAATCTGCTGGCAGGCAACTTTGCCCAGCGTGCCCTCAACCTCTTTTCGAGCTACGGAGATGTTTATCAGACTGCCGGAGCCAACCGTACGCTGGCAGAATGTTTCTGGGATATTCATGATTATTCTTCGGCGCTCTCCTGTCTGAACCATGCCCTGAACGACAACAAGGCGATAGAGCAGGCACCCGACCTCGTGGCGTCCATCCGCGAACAGCTTTGCCTGGTTTATTCGGCTATCGACGATAAGCAGCAGAGCGATTACAACCGCAACATCTATCTGGATTTGCAAGACCACTCCCGACAGGACCGCCAGCTCGAGGCACGTGCTACGGCGCTCGACGAGAACGCCCAGCAGCTCAACCTGATGATTGCTGCCGTGGTGGCGATGATTGTGCTCGTGGTGGTTCTGCTCTACGTTTTCGACCTCATGAAACGTAAGAAGATGAAGAACAAGTCGATGGATGAACTGCTTGCACCTTTGCGTGAGTGGAGCGAGAATAATACTAAGAAAATCAACGAATTAAAAGATAAGCAGGAGGAGGTTCAGGATGAACTGAACGTAACCCGACTGCATATCGAAGAAAACAAGAAACGCAATCTGGAACAAAGGGCTAAGATTTCGCTCGTAAACAGCATTACGCCTTTCATCGACCGCATGATTCACGAGGTAAACCGACTCTCCGAAGGGGGCGAAAGCGATGATGTGCGGCAGGAACGTTGCCAGTATATCGCCGAACTCACAGATAAGATTAACCAATATAACAACGTGCTTACGGAGTGGATTCAGATGCGCCATGGCTCACTCAACCTGCGTATCGAAAGTTTCCCGCTCCAGCAGCTTTTCGATATTGTAAGCAAGGGCAAGATGAGCTTCCAGATGCAGGGCGTGAAACTCGATGTAGAACCTACAGATGCCGTGGTCAAGGCCGACCGCATCCTTACGCTCTTCATGATCAATACCATAGCCGATAATGCCCGCAAGTTTACACCCGAAGGCGGAAAGGTAACCATTAGCGCCAAGGTTTCTGACTTAGTGGAAATCAGCATCTCAGATACCGGAAAGGGTATGAACGAGGAGCAGCTGGCGCATGTCTTTGACCGGACCTATACGGGCGGTCACGGCTTCGGACTGCTCAACTGCAAGGGCATCATAGAGAAATATAAGAAGGTGAGTTCGCTCTTTGCCGGCTGCGAGATTAAGGCAGAAAGCAAGTTGGGCGAGGGGAGCCGCTTCAGTTTCCGTCTGCCTAAGGGCATCGCCCGCCGAACCCATCAGCTGCTGGGCATCTTCATCATGCTCTTCGTGCTGCTGTCGGCTTCGGTCCAGCCTTGCGAGGCTAAGAAGGCCAACGGCATCCGACAGCGCCACAATCATCTCAAGACGAACGTAGATGCCAATCTCCAGCATGCCGACGATTTTGCAGATAGCGCCTACTTCAGCAATATCAACCGTACCTACCAGCGCACCCTTGCCTTTGCCGATTCTTCGCGCCTTTATCTCAACGCATTCTACCTCTCGAAGCATCCCGACGGAAAGTATCTCATGGTGGCTCATCCGGAGGTGGGAATGGCGGCAGAACTCTTTTGGATACGCTCCGGACTGCCAACCAATTATCACGTCATCCTGGACCTGAGAAACGAGTGTGCCGTGGCTGCCCTGGCGTTGCACCAATGGTCGCTCTACCAGAGCAACAACAAGGTTTATACCCAGCTGTTCCGCGAGATAAGTGCCGATAATACGCTCGATAATTACGTGCACACGATGCAGCAGAGCGAGAATTCGAAGACCGTGGCCGTGGTGCTGCTCATCCTGTTGCTGCTGCAGTTGCCGCTGGCTTATTATCTGCTCTATTACCGCCACGTGCTGAGCTACCGGTTTGCCATGATTGAGCAGACCAAGGCTAAGCGAACCGACGAGGCTGAGCAGGAATCCCTGAAACTGGAGCTGATGACCGATGAGCTGCATAGGGCTGAATATGAGAACGATAAGCTTCATATCTCCAATTCCGTGCTCGACAACTGTCTGTCTACGCTCAAGCACGAAACGATGTATTATCCGTCGCGCATCCGCCAGCTTATCGATTCGCAGCCCGATGATGTAGATTCGCTCAAGGAACTGGTAGATTATTATAAATCGCTCTATTCTCTGCTCAGCGCCCAGGCGATGGAGCAGGTAGAAGGCAACATCAAGGCAGATGATTTTCTGAACCGCTATCTTGTTTCTCTGATGCGCGGCAAATCCAAGGATTACCATACCGGAGTGGCTGAGATTCCGGGTTCTGCCTACGTGAGATATTGGATTGACCAGCAGGATGTGGCCTATGATGATGCGCTACATGCCCAGCTCTTCACCCCTCTGACGGGCGATTTGCGCTATCTCCTGTGCCGGCAGATTGTGAGGGAACTGGGCGAGATTACCAATCTGCGCGGCTGCGGCATCAAGGCTTGCCTGGGCGATAAGGGTTGCCTCAGGATAGAGGCCGTGCTGCCGGCACGCATCAAATGGAAAATTTTAAAATCATAAGAAAATAAAAATATCAGAAAATGGAAAATTTTAAAGTCATCATAGTAGAAGACGTGCCCTTGGAACTGAAGGGCACAGAGGGAATCTTTAAAAACGATATTCCAGAGGCTGAAATCATCGGTACTGCCGAGAGCGAAATAGCCTATTGGAAACTCATCAAGCAGCAGTTGCCCGATCTGGTTCTGCTCGACCTCGGACTGGGCGGTTCCACCACGGTAGGCGTAGAAATCTGCCGCCAGACCAAGGAGCAGTATCCTGACGTGAAGGTGCTCATCTTTACAGGAGAAATTCTGAACGAAAAACTCTGGGTAGATGTGCTCGATGCGGGCTGCGACGGCATCATTCTGAAGAGTGGCGAACTCCTTACGCGTGGCGATGTGGCGAGCTGCATGGGAGGTAAGAAACTGGTGTTCAACCAGCCTATCCTTCAGAAGATAGTAGACCATTTCAAGCGGAGCGTAAACAGCCATCTGATGCGTCAGGAGGCTCTGGTGAATTATGAGATTGATGAGTATGACGAGCGTTTTCTGCGCCATCTTGCGCTGGGTTACACCAAGGAGCAGATAACCAACCTGCGCGGAATGCCTTTCGGCGTAAAAAGTCTGGAGAAGCGACAGGCAGAACTGGTTCAGAAACTCTTCCCTGACGGCAACCACGGCATGGGCATCAACGCCACCCGCCTGGTGGTAAAAGCCTGCGAGCTCCGCATCCTCGATATTGACCATCTGCAGGCAGATGAAGAATAACCCGTTTCAATAAGCGCTTTTTAAAGAATGTATAAGAAAGTATTGGCCTATCTGGCATTATCGTTGGGAATAGCCGAAGTAGTGGTGATTCTGGTTTCGTGGCTGCTTACAGCTGCGATGCCCGAGTCGTTCACCCATTCGCTTACCAGCCCCGAGGGCATCCGCTGGTTTACGGGCCATTTTGTAGACCATCTCACCTCTGTATGGCTCGTATGGCTGGTACTCATCAGCATCACCATCGGGGTGGTAAAGCAGAGTAGGGTGCTCCATTTCGACCCTACCCAGTATCGCCAGCGCACAGCCTTGCGCCTGATGCTCATCGAGTTGTGCATCTCTGCAGGTATCATGCTGGCGCTCACACTCTTGCCCCATGCCATTCTGCTGAATGCCGTAGGAACCCTCTTTCCGGGTCCGTTCACGCATAGTCTCATTCCGTACATCTGTTTCTCGGTCATGGTGATGAGCATGAGTTACGGCATCATGAGCGAGAGCATCAAGGGCATCAGTCAGGTTTATGATGCGATGAATCAAGGCATCCGCCTCCTCTCGCCCTGCTTCCTTTTCTACATTCTCGTGATGCAGCTCTATACATCCATCCTCTATGTAATGGAGTAAGATAAAAGCCCCCGATGCTCGTTTCCTTGCATCAGGGGCTCTTTTTTTATTGTGGTAAAATCAGGGGTTCCTGTTCGGTTTTTCGGGGAGTTCGCTTACTCCAAACCGTCGCCCTCGTTACCGCCGGTAGTTCCGCCGCCTTCGGTATTCCCGCCCGGGGTGTTATCCGAACCGCCACCACTTGGGTTATTGTCTGGGTCTTCCACATCGCCCTTGTCGTCGGAGGTAACGTTCTTCACCACCTTTCCGTTGCGGTCGTAGCAGGTAATCTGGATAGAGGTTTCCTGCAGCTCGCGCTTGATGTCAACGCTTGGGGTGAAGATAACGCGGCGGTTGGTAATCAGACTGGTAGCCACTTCGCCCACGGTAGGCACACTCTTGGCTCTTACGCCGAATCGCATGGTTCCCAATCCCGGAACGGCTACGGAATGGCCTTCGGTACACCACGCCTTGATCACCTCGCCTGCTGCATCCCAGCAAACCTGCATCACGCCCACGCTTACGCCGCTTCTGATAGCCGCCTCCTTGATAACCTTGCTCTCTGAGAGCTTGTTGTAAAGTTCGGTACCGAGGATGAATCTGTACTGACCCTTCATTTCGCCTACTTGGATAAGGGTCTCCTTTGCTTTCAAATTAATTGCCATAATCTTTTGAATTTTAAATTGTTATAAACTATCAACTGTTAACTCTATAAACTACCGGATGGTAATGGTTGGCACGTAGTAGGTAGAATCTACTTTGGTGGAGATATTGTTCTCCTGATGTTGCCGCTGGTTCTTTCCGATTACGAGTCCTGCCGTGCAGGAGCTGGATAGGAAGGTGACGATGGCTGAGCAAATCGCCACGATGAGATACCGGATGAATGCCTTCATGTTCTGGTTCATGATTTTTTCTGCCCCCTGCTAAGTTTCGCTTTTTCCTCTTTCCTCAGATTTCTCTTAGAAGAAGTACTTTGCGAAACGACTCGTTTCGAGGCTTGGAGTCTTGTTTTCATTACTTTTTTATTTTCCCAATTAGGGAGATATTTTTCTCCAACTGGGCAAGTGATTTTGCGCGCTTTCTGAATCACGATGCAAAGATACGAAATCCCGATTTATCAGGTGTGCGATAACATGCGATACCATGCGATAGCGGAACATTTTATCCCGGTTCCCCGAGGTTGTCGATAATAGCCTTCACCTGCTTGGGCGTGAACGACTTGCAAGTCTTTTCATATCCCATCTCCTGCAATTCATCCCAGAGCGGTTGGCAACGCCGAATCCAACTCATGAGATGATTCACGGCCGTGCGTGGCATACTCTCAGGAAAGTACATCAGCCCCAGTTCCTTCTTCGTATACGAACGGTTTATAAATTCTTCCATAATCTTAATTTTTTAATCATTTGTTCTTCGGCTCCTTGCTCCCGGAAGGTGCAGCAGCCCCTAAAAGATAGTATTCGCTGAAATCCTTGCAGCCCGGTGGCAACTGGTGGTGAACCAGCTGGGGGAGCATCTCCCTGAGTTGCATGAAGAGGCTTTCGCCCGGCACATCCTGATCGGGAAACATGTGGAATTCCACCTGATACAGTCTTCCGATATCCGTCAGCAGCTGCTTATCCTCGGGTTTGAGAAGCGTGGCAGAAGGGATGGCTATCGCCTTATGTCCGGCAGAAAGCATCGCCCAGCAATCGCTACATCCCTCCGTAATAAACAGCTTATCGCCCGGTTTCAGTCTCTTCACAACCGGCAGGTTATAGATGCTGCATCTTGCGCCGTATGGGAACCGGAAGCGGGGAGCATCCTGCTCCTTTTCTTCGCCCGGACTTTTTTCTTCAGAAGAAACATTCCCCTCAGAAGAACAACCTCCCGATGAAGAAAGATTTCCAGCCGAAGAAGCCTTCTCCTCAGAAGAACAACCTCCCGATGAAGATTTTTTCTTCTTGTAATCCAGGTTCCTGTTCTGGATTCCGATAAGCCGCCCATCGGTATCGAAGTAAGGAATCTGCAACCAGTTGATGCCCTTCTTATCCGTCCAGGAAGTCAGTCGGCACCAGTTTACCACTCTCCAGTCAATCTTCCTCTCCTCGAAGAGAAATCTCCGAGCTGCCTGGTTAAGCCAGGGATGTTCGAAGAACCTAGTATACTTGCTTGCATCGAAGGAAGATTTCCCCGAATTATCACCCGAAGAAGAATCACCGGATGAAGAGCCCGAGGAAGAATCCTCCTCCAGCTGAATCTGATGTTCTTCAGCGAGCCATCGGCAAGCCGCCGGGAAATCCTTCCCCAGGTATCTCATCGCCAGGTCGATGGTGCCGATAGAACTCCTCATGCAGACATAGCATCTGCAGCTGTTCTTGGTCTTGTTGAATGTGAGGCTGGCGTGGTGGTCGTCATGGAAGGGGCAGAGCGCCTTATGGTGCTCCACCTTCATCCCCATCTCTTTCGCAACCTTCTCTATCGGAAGCTCGCGCAGTTTCTGTATCTCATATTTCTCCATCATATCTTCTCTTTATAGAATATTATGTTTATTTCTTCTCCTTAGCCTCCGGCGTGCCCGTAAGATACTCCTGCGTCTTGGTATAGAGCCCCGTCTGGTTGCTGTAGGTGATGAATTTGCGGAATACCCACTTGTAAAGTTGGTTTTTCGTGCCCTCTTTCGTCTTGCCCAGAGAGATGCGGAGTGCTTCCAGTTGTGCCTCGTTAAATGAATTAGGCAGATCATCGAGCAGATTCTTCGGTCCTCTTCTCTGAGCCTCGCTAACCGAATCAGCATCCTGGTTCAGCAAATCGGCAAAGATTTTCGCCTTACTCCAAAGGTCATGATACACCAGCCACTCCACCAGATCACCCATCGCCTTCGCCCAAGTCTGGTCGTTCAGCACCCAGAGCAAACAACCCGCCTTCCATGCCGACACGATGGAGCGCTTCGAAATATCCCAAAAAACATCATCATCAGTCAAGTCAGCAAGCGTAGCCATATCAGCAGCCAGCTGGTCTGTGAGTTTATTCAGCGGTTTGATGATGAACCGGCCTTTACAGATGCTGAGCTTTACCAGATACGTATCCAGCTTTTTATAGAACGCCTCATCATATTTTCCCTGTCTCGGAATTTTTCCATCACGGCCCATTCGAGGCTTATACGAGAACACCATTCGCCCGAAGGTACCGTTGAAGAGTTCGTTCTTATAGAATTTTCGGGCAGCATACGGGGTGGAAGAGATGGTGAGGTTGGCACGGAGAACAGGATTTCCAGTCACGCCATCGGCTGTAGCTCTTAATGCTCCAGAACGCTGGCGGTCGTAGATATTGCGCAGCATCTGAGATATCTGCTTATGTCCGCCACACATCCGGTCGGCCATCTCAACCTCGGGAAGATTGAGGTATTGCGTTCTCTCACCCAACTTCTCGCATCCCATAGCGTTCAGAATGAAGGCGGCATTGGTTACGTCGGCAGGGGGAAACCAGAAACTCACGTCGGGTCTTATAGGTTTTTCCTTGTTTGCCGACTTGGATTTTATCTGTTTTTGCCACTCTACGAGTTTCTCCAGTTCCTTTTCATCGTGTTCGCGGAAATTTCGGCAGATGGCTTCCACTAAGTTTCCCAATTGTCCTTTATTGCAGCCTGAATCTGCCACAAGATTGCCCATCATGCCACATAATTCCTTCCAACTGAGGTCGGGATACTGAAATTCCGTACCGCTAACCTGCGCTCCGAGAATAGGGAAGAGCATCGGAACTAAGGGTTCATGCATGTCTTTTGACACCTGAGAGAGCAAAAGTTGCACACATTCCGTTCCTTTTCCCAGTTTTGGCATCTTCGGAGCGGTACTTTTTGTAATGTCGTACTTTAAATTTGTCTTCTTCATTTTTAATTAATGTTTTGATAATGAGCCTTTTAGAGGAAATGGGGACTTCCAGAATCTTCCAATTCCAGTTCTTCCAATTAATTTTTCGAGGATTCCATTTCCTTATATTATATATATAACTATCTATATATTAAGTAGTTATAGAATCTATAAAAAGGGGATTTGTCTTGAAACACCCTTTTTGGAATATTGGAAGAACTGGAATATTGGAAGATTTTGGTTGAGCCTGTTACCAGCCTCCCCGAAGTCCCCATTTCCTCTAGAAAGCCTCAACTCCGTTTATCTGTACTCACTCTTTCCGCTGATGATGCGCAGCTCGTCGGCGGCACCTTGGCAGAAGTCCTGGAAAGTGAAGCTCTCCGTGAACTGCGGTCGGTTGAAGGTAGGGTAGAGCGTACCGTCTTTCTTCCGGTTCACGTTGATGAATGTTCCTTCATACACGTGTGGGTTTCTCTGCACCACCTTCTGCATTTTCTTTTCCGAGTCATTCTGTACGAAGGTGAAGTGGTCTTCTCCATCGTGGGTAATGGCTCCATCCAGATACTCGCCAACGGCCATGCGCCCCGGCTCCTTAGTTATCAACTTGAGGTCGATACCCAATTCTGTGTTTGGGTAGAATCCCTTTCCTGCCTTACTTGAACTTTCGTTCATATTGCCATTTAATACTATATTCATTTTTACTTGAGTATTAAATAAGCCTCTCTGGTACGATGACGTTCGAAGAGGTTTCCCTGCCATCTTTTCTAGTACCATCATTCCCATTTTGTGATTTGCAACTCGCCTGATGGGTAGTCATCCTGTTGTCAGATGACGGGTGCAAAAGTAAGAAGAAAAAGCCTGGCACAGATGCTTTTCCAAAGTGCCGTCTCCAAAGTTCTCCAAAGTTCTCCGATTTTCTCTGTTTTTCTCTGATATTCTCTCTACGTATATTCGCATTTTTGACTTAGGGGTACAAAAAAGCGACCGATACCTGAACAAAAATCAAGTATCGGTCGCTATCAGAAGATATAAATCTCTATCAGGAAAGCACCAGTCGCTATCGTCTTCTAGTCCTTATTATAATATTTACAGAAAGTCTTGTATCCGAACCCTCCTTTCTCAATCGGCATACCCATTCGTATCAATTCTTCATGGGCATTTTTTGTGTTTTGTGGCAGCAGCACCTTGCCCTCCTTTTTCAGTATGTTCAGTCTCTTACAGATTTCCTGTACGTCAAATTGCTTTACCAGTCTCTCCACCTCTTTATGCACTTTCCATCCTTCGTCTTCATCGAGTGCAGGATGCACAAAATGGAAGAGTTCCTTCTGAAAACCTTCTCCTGCAGCTTCATTGGTTTCACTAGCTTTTTCTGTCACCTCTGCCTCGTAATTCTCCTCCGTCACCTCTGTTTCTTCAGCAAAAAAATCCTTTGCAATCTTCATCATCTGCTGTGCAGACAGATTGCCCTGGATAGTCAGTTCTTTGTGCTGGTTGTTGTAAATAACATTGCCTGCATAATAATTATTACTCATATTTCTTCCTTTTTTTATATTCTTGTAATATTTTTGTATGTCTATAATTCTGATGGCAGCAGAGCAGAATTCCCTTCTTCCTGGTGGTCAAGATGCAGATGCTTACTATGAACATCAAATGTAGAATCTCCTGCATGATAGTGCTCTGCCTGAATCGTAGGCTTCTTTGCCACCTCTTTTAAAGCCTTCGTCTGTTCCTTGATGGCATTAATCTGTATACCTTCTCTTGCCTCTTCAGAAAGGAAACGCTCAGTCATATTGTCAACCCGAAGTTTATACTCTGGGGGTAAATATGAAATCTCGTGGTAGATGAATCTCTGCAAAACCTCAACATCTTCTCGTCTGACTAGAGTTTGGCTGTACTTGATGATTTTATCAATAAGGTAGTCTTCCTTCTGGCTTGTTAGAGATGGGGTAGGAGCAAAGCTGTTTGTTGGCAGCCCCAAACGCATGCGCAGACGGTCTCTAATCACGAAAGCGGTAAGCAATTGGCGATACTTATCTAATGGAATGCGTGTGTAGTGAGCGCGTATGAGCATGGCTATCTTATCATCATAGGAATAAGGAGCCAATGCCGGAATATTGGAAAGTTCTGTCTCTATATCTTCCAACCATGACATCATTTTCAAATTATCTGGTTTATGACAGTCGGCACCTTTTAAGTGCAACCAGTCATGCCATGCCCTTTCTGCTTCATGGGTGGATAGTAGATGGGGGAGCCAACTTTTGCGGAGCTTCTTCTGGCGACCCTCATTGCATAAACCGCTCAATAAGTGTTCTAGTTCATTCGCCATATAGCGCATCTTGTCGCCCTTTTTTGCTTCCATAGCTTTTATGACATTCTCTATTCCCTCCTTCGCTTCGTACCATAGAGCGTATTTTCCCATTGCTATTAAAGTCTCTGTGTATTCCTGAAGCTCCTCTTCTTCATCAGAAGTTAACGTCTCATGTCTCAGAATATCTATCATCATCATCGTAGCATCTTCTACGCATAAAAACTCCTCTGTCATAGGAAATAAAGGCAGGAGCGGCTCCCATTCTTTCCAATGGTCTTTATGCAAGATGGGCACAATTGGAGTAGAATCAGTTTCTGCTTCAACAAAAAAATAGCCCTCTGCAGAAATTATAACCTCCTTAACCCGAGCGCGGAAATAACCCCGTCCGCTGGTTGTCAATGCAGCCTGAGCCAATGATTTGTATTCTTCTCTATTACGTACATAGCCTGCCTTCCGACTCGCAAAGCGCGCAACAAAAGCTTCTTCATCAGTTTCGTTAGTAGGTTCGGGTTTTACCGAAACATAGGGGTGCTTTCTGTCCAGCATGGTCAGAAATTCTATTGTTTTTTGTTGTTCTTGTGCAGTCATATCCTCACCTTTTACGTGGTTAGAATTTACTGCATATTGTACCCCAACTATTTTTATTAAATCTCCCATTGTTTGGTATTTAGATTTTTGGAAAGCTTGAATTTAGTTATTACGGCCGTCCGGAGTACAAAGTTACAAAATAAATTCCTATTAGCATTAAAATGTAACATTTTTAACATTATTCGTAACAAAAAATCTAGATTTCGCCCTTTTTTGTGCAGCTTTTAATAAAGATTCTCCTTTTCTCCTTCCTATATTCCACTCTTTCCTTCGCCTCCAATCTTTCCTCTCTCGCCTCCGTTCCAAGCGATTCCATCGCTTGTTTGAGCATTCTTCTTGGTGGTTTATCAAAAATGTTGTTATTTAGCGCAGGAAAACTGAAGGAACCTGAATATCATGTAAAGGGAGAATTTTGAAATGAAGAAAGTGAAAATTATCGGAATGAAATCATGAGTGGCTGACAACGGAATATTTCCTCCTTTTTTTACTTTCCTCTTTTTAATTCTAACAGGTATTATGGTAAATAGGTGTTATAAGAAAAAGAAAGAGGTGAAATTTGGAACCTGAAAATGGAACCGGTTCACCCCTTTCTGATCATTTCTTCCTTTCTGCCTGTACTGAGATTAATTCTCATTTCAATCAAAAAGAAAAATCTCAGAACAGAATCTTACATCATGCCCGTAAGACGCTGGATAGCGATTACTGCCTGGTTGTATTCATTAATCGCATCGGCATGCTTCATCAGAACATCGATGGTTTCCTCAATGGCATTCACGTATTCAATATACGAAATTTCGCCATTTTCATATTCTATCGCACTCAACTTCGAAATTTGCGCAGAATGAGCCTGGTTGTTCTGCTCGTAATATTTCAGACGGTTGGATGCTGCCTGCAGACGCTTCGTACAGAGACGGTAATCGCGCTCTTTCTCAGTCTGCTCCTGACGCATTTCGATTTCAGCCAATTCGCGGTCTTTCTGAGCTGCCTTGACCTTTGCCTTCGTAGAACCATAAAACAAAGGAATGCCTACGCCAATCTCGAAACCGAAGAAATTGCCCTCGGCAAATCTCGAACGGTCTATGTTGTATGGATTCCAACTGGAAATGACACATTGGGTGCGCAAAGAGAAGGATAAACTCGGAGCAAAACCCGCCTTGGCTGCCTTGATTTCCTTATCGAGAGCGATGAGTTTATCCTGCCGGTAAATGCCGTCGGCAGACTGCTGATAATGATAGGAACTGAGATTCTGGGCTGCGATGGCCGAGAGATTCTCTTCTGCCGGTTTTACGGGCTCCTGCGTGTTGAGCTGCGACATGAGGTCGATTTGCAGACGCTCGATTTCGCTCTTCACATCAGCCATTTCCAAGCGGTTTTCGTTGTATTTGCGGTCGGCTGAGAGATATTCCAGCTGGCGGCTCTCTCCTGCCTTGTAACGCATTTCTGCTATCTTGCTGTAACGCTCTAATACAGAGTCTATTCGCTGCATGATCTGAAGTCTGTGAGCCTGATAAAGCATCTGATAATAGGTGTTGGCGATTTCAGCCTTCAGTTGCTGACTTACCACGTTCAAGCGGCTCTTTTCTGCCTGGGCTTCAGCCTTGAGCTGGTTGCGGCGCGAGGCGTAGACGGTAGGAAAATCGAGGCTCTGGGTGAAGGTAAATCCGTTGTCCGATTCGCCACCCGTGGCTGGGTTTTGCGAGAAGGCAACCTCGGTTTTATCCAGCTCCCAAGCCGTGCCTTGCATTACCTGAGCACGTTCTACCGACTTCTTTCCTGCCTGCATCTGAAGGTTCTGTCGGGCAGCTAAATCGAAACATTCCTGCAGGGTAACTTTCCTGCCCGCAATATGAGCATCAAAATGCTGGGCTCCTGCTGGGGATGGCGGCAGGAGAAGGATGGCGGCAAAACAAGCCACCACCCTATTTTCTGTTATCTTTTTTCTGTTCATTATTTTCATATCTTGAAATCTTACTTTTTCGTAAACATCTTGTAGATGGCTGGCAGAACCAGGAGCGTGAGGAGCGTGCTGGTAATGAGACCGCCAATCACAACCGTGGCAAGAGGACGCTGGACTTCTGCTCCATCGCCATGGGATAATGCCATCGGGAGGAAACCCATAGAGGCTACCAGGGCCGTCATCAGAACCGGACGGAGACGAATCATGCAACTGTCAATAATTCTTTTCTGAATAACAGCCGCCAAACTTGCGCCATTCTCCTCAGGAACCACAGCCGCCTGCTTCTGCATCTGGTGCATCTGACCTATCAGCACGATACCGTTGAGAACCGCCACACCAAAGAGGGCGATGAAACCTACGCCCGCCGAAATACTGAAAGGCATTCCGCGCAACCAGAGCGCCCAGACGCCACCTATGGCGGCAAGTGGAATGGCGGAGAACACGAAGAGCGACTCCCGCAGATTCTTGACCGTGGCATAGAGCAGCAGCAGAATGATGATGAGCGCTATCGGAACCACGATGAGCAAACGCTGGGTGGCACTCTGAAGATTCTCAAACTCGCCACCATAATTATAATAGTAGCCCTCAGGCAGCTTCAGTTTCTCGTCGAGGATGGTCTGAATATCCTTTACGGTACTCTGCACGTCCCTACCCTTCACGTTGAAACCTACGTAGATGCGGCGGGCGCCATTCTCATGAGAAACCTGAGCCGGAGCCGGTTCGTAAACCACATCAGCCAACTGGGAAAGCGGAATGCTCTCGCCACCAGCCAGCGGAATACAGAGCGACTGAAGCGACTGTAAGTTGCGCTCCTTAGGATCAAGACGCAGAACGATGTCAAATTTTTTGTCGCCTTCGTAAACAGCTCCAGTCGTAGCGCCCGCAAAGGTAGTTTCGAGAATGCGGTTGATTTCGTCAACAGTTACCCCATAAGCCGCCATGCGTTCATGGTTGTATTTTACCTGAATCTGAGGCAATCCGGATACCTCTTCAACGAAGATTCCGCTCACGCCCGGCACATTCCTGATCATTCTGGAAACCTTATCAGCTTGCTGGGTAAGCACATCGAGATTGTCGCCAAAAATCTTAATCGCCACATCCTGCTTGATGCCCGTAAGCAACTCGTTGTTGCGCATCTGGATAGGCTGCGAAATCTCAGCCTTCAAGCCTGGAATCGTCTTCAGGGTTTCTTCCATCTTCTCCATCAGTTCGGCGGTAGTTTCTGCCGAAGTCCACTCGGCTTTCGGCTTGAGTGCCACCATGATGTCGGCCCTTTCCATAGGCATCGGGTCGGTAGGAATCTCGGCGCTACCTATGCGGCTCACCACCTGCCTGATTTCAGGATATTCAGCCTTCAGAAGTTTCTCCGCCTTGGAGCAGCTCTCTACCATCTGCGAGAGTGACGTGCCCTGCGACATGGTCATTTCTACCGCAAAATCGCCCTCTTCCAGGCTCGGGATAAATTCGCCACCCAGGAAATGGAAGGCTACGGCACTCATGCATAAGAGCGAAACGGCGCCGGTAATTACATCCTTATATCGCGCCAAGACCCATTCCAGAACCGGTCGGTACCAGCCCTGCAGTTTCTCTATCATCCTATCGCTGAAAGTTTTACGCACATGTCCCTTCTTGCTCAGGAAGAGCGCACTTGCCATCGGAACATAGGTGAGCGAGAGGATGAAGGCACCCAGAATGGCGAAGAAAACGGTAAGCGCCATCGGACGGAACATCTTGCCCTCGATGCCCACAAGCGTCATCAGCGGAATGTAAACTATCATGATGATGATTTCGCCGAATGCCGCACTCTTGCGGATGCGCGAAGCGGAATCATGAACCTCCTCATCCATCTCTGCCTGGGAAAAACGGATGGGAGTATCGGAAGAATTTCTTGCCCTCCGCTCAATACTCTTCACGCCCAGATGGGCCACAACCGCCTCTACGATAATGACGGCAGAATCGACTATCATGCCGAAATCGATGGCTCCGAGCGACATCAGGTTGCCGTCGATTCCGAAGGTTTTCATCATGCCGAAAGCAAAGAGCATGCTGAGCGGAATGACGCTCGCCACAACCAGTCCGGCCCGCCAGTTGCCCAGGAAGATAACCAGCACGAAGATAACGATGAGTCCGCCTTCTATCAGGTTTCGGGCGATGGTTCCCTCCACACGGTCAACCAGGTTGGTTCGGTCGATAAAGGGTTCGATAACCACGCCCTCGGGCAGGGATTTCTGAATCTGCTCTATGCGCAGCTTCACATTCCTGATAACCTCCTGAAAGTTTTCGCCCTTCAGCATGATGGCAATTCCGGCTACCACTTCGCCCTCGCCATTTCGGGTAACGGCTCCGAAACGGGTGGCGTGACCCAGCTGAACCTTCGCCACATCACCTATTTTGACAGGAGTGCCGTTCACGGTCTTGACGGCGATATTCGCCACATCTTCCAGACTCTTCACCACGCCTATGCCGCGGATGAAATACTGGTTGGAGTTTTCCTCTATGTAACTTCCGCCCGTGTTGGCATTATTCTTTTCGAGCGCATCAAACACCTCGCTCACGGTAAGATTGCAGGCGTTGAGCTTATCTGTGTTGATGGCCACCTCATATTGCTTCACGTAGCCTCCCCAGCCGCTCACTTCCGCTACGCCCGGAGTTCCCGAGAGCTGCTTTCTCACAATCCAGTCCTGGATGGTTCGCAGCTGGGTAAGCGAATATTTGTGCTCGTAACCCTTCTCGGCGCGCACGGTATAATGGTAAATTTCGCCCAGTCCGGTAGCAATCGGTCCCATCTCGGTTTCCGTATTATTGGGCAAATCTTTCTCCACCTGGGTCAGCATCTGGCTCACCTGCGAACGTGCCCAGTAGATATCTGCATCATCATCAAAGACGAGGGTGATGACCGAGAGTCCGCTTCGCGAGATGCTTCTTCGCTCCTTGAGTTCGGGGATATTGGCGAGTGCCATTTCCACCGGAGTGGTAACATATTGCTCCACCTCCTGCGCTCCGAGCGAAGGCGCCTGGGTGATGACCTGAACCTGATTGTCGGTAATATCTGGTGTGGAATCGAAAGGAAGATGGATGAGCGAAACGATGCCCCAGATGATAAGGGCTATCGTGAAAACTCCCACCACCAGCTTGTGGCGGATGGAGTAAGTAATCAGTTTCTGAAACATAATCTGTCTTTCTTTTAAAAGCTTTTTATTGATGAAAAAGCTTACCTTATATTATATTAATGCTCATCCGCATGCTCGCCCGTGAGCGAAGCCAGATAATATGCGTTTTCTGTAACAATCTTCTTTCCTTCCTGCTTCAGGTGCTTGCAGAGTTTTACCTCGGTATAAGCTCCATCCGAAACGCCCGTAATGACCTCATGGCGGGAGAAACTGTACTCGCCCTTCTTGGGTTTACCGTTCAGAGCGAAGACAAACTGCTTGCCGTCGGTAGTGACGATTGCCTTGGAAGGAAGGGCGATGCACGACTGGCTGCCCGTAGCTATCTTGCCGCTTACGTACATTCCGTCGAAGAGACGGGCTGAGCCGTGAACGCCACTGGTTTTAAGAGACTGTGCATCTATTTTTACATGAACAGCAACTGATTTTGAATTATCGTTAAAGTATTGGTTTAAGCTGTAAACATGACCTGCGAGTTTCACGCCCGGCTGATTGGTAAGCGAGAGATAAACCTTATCGCCCGGCTTAACCTTCTGCAGATCTTTCTCATAAATGTTCAGATCGCACTCTACAGCCTGGTTGTTCTGAATCTTCATGAGCGGCGTCTGCATATCGGCAAAGCTGCCCAGACTGGCTGTAATCTGCGAAACCGTACCCGCTATCGGAGCATGCAAAGGGAAGGCTGTGGTAAACTTACCCCTGGCAACGGCGGCGGTAGAAATGCCCATCTGGGCAAGCTGTTTGCCGATGCCGATGAGGTTGGCGTAGGCCACATGATACTCCTTGGCAGCCTGCTGCGCATTTTTCTTGACGCCAGCTCCGGTCCTGTTCAGCAGTTTCTGTCGCTCCAGATCGGCAAGAGCCAGTTCGCACTCCTTTGCTGGCAGAATAATATTCTCGTTGCAGACTGACCACATCGGTATTTTCACCAAAGCCACAATCTGTCCGCGCTTCACATTCTGTCCTTCTTTTACATAGATAGCCTTCACCACGCCCCCCATGAGCGAAGCCACATCGCCCTTGTTCTGGGCGCGCAAAACGAGCTGGCCGTTGGCTGCAATCGTAGCATCCATCACGCGGTCAACCGCCTCGCCCATCTTCAGATCAACTGCATCTACCTGTTTCTGAGAGAGCGGAATATTGTCGAAATCTACCTCTTCATGTTCATGCTCATGACCGTGTCCGGCTGCATGAGCCTCTGCTCCGGCGTGGTTTGAGAAAAGGGTAAAACCACACCAGGCTAAGATTGCCGCAACGGCAACCACCAAAATTCTTTTCATTTTTCTTTTTATTGATTCATAATTACGGATAGGCAAAAGTACGCCCCCGAGAAACTTCGGGTGCAAAAGTACGCACTTTTTCCTTCAACCCGGTTGCAAAAGCTGCATCCTGGTTGCTCTAACTACAGAAAATCAACAAAAAGAAGGAGGTCCTCGCCTACTGATGGCCGTTTCATCTGCGCAAGGGAGACTGGCTGCAAACTGCTGCCAACGCACGCTAACGAGCGACGAGGTTGGGATAAACAAATACTCAGAAGAAAGCATGGAAAGCAGATGGCTACCATCGAAAAGCTGTTTCTGAATGCCCTTCATGATCTTGCCGTTGGTTACGAAATGGTGCAGCTGATGCACGCGGCAACCATCGGCTTCTTTCTCATGATGCTCAGTATGCTCATCGTTGAAATTACCATCCTGCTGACAACGTTCTACAACCATACATATACGCCCCATGTGATGATGATGCATCACCACCATAGAGAGCAGCACACTCATCGTGGCCACAAAGAGGCTGAACAAGTATAGTTTCTTCTTTGCCATTTTATTCTGTTTCCAAATTTTAGGATTGCTTTATTCTGTCGGCAAAATTACATTAAAAGTACGAAATAGCCAAATAAAACTGAGAAAATTAGCTATTTTTTTACTTAAAAAAATTAAAACCGAGTACCCTTAACGCCTTTTGAATACGTAATATGATAAGTTTTTAGTAACTTTGCAACATAAAATTAAAAAATAGAAATGAAAAAAGTATTTTTAATCTTTCAATTACTCCTTGTAGTAATGCTGGCTCAGGCGCAGATGATGAACCCTGTGAAGTTCACCAGCTCGCTGAAAACAGACGGAAGTGCTGTGGCCGAAATCGTGTTTAGCGGAAAAATCCAACCGGGATGGCACGTCTATTCTACCGGTTTGGGTGGCGATGGTCCGATTTCTGCTTCGTTTAACGTAAACAAGCTTGAAGGTGTTGAACTCGTAGGAAAACTTCAGCCACGCGGCAGAGAGATTGCAAAGTTCGACCCTCTCTTCGAGATGAAACTCCGTTATTTTGAAGGTAGCGTTACCTTTGTACAGAAGGTGAAGTTTACCCGACCAAATTATCATATTGATGCCTATCTGGAGTATGGCGCCTGCAACGACCAGAACTGTCTGCCACCAAGCGAGGCTGGTTTTAAGCAGAGCGGCAAATCACCAGCCGTTGATACTCCGGCAGCTGGGGCAAAAGATGCTCTGAATGCAAATGATGCGAAGGCGATTGATCCTGCCCTTGCTGCCAAGATGAAGGCCGATTCGCTTGCCAAGGCCGCAGCCCTGACTCAGACCGATAGTGCTACTCAGCCCGTAGATTCCGCAGCTTTGTCATCTGCTATGGAAAATCTGAACGTCAAGGATTTATGGAAACCGGTTATTAAAGAACTTCAGGCATTTGGCGGAGCTAACGACATCGCCAACCATTCGCTCTTCTACATCTTCTTCATCGGTTTTGTGGGCGGTCTGCTTGCACTCGTCATGCCTTGCATCTGGCCTATCATCCCGATGACCGTAAGTTTCTTCCTGAAGCGTGCTAAGAACGATAAGAAGAAAGGTATCCGCGATGCGATTACTTATGGTTTGAGCATCGTAGTCATCTATCTGGTTTTGGGTCTTGCCGTAACAGCCATCGCAGGTCCTAGCACCCTGAATGCGCTCAGCACAAGTGCCGTTTTCAACATCATTCTCTTCCTCCTGCTTGCCGTTTTCGCCTTCTCGTTCTTCGGTTGGTTCGAAATCAAATTGCCTGACAGTTGGGGAAATGCTGTAGACAACAAGGCTTCCAGCACCACGGGTATGATTTCTATCTTCCTGATGGCTTTCACCCTGGTATTGGTCAGCTTCTCATGTACAGCTCCTATCATCGGTTTGCTGCTGGTTCAGACTGTTACATCCGGCGACTGGCTCGCTCCTACCGTGGGAATGTTCGGTTTCGCGCTTGCTCTGGCGCTCCCATTCACCCTCTTCGCCCTCTTCCCATCATGGTTGAAGTCGGCTCCTAAGTCGGGTTCGTGGATGGAGACCATCAAGATTGTGCTCGGCTTCGTCGAGCTGGCCTTCTCTCTGAAGTTCCTCTCTGTAGCCGATCTGGCTTACGGCTGGCACATCATGGACCGCGAGGTATTCCTCTCTCTCTGGATTGTCATCTTCGCTCTGTTGGGTCTCTATCTCATCGGCAAGCTGAAGTTCCAGGTTGATGCAATCGGGGGCGATATCAACAAGCCTATGCCTGTAGCCTGCATCATGTTGGGTCTCTGTTCTTTGGCATTTTCGGTTTACATGATTCCGGGTCTCTGGGGTGCTCCTTGCAAGGCTGTGAGCGCATTTGCTCCACCTATTAATACACAGGACTTCAACCTCAACACCAAGACCGTAGAGCCTGCTTACAAGGATTATGAGTTGGGAATGGCTGCGGCAAAGGCTGCCGGAAAACCGGTATTGCTTGATTTCACGGGTTATGGTTGTGTAAACTGCCGCAAGATGGAGGCTTCTGTCTGGACAGATCCATCGGTTGCCGATAAGCTGACAAAGGATTATGTTCTCATCTCACTTTATGTAGATGACAAGACGCCTCTTCCTGAACCTATGGAGGTAACGTTTAATGGCGAGAAGCGCACCCTGAGAACCGTTGGCGACAAGTGGAGTTATCTGCAGGCAAGCAAGTTTGGAGCTAATGCCCAGCCATTCTATGTGGCTATTGACAACGATGGCAATCCTCTTGCAGCAGCCTTCAGTTTCAAAGAAGATGTTAGTGCTTATCTCGACTTTCTGAACAAGGGTCTGGATAATTACAGAAACAAATAATATAAGATTTTATAGTTAATAAGGCCGGTATTGGTTCATTTAAGTAGATTTATGAAGGATAAATTTCAATAGGTTAGTTTATTCAAGGTAGATTTATTTAGGATTGTTACTTCCCCCGACAGGTATGGTTTCCAAGCCATCCTGTTGGGGTTTTGTAAAGGCACAAAAAAATAGGGCCTGTTTCACAACAGACCCTAAACATACTTACTAAAACTAAATTAACCACTAAAAAAACTAATATTTTTTAATCCTAGAAAATAAGGTGAATAACACCTTTAATCTAAAAACCTAATCTATGACACGAAATCATCCCGATTTCTTGATTGCAAAGGTAGGGTTTTTATATGAAACCGCCAAACTTTTTCCCAACTTTTTTCTAAGAAGTGGGCTTTTTCATAGGGATTTCACATTATTTAATCAATAAGTCCCCTACCTTCACATTTTAGAACCTATAGCCAACGGTCATCAGCAACTGGTGGCGCTTGTTGTCAACCTTGGTTGCAGGAGCTGCATTTGCACCAAGCTCCTCCCAGGCTGCAAATGGATAGAAGTTACCATTCTGACAACTGTACTGGTACGCCACATCAATAGACAGCTTCTCGTAGTTGAAACCTACGCCGGCTGTAAATCGGTTAGTTGCCTTCCAGTTGGTATAATCTGTAGAGGTGGCGTAGATTGTTCCCTGAGAAGGAATTGTCTGGTCGCGGTCTGCGCTCTCCTTGAACATCGGAGAAACGTAATTATAACCCAAACGGAGCGCCAACATACTAACAGGCTTATATTCCAGACCCAGCTTCAGCGTGCTCACGCCCTGCAACGACTGCTTGGTATGATCATTCATGAGGTCATCGCCTGAACTGGTTTCATAATATTCGCCCCAATAACCATCATAATAACCGCCATCCTTCACACGATTATCCATGTGATTGTACCATGCATACTCGTAAGTAGCACCCAGGGCAAGATTGCCGCCGATGGTGTGACCCAAGCTGATACCCGTCTTCCAAGCCGTGTTCAGACGATAATCGAGACTGGAACTATTCGTATTGCCAGCCTCAGCATAATTGCCCTTATCGTCCGTTATGTTCTTGTCAACGAGTTCCAGGTCAGCTGTTCCATCCATCGACAAATCATAAAATACTGGCGAATTGACATAAGCACCAATACGGAAAGGAGAATCTTCTACCGGACGGAAGATAATACCCAGTTTTGCATCATAACCCGTACCCGTGATACGCTGGCTTTCCCAAGCTGTTCCGTATGCCTCCTTATCGGCCACATAATTCTCTGTATAAACAGAATTGCTGCGGTAATGAACATCATGAATGCCCAAGGTGAAGCCCAACCATACGCGGTCGTTGAAACCTACGCTAATGTTGAAATCATATTCGCCTATGTAGCCCTTCTGATACTGGCCAAAGAGGAACGAACGGCCATCGTAGGTCTTCTGGTTTCCTTCCTCGTCTTTACCCATCAACGCCTTATAGTTAGCATCTACAGCATTCCAAATCTGATCGCCATCTCCTTTGTGCTGCTCATCCAATTTGTTAGCGTAAGCCGTCTTGGCAGAAGCCCATTTGGTTTGAGATGCTCCGTTGAGATAATTGGCTGCAGAAAGAATCTGAGAGAAATTTGTGCTCTTGTGATAGTTGAAACCGAAGTTGAGCTTTACATTCGAATCGCCATTTGTAGCAGCCCAAACGAAACCAATCTGGTCGAAACTAGGAACCGATTTCTTTCCGTCGAAGCCAAATGGAGTATTATCGAAATTGAGTTCCGTATCTGCTCCAGGCTGAGCCACAACGCCAGCAGAGAGACTTGCCATGCTCTTTCTGAACAGACCCAAACCGGCAGGGTTGCTGGAAATGGTAGAAATATCTGCGCCCAAGGCTTCCATAGCTCCACCCATACCTACATAGCGTGCAGTACCCGTAAGGGAATTTTCTGCAAACTTAGTATCCTGATAAGTTTCCTGAGCCAACATTGGGGCTGACATGAGTCCCAATGAAGCCAGGAATAAATATTTTAAATTCTTCATAATCTCTTAATTCTTCACTTAATTCTTAAGGTCTTCATTCCCAGATGAAAATCTTCATTCCCTGAAGAATATCTTCATTTTCGAAAATTGTCTTCATCCTCAGAACAAAACCCAAGCTATTAACTATAAACTATAAACAGAAAAGCGACTATCTTCTTCCGCCAAAGCCGCCGCCACCTGAGCGACTACCGCCTCCGAAGCTACCGCCTCCTCCGCCAAAGCTTCCGCCACCGGAATGCGATCCGCCTCCGAAACTGGCTCCACTACGGTTTCCGAATCCACCAAAGTTGCTGCGGTCGAAGTTGTTGGTATTATTATTGTAGCGAACGCTATTGTAACGGCCATCATCGCTGATGCGACCGCCGAAATTGCGGTTTCTGTTGCTTCGGTAAGTACTGTTGCCAGCATAGCCTTTATCGCCATTATAGCGGTAAGTTCTGCTTCCTGCATAACCGCCCGAATTGCGTCCACCATAGCTAACATGTCCGATTACCGGACCGCCCCAATACCAAGGATTGTAGTAGCCGCCCCAGCCATAATACCAAGGGTCATACCAGCCACCATACCAGCCACAGTAACCATAATACCATGGATCGTACCAAGGGTCGAACCAAGGATCATACCAGCCGGCATAATAGCCGTAGCGCCAAGGATTGTGCCAGCCCCACATGCGGCTGCGCCAGTAGTAAGGACCGTAACCATAATAATCGTAGAACCACGGATCATAGAATCCGTCCCATCGGCTCATCTCGCGTGTGCGTACGAAATCCTCATCCCTGTCAGCATACTTCTGGGCGAAGTAAGCGTCATCATAAATGCTGTCGGGCGCCACACCCTTGCCCACATGGAACTGGATAATGTCGTTGCCCAGGGAATCTTTCCCTACATTCTCATAATGGCTGAAGATTCTGCCGCCTCGATTGTATTCATCTACCGAACGGTCGCTTCCGCTCCAAAACAGCCGATAAACACTATCTCTACGTGCCCGCTGTTCAGCATACTGGCGCTGGAGCAGAGCCCGTCTTTCAGCCTTTTCTTTGGCCTCCTTCTTCGGATTGAAGTAGAGGTCATCGTCCTGTGCCATCGAAGTGAGTGGCATCGCAGCTGCGATAAGGACTGCAAGAAGATACTTTCTTTTCATATTCTGTTCTCCTATTTATTTTTTTCATTTTTCTCTTTCCAGATCCATCATAAACCATCAGGAAAAATACTCCAGAAAGAGCCATTTTCTGATTATATAATAATCTGGA
>CYGL01000265.1_pt1 | contig 24930 bp, 51 predicted proteins | sample 485531 | NCBI WGS metagenome assembly CYGL01 (sample SAMEA3497897, study PRJEB9818) | human gut metagenome | reverse complement strand
TAATGTTGGGTATACTTACAAGTTCTATAATTCTTATTCAGACATCAGCCAGTACCATGCCGCCCCCGATTGTGGTCTTTCCCTTCTCCGGTTCCATGCCGGAAACCCCTTGTTGTCTTGCCAAATTCGTATGTCTTATCCTTTACCCCCTTGAAATTCTCTATATGTAACGATTTTAAAATCATTCGCATTTTTGTCTCACCCTTTCTTTAAATTCTCTTTTCAGTCTGTCGAAATGAGAAAATCATTATTTGCTATGGCAAGCAAAAAAACAGATTTAGAGATTGCGCAAATGAATAAAGAAAACTGCGGATGTTGCCAAATTGCTTGAATCCTACAAATTTGTAAGAGATTGAAGCCATGAACAATGCTTCCAAGAAGAAAGCAGTTGAACAGTTAGACGCGATTCCTAATCAGATTATCGGTCTGGAGAAAGCAAAGGTTGATATTGATGTAGCAGAGCAGGAGTTATTGAAAGCCGATTTAGAGAGAAAGATTGAAGCACTTGAAGATTTAATGGCGAAATCTGATGTGCGGATTGATGAAATGCGCAGCGAAGAAATGCATTGTCAGTTTGAAATGTCAGCTATCGCGCAGACCATGAATAATGAGCTTTCAAGCAAGAAGCGTGAGATTGAAAATAATAAATACGACCACGAACGGAAGTTAGAGGATGTTCGTTCATCTATCAGAAAAGAGCAGGATTCTATTGAGAGAAATAGAAAAACTATTTCCGAACAGAGCATTAAGAGAGCAGATCTTGCAAAAAAATACAACGATGAAATTGCAAAGAAGTTTGATGATTCCAAGTGGGTATTTGACGAATCCACAACGGTTTGCTCATTATGCGGACAAAGATTGCCGGAAGATAAAATAGAGTCTTTAAGAGCCGATTTTTCGCAGAGAAATGCAGATGCAATCGAATCATTTAATGAAGAACACGCGAAAACACTTGCTATGATTGTTGATGATGGAAATGCGTGTGCTGAAATGATTAAGGAGCTGACCAAGAATAACAAAGAGTTAGAAAACACAATCAACACTTTGAAACTGCATGAAGCGGAAGAAATTGACATTATCAAGGGATTTGATGAACAGATTTCTAAGATTCCGGCTTGCGTTGATTATATGCAGAATGCGGAATATGCCAAGTTAAAGGCTAAACAGGATAAATTGCTTGCTGATATTGCAGAGTTAGAATCCAAGGGCACAGATAAGGTGGCTGATTACGCAAAAGCTGATATTACAAAATTAAAGAGCCAGCTTGATGAAGTAAATAAGGTTATCGCACAGGCCGAAAACAATGTTCGCATTGATGAACAGATTGCAGATATGCAACATAAACAGAGAGAGTATGGACAAGCAAAGGCAGATGCCGAGAAGATTCTTTATCAGCTCAAAGAAGTTTCAAAGCGAAAGAATGAGTTACTTGTTGAAGAAATCAATCAGCATTTCGGTATTGTACGTTGGAAGTTGTTCGATTTTCAGAAAAACGGAGAATATAAGGAAGCTTGTATTCCGACGGTGCTTGATGAAGAAACCGGCATTTATAAGGTATTCGGGGACACAACAAACACTGGCAGGGAAATTGAAGCGAAGATTGATATTTGCAACAGTTTTCAGAAGTTCTTTAATATGTATGTTCCGATTTTCCTTGATGGTGCAGAAAGTATCAATGACGAATATGTACCGGCTGTTGATACACAGTTAATTCTTCTGACCGTATCAGAGGACAAGCAGTTGAAAGTGGAGGGCGTGTAAATGAAAGAAGAATTATTGAAAATAGCATCGGAAAGTTTATCTTCGGATGAAGTAAGTGAAATTGTCAAAGAAAAATTTATGAATGCATTGGTAGGAGCAATCGAAGATGCTTTTCGATGGGGAGATGCAAAAGCTGCCATTGAGAAAAAGGTAAAAGAAATCATGGTCCCATATATTGAGACTTATGATTTTTCTAGAATATCTTCCTAAACTTGATTCTGTGTTAACAGAAATTGTTAATTCGGATTTCTGCATTGGCAATAAAAAGGTTTTAGGTAGAATTTTAAAAACCTTAATAGATAGAGCCGGAGCAGAAAGAAATCAAACTTACGGATTTATTCAAAGCATGGATTAAGCAATGCGAAATGGATATCGACACAGACGACTTAGACATTGATTACGATGATGGCGTTTCTTATCAATCCGTGGATTGCGAAATGCGGTTTGAGCTGGAAGATAAGCCATCATGGAGCAGGATGCAAAGAGCAGTTATCACATTTGAAAATGAGCATGATGAAAAACTGAATGTTGAAATTCCTGTGTCAAAGTGGATATGGAATAACGGAAAAGAAGAACCATATAAACTTTCTGACTATAAGGATTTGACGATTTCGTCGCTTAGAAACTTGAGTGAATTTGAGGTGCTACTCTTGAGATTATCCAGAGCTGGAACGGCTATCGTTATTGATAAGGAGTATGATGACAGGTATATTCAACCGGAAAAAGAGCCGGAAGCGGATTTTCGCTAAGAAAGCGAGGAATAGATATGGCTATCAAAACAAAGAGATTTTATGTAAATGGTAAGTCATGCAAGGTGGAACTCAAGAAAGAGGGTGCTGATTACCTTGTGGTAGTTGACGGTGATGTGTACGCAAAGACTCCAAGCGAGTTGTATGCGGTGCAGAAATTTAACGAGATTTAAGGAAAGGACAGGTAAGTAATTATGGCAGAAAATACGGCAGTATCTACGCAGGGAAAACAGGAAATGAATACAAGACTTTCATTTTATGCAAATCAGTATACTGGACTTATGGAGCGTGATTTCGCAGAACATGGTCTTGCCTTTGATGATTATTCCAAACAGTGCGTTATGGCATCTATGAGTGCCATTTACAACCTTGTTACATCGAATAAGGCGGCTATGGAAAATCTGAATGGTTCTAATTTGAGACAGGTTGTCGGGCAGGTTTCCAGCCTTAAACTTAATGCAAATGCCGTGCCAAGAGAGTGTTATTTCCAGTTGAGAAATAAGCAGGATGCCAATGGAAATTGGTATAAAGAGGTTGAAATGGGTATTGAGGGAGACGGAAACGATGCACTTCTCCGTAATTTCGGTGTTGGTGTTAAAAAGGTCTATCCGGTATGGCTTGTGAAAGAAGGGGATGAATTTACATATCCGAAGCACAGAGGTGTTGAAGTTACGCCGCCGGAGTGGGAAGAAAAAGGATTGTCGCAGAAAGTAATCCGTGTAGTTTATCCAGTCGAGATGGACGGTGGAAAGATTGAATACATGATTTGCGGAAACGTGAAGGCGTAGAAAAGGGAAAACCTTTTTTGGGCTTCAATTGTGCGACTAACAATCTTTTTGAAATGAAACGTTTGGAATTTGCGAGAATAAGCGCAAGGCAACCGACAAGCAAAAGGCTGAAATTAAGGCTAAAAAGGACGAGATTATCAGTAGCGCTTCTCGGATGCAAGACATTGGAAGAAATGCTTGCTTGTGAAGTGGCAAGACCTTATATGAGCGCGGCGTGGAGAGAAACTTCCGAAGCTATGATTATTCGCAAGATGCGTAATAATGCAATCAAGAAGCATCCGAAAGACCTTAACGCTATGGCTACACAGTCACTTATGCAGATGGATGAAACTTATCAGCAGACGCAGGAAGAAATTTCCGAAAATGCCAATTCAGAGCCGTTTGTTGTAGCAGAATCCGAAGCGACCGACGGTGCAGCAGTTGAGCCGGAGAAAGTTGTTGAGAATGACGAGAATGTACCGGACTTTATGAAAGATTAGGGAGGTTTTCTATGAGAGTTATTTCACAGGACGGGGCGATTGATATGCCGTATGAAATTAGTTCTTTTTCTATGTCAGTTGGGAAATACAAAGATGTTGAAAATGCAGTTATTTATTGTCGTAACAACTGTACGCCGATAGGAACAAAAATAGCTGAATACAATTCAGGAGAAAAAGCAAAGAAAGCTATGGAAATGCTTAGAGATGCATATATCGGTATGCCTATCGCAATGCAGAATGTTGATATTTCAGAAGATGTGGCAAAGGAATTTGAAAGATTAAAGAAATGCGGTGTGTTGGTGCGAGCAGATAATCAGCCGTCAAAAGTAGAATACATTAACAATGTTATCTTTCAGTTTCCGGCAGAGGAAGAATTGGAGTAGGGTATGGAAAAAGTATTATTCGGACTAATAGCATTTATTCCTTGGATTGTTTGGATGATTGGATTTCATATTTACAAGAAAATTCGGCGAGAGCAAGTTTGGGAAAGTGATGTATTCATCCCAGTTATGTGGATTCTTATGATATTAGGTCAGTTTTTATACCCGATTCTCCAGTGTTTGTATTAAGAAAGTGAGGTGGTTTAAATGCTTATGCGTTGTTGCGGTTCATCATCAGCAGGCAACAGTTACGCTTTAATCAGCAATAGTGGCGAAATTCTTGCAATCGAAGCAGGATGCAGATTTCTTGATTTTAAGAAAATGATTGATTGGAAAATAGCAAATGTTTCCGGTTGCATTGTGAGCCACGAACACGGAGACCATGCACGATACATAAAAGATTTCATGAAATCCGGCATTCCGGTTTACACGGCATTTGAAACACAGACCGCACTTGAAACCATAACCGGAGAACGTGCAATAGCCATTCCACCACGCAGAACACGGCAAATCGGCAGTTTTACGGTAACACCCTTCAATGTACCGCATGATACGGAAATCGAGTGCTATGGCTATTTAATCGATCATGAGGAAATGGGTAAACTGCTATTCCTAACCGACTTGGAATATTGCAAGTATGACTTTTCCTGCATGATGGTTGAGCATATCATGGTTGAAGCCAACTACAGCATGGATTTGGTAGACCGGAATGAGCCAAATTACGAACACCGTTTGCGAGGTCATATGAGCCTTGATACGGCACTTAAATTTATTCAGACGAACGACAACCCAGCTTTACGAAATGTCGTTTTAATACACTTATCGGACACAAGCGGAGATCCCGCGTTATTCCTACAACGAACGAAAGAAACAATTGAATATGAAGCGAATGTTTATGTTGCAGAAAAAGGGCTAGAGGTTGATATGAAACTTTGCCCGTTCTGAAAGAATGGAGGAAACATGAAATTATATATTTACAGTTTTCAAAGCGGAAAACTCGAAGAACAGGTTGCCGAAGCAAAAGAATGTGCCAAAACTTATGTGACATTGGAGGATGCAATTGGCGGATTTTACAAAGGAAGCAGAATCAGAAAAGAGTCTATTGGTAGCATTTGCGGATGGTCAGGAAACACAATAATTTTTTTTGGAAGAAAACAGGAATGCGGCAATTGAAAAATTTATTTCTAGAGAAAGAAAGGAAGAAAAACTTGCAAAGGCACAACTTGATATTACACAGAAACGCATTGCATATCTTGAAAATTTGAAATAGGTTGAAACACCTTGGCGAAAGCCTAAAAGAAACTGTCTTGTTTGGCGAATAGTTATCACAAACCTTATTGAAAGCCATGTCTTGGCGGTGCGTTTACCGTACCGCCCTTACAAAAGATTGGAGGTAAAAATTGAAATTATGTGAATACTGTATGGCTGAATTTGAGCCGAAACGACCAGATCAAAAATAACTGTAGACCTAAATGTGCAAAAAGATACGCACAGTTTAGAAATTTTAAAAAGGACTGGAAGAACTGTGTATAAAAGAATATGCCCGAAATGTGGCAGGCTGTTTATGGCGATAGATGAACGCAAATTTGATTGCCAAGACTGCATTAGCATTGACGTTAAAGAACGCTTGAGAAAGCCAAAGAAAAAGGAACGATGCAATCAAGGCTGTGAATCATATGGCGCGCGCTTCCGGCATGAGTTACGGAAAGTTTGTGGCTCAAATGAGCATGGAGCCATTGGAGAGGAAGTGATTGGGTTGGATTATAAGAAATTTAGACAGGCGAAAGCCATTGAAGCTAAAAACAAGCAGAAATGGCTTGCATTGAATCCAAGGCTTGATGAATCAAGCGGAATCTATATTTTGACAAGGCAGGACGAAAATGGGTTTAGATATGCTTATGTGGGGCAGGCGAAGCGTATTTTAACCAGATTGTCGCAACACCTTTCTGGGTATCAGCACATAGACCTTAGCTTGAAGTCTCATGGACTGTATTCAGAGGATAATCCGTATGGATGGAATGTAGAATCAGTACATTGCCCGATAGATAAACTTGATGAGCGTGAGCAGTATTATATCAAATTTTGTGCAAATAATGGCTATCAGCTTCGCAATAAAACAAGCGGTTCACAGGGCGAGGGTAAAGCTAAGATTGATGATTACCGACCGGCAAAAGGATATTATGACGGCATTAAACAAGGAAAAAAGAGTCTTGCCAAGGAATTATCGCATATAGCTGAAAAGCACCTTGAAATCCGTTTAAAGACGGAGAAACAGGGTAACAAAGTTTCTGAAAAACAGTATGAGAAGTTTATGGATTTGATTTCTGAAAATACATATGAGGAGAGTGATTAAATGGCAGAAGTCAAGTGGATTAAGATCACAACAGATGTCTTTGACGATGAAAAGATTCTGCTGATTGAGAGTATGCCGAGTGCTGATAGCATCATTACGATTTGGTTCAAACTTCTTATTCTTGCCGGAAAACAGAATAACAACGGCGTGTTTATAATGAGCAACAAATTGCCGTTCACGGATGAAATGCTTGCAACCATTTTTCGCAGAGATTTGAACACGGTAAGGCTTGCGCTTAAGACCTTTGAAGAATTTGGAATGATTGAAGTTGTTGACAACGTGATAACGATTCCGAATTGGAATAAGCACCAAACGCTTGACGCTTATGAGAAGAAAAAGGAAACGTGACAGGCTATATCAGCAGAACAGGAGAAGGAAGCAGAAGAACCTAATTGAGCAAAAAAGTCTCCCGATAAATCGTCTTATGTCGCTGTTTCAGATAAAGAAGAAGAAAAAGAAGAAGATAAAGAGAAAGAAAATATAAAAGAAAATTCGCTGTGCCGCCCGATTCCGGAGATTTTGTTTGATTTTGACGATGCGTGGAAAAAGACTTTTAGTATATACCCCAAGAAAACAGCGTACAGTACCTCCAAAACAGCTTGGATGGATAAAGTGCTAGAAGTTATCGAAGAGAACCAACCGGACATTGCACGGCTGTTATACAAAGCCACAGAAGCATATTTGAGTGACTATCAAGAAAAGAATCCAGATGATACGGATTTTCGGTACATTCCAAAATATGTTGATTGGCTGAAAAATGATTGCGATTATTGGTTGCAGATCGCGGAGAAACGAGGTGATTGCAGTTGACAGAAGCAGAGTTCGGAGTAATAGGGTGCGTATTGATTGACAATGACGTGCTAAATAGCATCTGGAGAACGCTGAAACCGGAAATGTTTAGTTCGGATTTTGCGCAGGACACATACAAGGAAATGCTTGCCATGTATGACCGTAATGAAAGCATCGACCCAATGTCGTTATCGAATGGCAACTTGAAAATTCACAAATACACGCAGGAACAGATCAGCGAATTGAATGAAATCCTGTATTTCGGGAACAACTCACTTCAACTATGGTTAAAAAGTTATGCCGATGCGGTTGCAAAAGAATACAAGGCGAGAATGGTTCGGGAAATGTACCAGAAATCCAGTTTAAAACCATGCGACAATTGATGATACAATACTAGCGATCTTCTTACGAGACTTGAACATTTGCAAGAGGGAAAAGAAGTAAAGCTAAAACCAATGAAGCAGATTGCAGTTGAGAATAGGGACAAATATTTCAATGAAAGCGTCGGAGAAGGTGGTATAAAAATCGGATTGGCACAGATTGATGATGCACTTGGAGATCTTGAACGCGGTGATGTAACAGTAATTGCCGCAAGACCGGCAGTTGGAAAATCCGCACTCACAACGCAGATTATTGGGAATATGGCAAAAAAGGGACTTAAGGTTGCATATTTCAACTTGGAGATGATCGATAAACAGGTGTATGAGCGTTTCATTTCAAGGCTTGCAGAAATCGGCTTAACGAGAATCAGAAGGGCAAAGGCTTTTCTTGGAGATGAACAGGAAAAATTTAACCAAGCAAATGAAGAAATGAGTAATTATCAATTATGGGTTGCGTCCGGCACTGTATCTCCGAGAAGAAATAAAGTTAGAATGCAGACACCAAAGCTTTGATTGTTATCGTTGTTGACTATCTGCAATTGCTTATGCCAGATAACAGATAGTTACCGGAAGAAATGAAGAAGTAGCATCAATTTCAAGAGGTTTAAAATCGGTTGCAAGAGACTTAAATACACATGTAATAGCACTTTCACAGATAACAAGAGCTTCCGAAAGCAGAGACACAAAAGAGCCTACCATGGCAGAGTTGAGGGAATCCGGGGCAATCGAACAGGATGCATCAAACATAATTATGCTGTGGAATCTGTCAGACAATGACAAGGGAGCCAAGGGCGCAAAGGTGGAGAAGAACAGACAGGGAATGACAATGCGTGAAGCAATGGAGTTTGATGGAGATCACATGAAGTTTGTTGAAATCGAAAAACCGTTTGATGATGTTGTTGCAGAAATCAAAAAGAAAGAACGCGGGGACGGATTCAAGCCATACAATGGCGATTGTCCATTTTAGAGGTAGCGACTATGGCAAGTGCAAAGATCGAAAAGGGTTCGGAAGAATGGCAAGTATTCATGGATTATTGGCAATTTATTCAGAAATACTATTCGCCGGACATCACTGATTCTTGGTGGGATGAAGTTGTAAAAGCCGGAGAATCATTGATAAACAAGTACAAAGGCATGGAGATTGAAGAACGTGCGAGACAACTTGTATTGAGTCATTTTGCATGGTTGGAAATCACATACAGAAAGGAGAAACCAAAGAAATGAGCAATGCGTTGAAACGGAAGAAAAAGCCGACATTTTACACAAAACAGGAAATGCGGATTATCGGGCGAAATGATTTTGAAAAGAGAAATGCCGATAAGGTTATATCAAAATCATACAAAGATTTTGTCGTGATTGGGTATATAATTCTACATGACAAATTCGGTTTCGGGCAGGCAAGAATTATCCGGTTGCAGGAATTTTTAAAATCTTACTTGGATGAAGCATCATGCGGCGGGAAGAACGGAAAGGACTTGGCTGTTTACCTGAAAGACAAATACGGCATTGACACCAAGGCAGAAGTTGAACAGATTCCGCAGCGGCAGTTAATGGTCTTATATGCCAAGAAAGGATTCTGCATCGAGCGTGAAGCCTACAGACTTTCCAGCGCGTCGATGTTTAACTATCTTGCGCTCACGCTTGCGATTCTGAAAAAGGAATTTAAGCTATCTGTTAAGCAGTTGCAGCAGTTTTTTAGACAAGTTTGTTGATTATATCGACACTCTGGCGAATTACAAGCAGTTTTCACTTACAGTCTCTATGATTGCCGAGAGTTTGTCGAATGAGATTAAATTTGTATGTGATTTGGAGGTTTAATATGACGAATAAAGAAAAATATGGGAATGAGATTATAGAACTTGCGACAAGAACAGCACTGTTTGGATTAAAAAATGGAGAACCTGCACTTTGTAAAGAAATTAAATGTGAAGATTGTAATTTTTATAAATCAGATTATTCGTGCGAAGGTAGTGCGTATGGTTTTCGCAAATGGCTTAATTCAGAATATGTTGAGCCACCTGTTGATTGGACTAAAGTTCCGGTCGATACGCCGATTTTGGTAAGAGATAGAGAAGAAGATGCGTGGAGAAGAAGATATTTTGCAACATACGAGAACGGAATAGTGTACGCATGGAGTGGAGGAACAACATCATGGAGTGCGTACAGTAGTGATATCGGCGATTGGAAAATGGCAAAGTTGGTAGAAAATGAGGATGTGGAAGTAGAAAAGACACAGACCAATGCTGATCGCATCCGGAGCATGACTGATGATGGGCTGGCAGAATGGTTCGACACTGTGACAAAAGATGTTCTTGGTGGAAGCACTTGGAATAAAAATGGATGGCTTAAATGGCTACGGGCAGAAAGTGAGGACACAGATGCTAGATGAAATTTTCAATGTAATGAAATGCTTTCCAAAGAGTTATATTACTCAATTTGGAGAACTTATTTTATCAGACAAAGGGAATGTGTATTTTATAGCAAAAGACTGTAAGACACAGAAAGATATTCTTTGCAAACTTTTGGAGTGGTGCTCCAGACCTATTGCGAAGGGAGAACCTTACAGCCAAGAGAAGCGAAATAAAGAATGGAGAGAAGCACTTCTTTCTGGATATAACAAATATCTCGGGACGCAGTTCACGCAAGAGGATATGTACTGGATATACGATAAGCTCGGAGATGGCGTAGACCATGATCTGACGTTGAAATTTATTTCAAGCGGATATGATTTGAATCTTGTATATCCAGAGAGAGGAGAAAATCATGGAGAATAGATTTTTATGTCGTGGCAAAAGGATTGATACCGGCGAATGAGTGGAAGGACATCTGATTACAGATGAAACAGACGATTCTAAATGTTTTATCGGATATGTGATCGGAACCGATGAAGATGGCATTCCTCACGATTTGGATGTTGTGCAGGTAGACCCATCCACTATCTGCCGGTGCACTGGAATTAAGGACAAGAACGGTAAGCTGATTTGGGAGAATGATATTTTGATGTGTCGTGGAAACTCAGAAGACCTTGTGAAAGCCGTTTTTGGAAAATTTAATGTAATCAACGCAGAAACACTGGAAGTTATTGATCGTGTTATTGGTTGGCATTATGAGGTTGTTCCAACAGATGCGCTAAGCAAGTGTGAGCCGTTCTGCTTTCCAATGCCACTTACAGAGGAATATGTAAAGACATGCGAAATGGAAGTTGTTGACAACCCGGAACTGTTGGAGGTGTAGGATGACGATTGATGAATTTGACCAGAACGACAGAATAGATATGGTTGACGCAAGAAGAATAATTGAAATCGTGACAACGCTTGCGAAAAGTTGCGCCTTTAATCATGCGGAAGCTGCAAAAATAGCCGGAGTGTGTCAAGAATGTTGTGAAAGATTGGAAAGGAATGGTGAAGAATGACATATCTTGTATACATGAATTACATGATGCTTGTTTTTATGTGCGACTATATGCAAATCCTTCCAAGTGAACTTATAGGAATCTTGATTATTTTGGGTGACGTGGCACTAGCCGTACACATTTGCTTGAAGGATAAAAGAAAGGAGAAAGAATGAGCGAAATAAAAGGTTATACAATGGAAGAAGTTGCAAAGCACAGAAAAGATAAACTTGTAAGCGACTATAATTTTTGTAAGGCAAAATTAGCAGAAATCAGACGTCATGAGCAGGAAATTGAAAGCATAAGAACCGCGTATAACAAAATGATAGTCAAGTACAGAATGGAAAGTGTGGATAGAGTGCTTGATTACATAAGGGTGGCAAAGATAACAGACGCTAAAAAGTTGGATACGCTGTTGTGCCACTGTCAGAATAAACTCGCAGGGAACATTGACGGAACAGAGTTAAAGCTATCAAGAAGTGGAGATGATGAAGAATGAGTGAAGAATTGAAACCATGCCCGTTCTGTGGCGGGCGAGCAAAAATTAAAGCAGCTACAAAATCTTACGGTTTTACCATTTGGTGCAAATGTGAATGCGGTGCAAGGACAGAGGGATTTTGCCCGGACACGAACAAAGAGGATGACACGATGGAGAATATCGAGGAGTGTAAGAAAAGAGCCATAGAAGCATGGAACAGGAGGACAAACAATGAGACTGATTGATGCTGGGTTGGTTTTAGACAACTTAAGTGGAAGGCTTGAAAGCATGAAAGATTATGATGCAGTAAAAGATGTGATTAACAATATGCCAACTGCCTACGACACGGACAAGGTTGTGGAGCAGTTGGAAAAGAAAATCCAGACACACAAGCGTGTTATTGAGTATGAAAACAAAAATGGAACTATAACAGAAGAATTTCAGCAAAGGAAAGCAGTTGAAGTTTTAGAAGGTGCAATCGAGATCGTGAAAGGCGGTGGAGTAAATGGCGATTAAACCAATTTTATTTAACACCGAGATGGTTCGGGCAATTCTGGACGGAAGAAAGTGCTGTAAGAGGCGAGTAGTTAAGTTTCCAGTAAATAGATACACAAACAATGTACCACTTGCTGATAAGATAGTGTTACAAGAACTACGATGTGACAAGGCGAATTTTTTAGAGGAACCGTTTTTTAGTTTTGGCATGAATTTACCATATCAGCCGGGCGATATCCTGTATGTCCGGGAAACATTTGTGCAACCTGCAACACACATATTTTGGTATCGTGCAGATAATGCAGAATATACAAAAAATATTTTATGGCAGCCATCCATTCGCATGCCAAAAGAAGCTGCGCGGATCTGGCTTAAGGTTACGAATGTACGGGTAGAGCGGTTGCAGGAGATGAAGCCGGTTGATGTGTTAAAAGAGGGAGCTTATCCTGATTGTTGGGATTGTCTTAATACATACGGAGAAAGCGGTTCGCAGTGCTGTTATGGGACAGAAGAACAATGCAGTCAATGTGATGAAGTGATGATGGAATGGGAAAAACTTTGGAACAGCACCATCAAGAAATCTGACCTTGACCGATACAGCTGGGATGCAAATCCTTGGGTGTGGGTGATCGAATTTGAGCGGTGCGAAAAACCGGAAGGAGTGTGAGGTATGGCTAAAGCAATTTTGGTTATGGACATGCCGGAATCGTGTTTCGGTTGAAACTTAAATGTTTGTTTATTTTTGAAGGTGGGTGAGAACAATGCTAATTCCGAAAGTTAAAGCAAAAGAGTTTGAAAAATTCGGATTTAAGAAGTGCAAGGGAGAATATGGTAAGAGTGATTGCTATTACCTTTGCGTTGCAATAGGTGCGAAAATGCTTTTTGTGAGCAATGTGATTTTTGATGTTAATGATTGGAGAGATAATGACCCAAGAATACATAAAGACGCAAATTGCAGATACAGAGACCACAGGACGTACCTTGATATTATTTATGAGCTTATTAAGGCAGATATGCTTACGAGCGATTGTTTGGAAGTAGGTGATTTAGAATGAAGATCTTAAGCAAAAAGAAATACAACAAACTCATTGAAGATCTTGAGGAATTACAGAAAAAGGTCGAGGAACTCAAAATGATAAACGAAAGTATCGGGAAGAAGCTGGAAGATAAAAAGACAAGTTGCAAGCTGAACAATGGTAAGGATTTCTGCTTTAAATGCGAAAACTCTTACAGATACAAGACGTATTGGGGAGGGATGGAAACCGAAAAATGCGGTTGTTTGTTTGATGTGCCTTGTGAAAATTTTAAGAGAAAAGAAAGCGAGTGATTCAGAATGAGTGACAATGTAGAGATAGTAATAGCACAGGCTTTAATGATGAGAATTAAAGATTATGCAGAAAGAGCCTTGGATAAAAAAGATGTAACACTTGATATGGCTATGGTTGAAATACGCGATACGGTTGACGCTTATGACGAGTATTTTCAGACAGGCAGAAAGCCCCAGTAATTAACTAAAAATCAAAGAAAGGAATAGGTTGTGCGCACATAAAACCGAGGTTTCCTTTTGGTAAGAGCAAATGTTGGATTTTGGATATTACAACATGGATTGTATGCAAGGAATGAAAGAATTTCCCAACAAATATTTTGACCTTGCGATTGTAGACCCACCATATGGGAGAAAGGAACACGGTGGAAGAAATAGAAGTGGATATGTTAAGCAGAAAAACGGAAGTAAAATATTTGTAAAAGATGGGCAGTACAGAAATCGGAATTGGGATAATGAGCCACCTTCAGAAGATTACTTCAATGAACTTATGAGGGTTTCAAAAAATCAAATTATTTTTGGCTGCAATTACTTTGATTATCCGCTAATAGGCGGTCGTATAGTTTGGGATAAATGCAACGATGGAAGCGACCAGTCAGACGCAGAAATAGCATACTGCAGTATGAATGATAGGATTGATATTTTTCGCTATATGTGGCGAGGAATGTTCCAAGGAAAATCAATTACTGAAGGTACTATCCAACAGGGCAACAAGAGATTGAACGAAAAGCGCATACACCCAATACAAAAGCCTGTAGCACTATATGAATGGCTATTAAACAGATATGCAAAGCCGAATGATATTATACTTGATACTCATGTAGGCAGTGCGAGTAGCTTGATAGCTTGCTATAATACTAACCATAAATTTGTCGGGTTTGAGCTTGACGAATACTATTACAAGGTATCAAAGCAGAGGTTAGATACCGAAATGGCACAAATGAGATTAAGTGATTATATTTAACAGGAGAAATGGCTTATGAAATTTACAAAATTCATTAAGCCAGAACTTGAACAAATCAAAGAAAATGCCAATTTCACGGAAGAAGAGGAGAGGATTTTCTCTCTTCTCTGCCGTGGTTTTTCACAAAAGCAAATATCCACAAAAGAAAATCTATCACTAAGAACGATAGAGTACAGAGTGAGAGATATAAAAGATAAAATAGAAAGAACGGGGGTATTTGATTGGATGAAAAAGAACTGTTGAAATATGCCGTTGATAGTGGTATTCTCGACATAGCACTTGTGCAGAAACAAGTCACTATGCAAAAGAGAGAAAAATTACTCAACAAAAACCCTTATAAAATCTATCAAGGAAAGGATGAGAACTGGTACTCATATCTGCCGGATGAAGTAAAAGGCAGACGTAAAATCAAGGCAAAGCGCAGAGAAGCGGTCGAGCAGAAAATCATTGATTATTGGAAAGAGAGAGAGGATGACCCTACAGTTGGGGAAATCTTCAACCGTTGGATTTCACAAAAGCTGGAACTTGAAGAGATAAGCAGGGCAACCTATGACAGATACTTAATGGACTTTCAGAGATACTTTGACGGTATCAAAGATAAGAAAATCAAAAGGATAGACGAATGCGACCTTGAAACGTTTATACGAAACAGCATCCATGATTTCAACATGACTTCCAAGGCATTCTCAAACTTCCGAACGCTGATTTATGGAATCTTTAAGTATGCCAAGCGGAAGAAGTATGTCAAGTTTTCCATTACATACACGCTGAAAGACATGGATATATCGCCAAAAGCGTTTAAGCACGTAGTCCGACAGGCACAAGACCAAGTTTATATGCCGGATGAAAAAGAGCGCATGGAGATGTACCTTAGAAACCACTTGGATATTGTAAACCTTGGATTGCTATTCATGTTTAAGACCGGAGTCCGTGTCGGGGAGTTGGCAACATTGAAGCGTGCGGATGTGAAAAATTACACGGTTGCTATCAATTCTACAGAAACGCGCTATCGTGATGATGATGGTTTTCGCTATGAGGTCAAAGACTTTCCAAAATCAGAAGCCGGATTGCGATTTGCCATATTGCCGGACAAGTACAAATGGATTCTTGATGAAGTACGAAAGAGAAATCCCTTCGGGGAATATCTATTCGAGAGAGATGGAAAACGGTTGAAATCCTATAACTTTCGTGAACGTTTGCGCTACATTTGCGAGCACGAACTGCGAATGAAAGTCAAATCTCCGCACAAAATCCGTAAGACATACGGAAGTATCTTGCTTGACGGAAAAGTGAAAGAGTCCACCATCCTTGATACTATGGGGCATACAGACATTAGTTGCACAAAAGATCATTATTATTTTGACCGCACCGGAATTGAGGAAAAGAGACAGGAACTTGACTTAATTGAAGCATTATGAGTCCCTAGTACTCAAAAGTACTCAAAGAAAAATTGAAAGAATGGCTATTTTAAGCTGTTTTAAGACAATTACTTTAGGGTTCGATTCCCGTACGGACTGTTTAAAAAGTCGCATAAACACTGTGTTTGCGGCGTCTTAAAAACTTTTGGTACTCAAAATGGTACTCAAAAACTGAACACAAAAGAAAGGAGTCTGCACAAGTGCTATAGATTCTTTTCTGCAAATGGTAAACTTGGAACGCTATGGGCGTTCTTTTTTTTATGCGGTTTTTCTGCGTATTTCTTGCGGAAGAACCGTATTTTTTTATGCCAAAATATAAACATAGGAGGGATGCGGAATGTTATTTACGGATGAAATTCTTGAAAAAATCTTAACAAGAGAAGATGTGTCAAAGGTTCCGCTTGTGTATCAGTCAGCAATGATTCACGCAATCAAGGAAGTATTGGAGGAAGAAAATGTATCAGATGCAAAATCAGAATATGGCATTTAACCCAAACCCAAGCTATGCCGCATATCAGTACAACCCAATGCAGAGATTTCAACAGCCGGAGCCACAAATTCCGCAAATGCAACCGCAATTTCTTGGAATACAAGGGAAAGTAGTGCAGTCGGAATCAGCGATCATGGCAAACGATGTACCGATGGATGGAAGTGTTGCATTTTTCCCGATGCAGGACATGAGCGCAATCGTGGCAAAACAATGGGATGCCAATGGGACAATCAGAAAGACCGTTTACAAGCCTTTTAATGAACAGATGGCAGATTCTTCAAGTGATGATAAAAGAATCGAAATAGGGCTATCTGACGATGCGACAAAGGCTATTACTGACAAGTTAGATTGTTTGTTTGGAAAAATGGAAGAATTGGAAGATAAGCTATCTTCGCAAACGCAAAGAAAATCTTCACGAACGCAAAAGGAGAGTGAGTCTTAATGAATCCTATGCAGATGTTACAGGGAATGAGAAACCCACAGCAGTTTTTACAACAGATGATGGGGGATAACCGTGTTTTGAGCAATCCAATGGCTCGCAATGCTATGCAGCTGGCACAAAAAGGAGATTCCAAGGGCATTGAACAGATGGCTAGGAATTTGTGCAAAGAAAAGGGAATTGACGCAGACAAGGCTTTTGAGTCGTTCAAGAACCAATTAGGAATGTGATACTAATTCTTGCAAGATTATGTATATAAAAAATAAATTATGGAGGTAAAAATTATGTTTGGTTCAAATTGCAACACAGCATCCGTTCCGCTCGTAGCGAACATTGACGGAAACGGAAATAACAACGGATGGGGCGCAGAAGGATCATGGTTATGGTTCATTATCGTTATCTTTGCTATTTTCGGATGGGGTGGATTCGGTAACGGATTCGGAGGAAACGGAATGAATGGTGGTGTCGGAAGCGAAATTCAGCGCGGATTTGATAATCAGGCAGTTGTATCAAAACTTGATGGAATCACAAACGGACTTTGTGACGGATTCTATGCGGTTCAAACCGGCATGAATGGTATCAATACCAATATCTTGCAGACCGGATTCGGCATTCAGCAGGCTATCAACGCTGATACAGTCGCTAATATGCAGAACACAAATGCATTACAGGCGCAGCTTTCAAATTGTTGCTGCGAAACAAGAGAAGCTATCCAAGGTGTAAATTACAACATGGCACAGAACACCTGCGCGCTGCAGAACACCATGAACAGCAACACAAGAGATATTATCGACAGTCAGAATGCAGGAACAAGAGCTATTCTTGATTTCTTGACAAATGACAAGATAGCAACACTTACAGCAGAGAACAACGATTTACGTAGGGCTGCTTCACAGGATAGACAGAACGCACTTTTGACTACTGCTATGACAGCACAGACAAATCAGATTATTGACGCTGTAAGACCTACACCGGTACCGTCGTTCCCAGCTTCTAACCTTTATGGTTATGCTTATGGATGCGGTTGCAATACCGGCTGTAATTGCTAACAACTAAATAATTGAGTATCTTAATTGAGTTTAACTCGGTTATGTCTGCTATGCAGTATTACTTACAAACACAAAGGGCAGGCTATAATGTTTGCCCTTATTTTTATGAAAGAGAGGTAAAAATAATGGAAGTAACAGGAATTGCATTACAAACCGTTTCAGCCGGAGAAGATGTGGCATTCACAGAAACGGCAGTAAACGGAACTAAATGTATCGTACACAGACAGGGAAGCGGAATTATCAAGCTAAGAGGTATCACTAATCAGTGCAAGGCTAGATTCCTTGTATCGTATTCCGGCAACATTCAGATCCCGACAGGCGGCACAGTTGAAGAGATTTCGCTTGCAATCGCGGTTGATGGAGAACCTTTGCAGTCAACAAAGATGATCGTAACGCCAGCCGCAGTTGAGAATTTATTTAACGTATCGGCACAGGCCTACGTTGATGTGCCTTGCGGTTGTTGCAGTACCGTAGCCGTGCAGAATACGTCCACACAGGCTATCGAGGTTCAGAACAGTAATTTGATTGCAGTAAGGGAGGCTTGATATTATGCATAAGTTTGCGAAACAAATTATGGATTGCGTGAAAGCCCATGTTGACGGCATCGGAATCGAAAACTTTGAAGGACAGAACCTTGACGATCTTAAGGATTGGACGGAGATTGCAAAGAATATCGTATGTTTTGACAAGGACTATAGCATTGTTGAAGCTATGAAAAAGTCCGAAAACGAAGAAATCATGCGCATGGTGGAAGAATTTGGGGATTATCCGGACAGAAGATTTTACGACCATTACCGCTATGCAAATGGCAGATTCGCGCCGAAAGGACGCGGAACGCGCAGAGGATATGAAGAACCGCCATATTATCATCAGATGCCGGAAGATTACCGCAGATGGGAAGATATGTCGGATGCAGAGCGCATGAGAGATCTTGATCGTATGAGCAAAGGGAAAATGTACTATTCAGAGCCTATGAGTGGCAATAATGGTATGAGTACCGGTACTCACGATGCAAGAGAGGGCAGATCGGGCATGAGCCGGAGAAGCTATATTGAAACAAAAGAACTGCATCACGGAGATTCCGCGGCTGATAAGGACGCAAAGATGAAAGAGCTTGAAAAGTACATGAAATCGCTTTCAGAAGATGTGACAGAGTTATTTTCCGGTATGTCTCCGGAAGAGAAGCAGTTGACCAAGACTAAGCTGACTACACTTGTCACAAAAATGTAATAGAGAGGGCATTTTGCCCTCTTTGTTTGTGAGGTGGTAATTTGTTCACGATAAACAACGAAACATGGAATTTGGTCAAAATATCGCGTAATAGCGGTATGCTACAGAGAAGTGACGGAAGCAGAACGGTAGGCATGACCGACAGGAACACGAAAACGGTATATATTGCGGATGATTTGCGCGGAAGATTCCTTGACCGCGTGCTATGCCATGAATTATGTCATGCGTTTTGTCTTTCGTATAATGTATACATGGATATTGATACAGAGGAAATTGTAGCAGACTTCTTGGCTACATACGGAAGAGAAGTGTTTGAAATAGCAGACAGACTATTGATTGAACTTATGGAGGTTGCATAATGGATAAAATTTCAGAACTCTTACAGTACGTGCACCGGACGAATCCGGAAATGACTAGGGAAAAGCTGATAGAAGAGTTGAGCAAAAGCGATTATGCGGCGCGGTCTTTGATTTTCACGAAAGAAAATTTCGTTGCGCTAGGGCAAAAATAAATCCGGCGGTTTGAATCGCCGCCGGAATTGTGTCAGACTTTCGGAATGTAAGAACCTTTCATTATTTCTATAGCGAGTTTCGCGCCTTCCGTCATGTAAAAATCATTATTCTTTGCACAGCAACTAAAAAGCAGTTCCTCGAACTCTGAATATAAATTTTCACTTAATAACCCTTTTAGCTTCTCTGTTAAGGGTGAGAAGTATTCAACAAAGGCATTTCCGGTTTCATTGTCAAGCTGACTTGAACATACAATTTTAATAAATTCATCCATTTTAGTAGTCTCCTTCTTCTGTTAATAAATAGTTGATATATCCTGTCGCAAGTCTGGCAAGACTTTTACTGCCATCCAACAAGTCCAATTTGTACTCTGGTCTATAGCCAAACCTCTGCACGTAGAACTTTTCTTCAAGTTCTAAGTCGTAAATGTCAGATAGCTCCACGAGAATCTTGTGATATAAAAATTTTCTCGTCCACCCAAACTGTTCCATGATAATTTTTAATTTCCAATTATTTTTTCTGAACCACGCTCCGCGTGATGCGTCCAATTGCTGTTTTGCAATGTAACAATCTGCAAATGGGTCATCATTTTTCGGCAATGCCGCCTGTGGAACAGATTCTTTCTGAAAATAATTGTTTACAAGTTGCCTTTGGACGCTCCATGATAAATCATCCGTAAACGATTTTGTTATCATAAGGTATCCGGTTTCGGTCACTAGGGTTAATCCGTTCGGTGCGGTGATTCCATATTCGCTTTTTGCTTCGTGCGAATTTCGTACGATATAATCCGCCCCTTGGATAAAGTGTTTTTTGTTTTTGTTAAAACTTCTGCGAGCAGTGCCGCTGGGACGATTATGTGCCTCATCAATATCTACTAAACGTTACAACTCTTTGATCCACCCCTAAACCTTTACGCTAGGAAGACCTGTATTTGTTTCTGCGTACTTTATTCATATACCTAAACCCCTTTACTAAAGTTTATTTTGTTTTGCTACGGTTTCATAGTACACTATAATAAAACAAAAGTACAACACGCAAATAAAACTTTTTAAACCATATTGAATATTTCTATTTGCTATGGTATCATTTTGGTGAGGTGATGAAATGGAAAATATAAGAAATGAAATTAAGTCCTATATTGCAAAAAGTGGCATGACGTTGACTGAAATAGTGGCTAAATATAATGAAACGCACGAGCCACCAACAACAACCCAAAACATATCCAATAAATTATCAAGGGGAACTATTAAATATAGTGAATGCTTGGAACTTGCTGAAATTATGGGGTATGTTATTAAGTGGGAAAGAAAATAGGAAAGACTGTATAAGAAAGGAGGCGTATGATGTTTACCAAATTATTAAGATTAACATTGGTTAGAAAAAGAAATGACAGCTAAAGAGTTAGCCGCAAAGATAGGAACAACTCAACAGAACCTATCAGCGAAAATGAAACGTGACAACTTTTCAGAAAAGGAAATGCGGCAGATTGCGGATGCATTGGGGCTTGATTTAGAAATTGTAATGAAAGAGAAGAAATAAGAAAACCCGCCTAACTGGCGGGTTTTTGATGAAAGAAAATTTTTTCCGCGCCCCAAAAAATATTTCGTAATTTTTTGTACCCCCCTGGGTAGCGTTTTGGGGTCAAGATTCCATTTTCACGGATTCTCAAAAACGTGTAACAAACGTGCAATTATCTTGATATGACTAACTTTAATAGATTGATGCGGCGCGCCAGGGTTTGAGGGGTGGCGCGCCGCTAAGCATAAATCGTGTACGGGCTATTGTAGGAATGCCTATACATTTAGAGGCTATCATAGCAGACGCGACAAGTCAATAACTTTCTGTGTAACCGTCGTCGCTGTAACTGCAGTATGTCTGCGTTGTATGCTCTGGTTCTTTTGTGATCGCGTTGTATGTTGTTTGCGTGATTCGTAGCCAGTCGCCGCCACGCTGTACGGTTATTTTTAATTCTGGCGATTCTAGCCACTCCACGCCCTCATATTTTGAATAGCTGCAAAAACTTGCCGGATGCCACCAGATAGCCAAGAGCAGACACCCGGCGTATAATTTCGCGTTTGCCGATATATTGCCGTTTCTGGATAGGTTTATTCGTCATAGGCTTTATACCTCCTTATATTGTGTTTATTTATCAATGTGCGCGTGAGAACCAGTTCTCACGGAATCCACGCCGCCGGAATCGGACCGACGTACAACGCCACCAGGCACGCGGAAAAGGGCGGAAGAGTACCGCCGGTAGTGATCCGGCGTGCATCCTCTGCGGCGGTTATTTTAATTCAAATGTATAATATATGGGTTCCCCATTATCTCCCTTTACTGCCTTAACGGTGGTTAATTTTTCTAACGCTTGTGACATTGGGGAGCCATATGTTCCACGCTCCCAAAGTCTGGACTTTTCCGCCATATTCCAAAAACAACCAACTTCTATACCTGTTGCAAAATACTTCGCAAATGTCTTTTTGATAAAATTTTCGCACCATTCAACCTTGATTTTTCTCATTTTCCTATTCCTCCACATTCTAAATTTTTCCGGTTATCCGGGTAAAGGCAAGCCGGGGAATCGAACCCCGGTAAACACCGCCGCTTGCCTAATTTGCTAAAATCATTCTAGCTGTGTTAAATATATAAAGTCTGTTGTGGCTGTGGTGCTTGAAATCTCCATTTTCAGCAATTACGCGCCCGGTATTCTCATATTTAAGACTTACAACGGTTAGATACTTTTCTAGCAGTTCATCCGGGCATTTTAAACACTCTATAGCGTTTTCTATGGTGCTTTTGTTGCTATTGTAGTAAATGCCCTCAATGCGTACACCTTTTTCTTTTTCCAGTTCGTCAAATTCTTTCATCAGTTCCGCTTTTGTCATAAGATCACCCATCCTTTTATTTTTATAAATAAAGTTCCATAAGTCCTACATTTTCATTTTTAACTAAGACAACACCCGGACGCTCCACGGAAACATATTGATTAACTATATTTTCTATTTTTTCAGGGTCATAATATGGCGCCAATTTTTCGCGTGTGTATTCTTTTACTTCTTCAAGTGTCATCATCTTCATAAAATCAACCATCCTTTCATCGTGTGCTTGTCTCATCAGTGGCAAGGTTGCAACCCTACACCAGACCGCCGCGCGGGCGGTTTCGACTATTTCACTTGTTCTAAAATCTGTGCATATATAGACTTTTTCGACTTGTCAACCTCTTTATATATGCATCCGCTATATACTTTGTTTGTTGATCCCTTGCAGGACTTCCCGAAGCTCTTGCAGTTGTAGCACATTGGGTTATACTCCAATGCTTCAATGGCTTCTCTGCGAGCTTTGCTTCTTTCCACCTGTTCAGGTGTTGCGATCATGATATATTTTTCCATATTAAAAACCTCGCTTTCTTTATGCGGTCTGCCATCATCAGAGCCGGGCGACCATCCCACGGCTGACGCTCCAAGATCGGAGCGTTTCGACTAAATGCGTTCGATTCTGAATCTGTCCTTTGTTTCCGCTGGAAGTACCAGGTTTATAAAATCCTCGGCAAGAACGAGCGTTTCAAATTGTGCAATTACGTTTTCTCTTGGTGCTTCAAATTTACTAGGGTATATTGTTTCAATTACTTTCCAGTTCATCATATTGTTTTCCTCGCTTTCGTGCTTCATTTGATACTTGTATTATAGTAAATATAAGGCACAAAAACAATTGACATAACACACAAAATATAAGGCACAAAACATAAAATTACTTGTGAAATATGTATAAGGCACAAAAAACGCATTTAATATTATATAAGGATAGAAAACTTTCCCTTGACATATAAGGCACAAATGCTATAATGGTAACAAACATGGAAAGAGAGGTACAGGGCATGGAACGCAAAACAACAGAAGCAACACGGCGCGCAATCTACAAATACGATGATAAGTTTGAACGCGTTAATTGCAGATTTGCAAAAGGCACAAAAGAACGTATAGAAAAGCTTGGATACAAGAGCGCAAATGACTTTATTAAGCTTGCTGTCGCGGAAAAGCTGGAGCATGATGAAAAAATTTTAAGATAAGGCACAAAAAGCCGTTGACATATAAGGCGAAAATACTGTAATGCAATCTTTATCCAATACGTTTTATAATTTACAAACAAGGGCAGCTTTACGGCTGCCTTTTCTTTTTTGCCATATCCAAAATTGACAACGCATCCGGGCATATCTTGCAAAATCCCCGAAAAACTGTAAACAAACTATAAAACTTTTCTTAAATTTTTATAAACAAGGACAGGATTGTCAGGTCTTTGACAAGTCCCAAAATGATAGAATAGTATCAGTTTTTTGGTAAAAATCGTCTGACAATCGTCTGACATAACACGACACAATCGTCTGACGTCGCTTTTTTCAGAACTATGTTCTCTTTCTCTCTCTTTTTCTTAATCTTTTAAATTAATAATAATACACTGTATCTAAAGCCTATAGGTTTATAGTAAGTGTATATCCGCACACGTGCGCGGCGTAAGTATATAATACCACCGTGAAAAATTAAGTCTTGACTTTAAACCCCAAAATAGTGTATACCAAAAGCAGAGAGATTAACAGATTGGAGGTGTGAATATATGCAGGATATAGAGAGTGTAGATATTACAAGACTTATAGTGGATTTGGGTACAGTACAAATATATACATCAACTGTACAGGATTTGATAGATCAGGCATGTATAGAATTTCACATTGACGATCTGTTAAAAGCCGGACAGAGACAGTGGAAAGCTGTAATGCAGTATGTTGGTATGCATCTATTCCCAGATACATCGGTACTAAAAGACAAGACCTTGAAACCTCTTGGTAATGCAACTATACCGACTAACTGTAACAGATATGACAGAGAGGTATTGTATAAGCTTTGTGATTATTATATATATATCTCCAATGTGTACAGTAAGCTGGTGAGTACAGTAGCATTTAGTTATTTTTGTAATATACCAACCACAACGTTTGACTTGTGGAAAGACGAGGAATCAAGTTCATTGGCTTTTAAGATTTGGCAAAAATTACAACGATCACGTAAAGATTGCATCCTCGATCGTGCTTATGACTCTAATAGTCCTGTAGGTACAATGTTCGTGGGCAACAATGAATTTGGCATGAATCAGCCGGGAATCGGAGATAATGCCACCCAGCGCAAGGCAGTAACAGCGCAGGAACTGCCAAGATTGGACGAGAAAAAGAGTCAAGAATTGCACGCAATTGATACACAATTCGCAGATGCAGCGATGAATAACACGGTTTAAATTGTGTGTGGTTATTCTACAATTCGCAAATGCAGTGATATCAAGGGCTGTAGCGTTTCAACTGTTCGTAAACTATTCGGAAAAGTTAGGTTTTGCGAATAGTTACATGGGTATGATAGGAATTGTGTTAAAACAATTTGATTTTCACACAATGACAACAAAACGAAACGGAAAATATTTTATA
>CYGL01000264.1_pt1 | contig 24954 bp, 26 predicted proteins | sample 485531 | NCBI WGS metagenome assembly CYGL01 (sample SAMEA3497897, study PRJEB9818) | human gut metagenome | reverse complement strand
CTGGTGGAAGGAACGGCCTCCAGTGCAGAGACCACTCATTTTCTGAAGCTGGCCACCATGAAGTCAGACCTTGAGAAGAAGAAATTGGAGGAAGAGAACAAGCTTCTGCGGGCAAAGACCGAGACGCTTGAGGCTGCCAAGGACTCCAAGGAGATGTACGACAAGGTGCTGAAAGCTATGGCCCGCTACAACGGCGTGGACGAAGAGGAATACGACTACTGACGGGTCAAAAGTCGGAGATGGATACGCCGCAAGCATCAGCTATTTTACCGATCGTGTCGAGATGCGGAAATGTCTTACCATTTTCGATATTCTGGATGGTGGTCGGAGAGATGCCGGCTTTTTCTGCTAAACCACGTATGGTTAGACCAGCGGCTTTGCGGCATTCATGAATCTTATGGCGAGAGTAGCCAAAATTTTCGTAGTCACGATCCATATAGCCGATAATAAAAAAGCCCTGGTCTTTGAGAGGAATGGCCTTGAGCGAAAAGCTCTGCTCTATATCTTCCTCGGAAACACTGGCAAGGACATATGTACACAGTGCTTCAAGGCGGGGCGTCATTTTATGGCAGCTATGCGCCACGGCGATTTTCATAGCCACCTGACGGACAGGATAACGAGATGCGTTATCAAGATCAGCCTGGTTTACACCATTGCCCATGGCGTCTTCGAGGAGTTTATACAGGGTACCAAGTTTACGGATGGTGTCGGCAGAGAGCATAAGGGAGACCTCCTTACATATTTTGTACCCTTATTGTACAACTGTACTGTTACAAAAGCAAGAGGTTTAAGAAATATTTGAGTATGAAGACATATACAGAGCTTTGCAGGCTGGAGACGTACGAGGAGCGGCTGACATATCTGCAGCTGTACGGGGAGGTGGGGAAGGACACCTTCGGGTTTGACCGATGGTTGAACCAGGACTTTTACCGCTCGAAGGAGTGGCGGCAGTTCCGGGACAGGATCATCGTGCGGGACGGAGGCTGCGACCTCGGGTGCAAAGACCACCCGATCGCAGACATCGCGGTCAGCGGAGGAAAGATGAGCCGGGCGCGCATTACGATACACCACATCAACCCTCTGACGAAAGAGGATATTCTCGAGCACCGGGAAGCACTGTTTGACCCGGAGAATGTTATCAGTGTGTCAGATGCGACACACAAGGCCATCCATTACGGCACCGGGGACGGGCCGAAGATACCGGATGGCAATAGAACAGCAGGGGATACCTGCCCTTGGAGGAAATAGGATGAACTGGACGACAGCTTGGCTTACCATGAAGCAGGGACACAAAGTGAAACGGCGAGGCTGGAAGGACGCCTACTGGCATATTTCCGGCACAGAGCTTCTGATCCACACGAAAAACGGCGAAGAGCTCAACTTCCGCAAGGTCAAAGATATTGGCATGATGCTGAACGTGACCTGCTGCGACGACTGGGAACAAGTTATGGAGGGATAAGATGTACGCGAGAAAAAAGTTTGATGAACGGGAAGCGGAATACAGTGTCCTTCTGCAACGGAAGTTGGAAGAAGCAGAGGCGATGCTTCTGAAGCTGAACCGGAGCCGGGAAAAAAGCCTTGCGCTGACGAAGCTGGATGAGGCACTGCTCTGGGCGAACGCAGCGATCGCGGCTGCCGGCATCAGCGCGGACCGAGAGAGCAGCACAGTATCAGAAGCGGCTGCACAGTCGTGGGTGATGATGTCTGCCCCGGCCATGAAAAAAGAGGTGCGCGCAGTGAGTCCCGGCAGAACTTTCATAAACAACAAGAAATTACAGGAAGCAGTATATGATGCTTTGCTGAATGATAAAGCAAACGGTGCTCTGAAAGAAGCGCAAGTAAGAGCAGCCCGCATTGCAGAACCGGCTGAGCATGAACTTTTTAGGATGGAAAAAGCAACATCTGAACCGAATTTCGGACATATGGCAGACGCTATCTTGTACGGGATCGAAGCATATGCTCAGAAGCGATATGAGATCGACCTGCGGTCTTACATCGCAGACACTGTAAGCAAGGCGATCCGCGAGGGGGTTGATAAGACTGCTATGGAGTTTACGGCTTGGCAGGGAAAGGGCGAGGCATCAAAATGAATTCGATCCTGACAAGCGTAAAGAAGCTTCTGGGCATTGCCGAGGAGTGCGAGGACTTTGATGCAGACATCGTGATGTATCTGAACAGCGTATTCATGGTGCTTACCCAGATGGGGGTGGGGCCGAAGGAAGGCTTTGCCATTACTGGAAAAGAGGAGCTTTGGGACCAGTTTATTGCCGACCCGGTGAAGGCGGCAGCCGTGAAAGCATATGCCGCCGTGAAGGTACGGCTGCTGGGCTTTGATGTGCCGCAGAGCAGCACGACGCTGGATGCACTGAAAAACACCGCCGCCGAAATGGAATGGCGGTTGAACGTGGAGCATGACCACACGGAGGAGAACTGATATGAACTTTGCAAGTGCTTTGTTTGCCCTCAAGCGCGGACATAAAATCAAGAGACACCATTGGACTGGATATTGGAGGCTGGAAAACGGTGAAGTGATGATGCACACCTGGGATGGCAAATGCATCAATGTACGCGATTCCGAGGATATGCTGTATACCATGGAAAACATGGCGTGCAATGACTGGGAAATTGTGACGGAATATCACGAAGTTAAATAATATTCACAGGAGAATTACATCATGGCACTCTCGAACACGGCCACGCCCATTTATTACGGCCGCTTTCGGGAGGCCGTGATGCGGGGCGAGATACCGGTATGCCGGGAAATTTCAATGGAGATGAACCGGATCGACGACCTGATCGCAAACCCGGGCATCTATTACGATGACAAGGCGGTGAACGGCTTTATCGCCTTTTGCGAGGATGAGCTGACCCTGACCGACGGCAGCGACGTGAAGATGCTTGACAGCTTTAAGCTGTGGGCCGAAGAGATATTTGGCTGGTATTATTTCGTGGAGCGGAGCGTCTTTGTGCCGGATGCACACGGAGGCGGCCACTACGAGACCAGGCGAATCAAGAAGCGGCTCATCACCAAACAGTATCTCATCATCACCCGTGCGGCTGCAAAGACCATGTATCTGGAATTTTTGCAGGCATATTTCATGACCGCCTATACCACGACGACTCAGCAGCTGACGACCGCCCCGACCATGAAGCAGGCGGAGGAGGTTTTGGCCCCGTTCCGCACGGCACTGGCGAGGGCGAAGGGGCCTGTCTTGCAGTTCATGACTATGGGGAGCCTCCAGAACACCACCGGTGCAAAGGCCGACAGGGTGAAGATGGCCCCTACCAAGAAGGGCATCGAGAACTTCGTGACCGGGTCGCTGCTGGAGATACGCCCCATGACCATCGAGAAGCTGCAGGGACGGCGAGATACTGTGGCGACGGTGGACGAGTGGCTCTCCTGTGACATCCGGGAGGACCCCATCAGCGCCATCGAGCAGGGTGCCTCCAAGAACGAGAACTATCTCATCGTGGCGGCAAGCTCGGAGGGTACGGTACGAAACGGCTGCGGCGATGACATCAAAATGGAATTGCTGAGCATCCTGAAGGGAGAGTACATCAACCCCCACGTCTCCATCTGGTACTACAAGCTGGACTCCATCGACGAAGTCGGCAAGCCGGAAATGTGGTTGAAGGCGAATCCGAACCTCGGAAAGACCGTGACCTACGAGACCTACCAGCTGGACGTGGAGCGCGCAGAGAAATCACCCAGCGCCCGGAATGATATTCTGGCAAAGCGCTTCAACCTGCCCATGGAGGGGTATACCTATTTCTTCTCGTATGAGGAGACGCTGTGTCACCGGCACCGTGATTTCTGGCAGATGCCCTGCGCCATGGGAGCTGACCTGAGCCGGGGCGACGACTTCTGTGCCTTTACGTTCCTGTTTCCGCTTTCCAACGGATATTTCGGGGTGAAGACGCGGGACTACATTACCAGCTATACCCTAAGCCAGCTGCCCATCTCCAGGCGGCAGCAGTATGAGGAGTTCATGCAGGAGGGGACGCTGTTCGTCTTTGACGGAACCATCCTCGATATGATGCAGGTATACGACGACCTTGACGCCTTTATCCAGCAGAACGAATACGACATCCGGGCCTTCGGGTACGACCCGTACAACGCCAAGGATTTCGTGGAGCGGTGGGCAACCGAGAACGGCAGCTTCGGCATCACCAAGGTCATTCAGGGCGCACGGACGGAAAGCGTGCCGCTGGGCGACTTAAAGAAGCTGAGCGAGCAGCGGAAGCTCATCTTCGATGAAAAGCTGATGCAGTTTGCCATGGGGAACTGCGTGGCACTGGTGGACACGAACGGAAACCGAAAGCTCTACAAACAGAGGCAGGACCAGAAGATCGACGCCGTGGCCGCCATGATGGACGCCTATGTGGCGTGGAAGGAGAACCGGGATGCGTTTGAGTGATCAATCATCGCCGCTGTCCCAATCATAATTTCTTGCGTGACATCTGCGGCAAGTCCAGTAACCATATTCATTATCGTCATCTTCCCATGGCATGGTATAGAAAGCGTCATCAAGAGATACACCGCACGTTCGACAGCAACCATTGAGGGAATAATCGTCTTCCTCGTCGCAGTCATAGTCATCGCATTTGTCTCCTCCCGTTGAGGCTGGAACACTCGGTTCTTCTGGAGTAGACGAAGCGGTAGAGTCTATAGCCACGGTGTTTTTATCTGGCCGATGGAGTAGATAAGCTGCTCCGGCAACAACTACCATAGCACTTACGACTTTTGCCGTTTTTATGATTTTAGGATGTTTTACCGAAAAATCGTTGTATTTCATCTTGATTTTTCCAAAAAATCCAACTTCGGCATAATCATATTCAACGCCAAATGACTCACTGCATTTTTTACAGGTGACACTGACGGGCATGGTTTTAGGAATACTGATGAGTGAACCACAATTAGGACAAATAACAGTTTCCATAGACAACTTCTCCTTGTCAAAATGCTAGTTTAGAAGAGTATAGCACAGGAGATAAATGTTGTAAATCGTAGAAAAGGGGTGATAAGATGCAGGTTTACAAAGATGAACTCTATCATTGGGGTGTCAAAGGGATGAAGTGGGGCGTGCGGCGTTACCAGAACAAGGACGGAACTTTAACGGCCGAAGGGAAAAAGCGGTATATTCAGGACCACGATGATTACACGCGTGTTCATACCAAAAAGAGTGTCAGAGAGATGAGTGACAGCGAACTTAACTCCCGTATCAATCGACTGCAAAAAGAACAACAGTACGAACGCCTCACGGCTAGTCCTGGTAAGATCCAGAAAGCCGTTAAAATTGCGGCAGCTGCCGCAACAGCATTTGGGACGGTAACAAATCTCTATAACAATGGCTCTGCCGTTATGAAACTCGGTAAGAATATTATTAGTTCTGACAACTTTAAAAATGCCGTTGTGAGCGGCGCATTATACACTACGATGAAGGCGCATGGGGCGTAAGGTTTCTGAACTTCAAAGTCGTGCGCAACTTGAATATACAAGATATAAAGTTAATCAGATATTTAAGTGAGCATTGACGCACCGATTTATCTGCTGACGCTTTTTGGAAGGAAAAATAAAATGGCGCAAACTTTTGGCTCCCGCCTGAAGAGGGCGTGGAACGCTTTTACGAACCGAGACCCTCCCGGGAAGATCTACTATGGCGGCGGATACAGTTACCGCCCAGACCGGGTGCGGATGACCCGGACAAGCGACCGCACCATCATTTCGGCCATCTATACCCGAATCGCCATGGATGCTGCGGCCATTACCATCAATCACGTAAGGCTCGACGAAAACGGACGCTACAGCGAAACCATTTCGTCAGGCCTTAATTCTTGTCTGAACCTTTCAGCCAACATCGACCAGACCGGACGGGGGATGCGGTTCGACATGTTCCTGTCTATGCTGGACGAGGGCGTCATTGCCGTGGTGCCGGTGGACGTGGAGCTGAACGAAGCGACCGGCGAAATGGACATCCAGTCCATGCGGGTGGGCAAGGTGAAAGAGTGGTACCCTGCCGACGTGCGGGTAGAGCTCTACAATGAGAAGACCGGACAGAAGGAAGAGGTGACTCTGCCGAAGGACCGGGTGGCCCTGATCGAGAACCCCTTCTATGCCGTGATGAACGAGCCCAACGGCACCATCCAGCAGCTGACCCGGAAGCTTCACCTCATGGACGTCATCGACGAGCAGGTGGGAGCCGGGAAGCTCGATCTCATAATCCAGCTGCCCTACGTCGTGAAGAGCGAGGCCCGCAAGAAGCAGGCCTTGGAGCGGCGGCAGGAGATCGAAGACCAGCTGGCAGGCTCGAAGTACGGTGTGGCTTACACGGACGGAACAGAGCACATCACTCAGCTGAACCGCAGTCTGGAAAACAATGTTCTGAAGAGTGTGGAATACCTGACCAACATGGCATACAGCCAGTTGGGTATCACACCGGAGATCATGAACGGCACTGCGGACGACAAGGTGATGACCAACTACGAGAACCGGACAATCGAGCCCATCGTAGCGGCCGCTGTGGATGAGTTCAAACGAAAGTTCCTGACAAAAGAGCAGCGAGATGAAAAGAGTGAGAGCGTGCTGTTCTTCCGCGACCCGTTCAAGCTGACGCCGGTGTCGGCTGTGGCAGAGATCGCAGACAAGTTTACCCGCAACGAGATCATGACCTCGAACGAGATGCGGCAGGCCATCGGCATGAAGCCCTCGAAGGATCCGAAGGCGGATGAGCTGCGGAATGCGAACATCAGCCGGTCGAACGAGGAAGCTGCGGGACAGCAGCAGATCGTTGCGGACGGGAAAGATGCAGATGCAAGAATGCTTGGACATTAGAAAGGGGATGCTGAAATTCAAAATGGCTAGAATTGATTACGATTGCAGCGGATGGGCCACTAAGTCTAACACCCGCTGTTACGACGGACTGACCATCGCGCCGGATGCCTTTAAGGAGTGCGACGGTAAGACCGTGCCGATGGTGTACAACCACGACCACTCGAGCGTGGACAATGTCATCGGCCACTGTCTGCTGAAAAACCGGCCCCAGGGCGTATACTGCTACGCCAAGTTCAACGATACGGACACCGGCCGGACGGCCAAGGCCTGCGTGGAGAACGGCGACCTGAACGCCTTTTCCATCTATGCCAACGGTCTGCAGAAGGTTGGGAAGACCGTGAAACACGGCTTTATCCGGGAAGTGAGCCTCGTACTGGCAGGCTGCAACCCGGGTGCGCTCATCGATGAGGTTGTGAAGCACAGCGCCGATGAAGATTATGATGAGGGCGAGGCCTTTATCTACAATGACGAGGGCCTGAGCTTGACCCACGGGCTGGACCCGAATGGCGACCCACTGGAGGAGCTGGATCACAGCGCCGATGGCGGCAAAGCACAGGAGGAAGCCAAAATGGCGGACGAAAAGAACATGAGCAAAGAAGAGACCGTTGCGGATGTGTTCAACGCCCTGACGGATAAGCAGAAAAAAGTAGTATACGCAATCATTGGCTCTGTTATGGCCAGTGAAAAGGACGATGACGGTAAGGAGGATACGACCGTGAAGCAGAATGTGTTTGACAATGATACCACCGAGACCGTGCTGAAGCACAGCATCGGCGACATCAACGCTGTTATCAAGGGTGCCAAGAGCAGCGGCACCATGAAGGCGGCTTTCGAGAACTCGGACATCACCGGTGAGGAGCTGGCCTACCTGAGCCACGGCATCGACAACGTGGAGTGGCTGTTCCCCGACGACAAGGTGCTGGACAACCCGCCCCGCATCATCGACAAGGACCAGACCTGGGTCGGTAAGGTGATGAGCGCTGTGCATCACATCCCCTTTAGCCGCTTCAAGAGCATGTTCGCTGACCTGACCGAGGAGGATGCACGTGCCAAGGGCTATATCAAGGGTAACTTCAAGAAGGAACAGGTTTTCGGCCTGCTGCGCCGCTCCACCAGCCCCACCACCATCTACAAGAAGCAGAAGATGGACCGCGACGACGTCATCGACATCACCAGCTTCGACGTCATTGCATGGCTGAAGAGCGAGATGCGCCTGAAGCTGAACGAGGAGATCGCCCGCGCCATTCTGATCGGCGACGGCCGCCCCGCTGCCAGCGAGGACAAGGTGGACGAGAACTGCATCCGCCCGGTATTCAACGACGCAGACCTGTTTACCATCAAGGTGCAGGTGTCCACTACCGGTCTGACTGCCGTGGGGGACAAGTACAAGGCCGCCATCAAGAGCATCCTGCGCTCCCGTAAGGAGTACAAGGGTGCCGGCACCCCCACCCTGTTCACCACAGAGGATGCCCTGACCGAGATGCTCCTCCTGGAGGACACCATCGGCCACGCTCTGTATGCCGACGAGGCTGCGCTGGCTCGCAAGCTGCGTGTCTCCAACATCGTGACTGTGCCTCAGATGGAAGGCATGAAGGGTGCCAAGGGCGGCGACCTGTTCGGCATCATCGTCAACCTCTCCGATTACACGGTTGGCGCAGACAAGGGCGGCGCTGTCTCCATGTTCGACGACTTCGACATCGACTTTAACGCCATGAAGTACCTGATCGAGACCCGCTGCTCCGGCGCACTGACCACCCCGTACAGCGCCATTGCTGTTGAGTGGGCTGCTTAAAGAGCGCTGTAAGGCAAAGAACCTCTCCGTCTGCGCTTCGCACAGCCACCTCCCCTAGCGAGGGGAGGCTTTGGCAGGACGGATGAGTTTCGTCTGGACGAGAAAGTTTTGTCTGGACGGGAACTGTAGTGCCCTGCTACAGAGGGCAGAAAGGATGAAAACCAATGCTGAAACCCTATTACGAGACCGGTTATGATCTGCATGTGGCCAACTACGTTGCCTACCTGCACACCGACAAGAAGCTGTACGAGGACGAGGCACACAAGACCCAGGCGAAGAAAGCTGATGTGGAGAAGGCCTTTAAGCTGGGCCGCCTGATGATCGTGGACGGTGCCAAGACCTATCTGCCTATCGCTCTGCTGGCTGCCGGTGTGGTGGTATATGACGGTACTACCGCTACGACCTGCACCGTGGCAGAAGAGTAAAAGCAGGTCATTGAGTTAGTGATAGCGAACTGACCTGCCGGACAAAATTCAAAATGGTGACGAACTGAGCGCCGCCAGTGGCGGAAACAGCGAAGTGAGGAACTGGCCGGGGTCAGCGAGACGCGAGCGACAGTGAAGCGGCTGCTGGGCACCCCAACTCGGGTTCCTTAGGAGGATCTACTATGAAATGGAGCGGGAAGATCGGGTTTGCGCAGGATACGGAAGAATCAGCACCAAGCGTATTCGTAGAACGGATCGTAGAACGGAGCTATTACGGCGACGTGCTGGAGTTTGGGCGGCTGATGCAGGGGAGCGACAAGATCAACGAGGACGTAACAGTGGGAAACCAACTGAGCGTTGTAGCCGACCCATTTGCACAAAGCAACCTTTACACCATGCGATATGCCACGTTTTGCGGGCAGCACTGGAAGATCACGAATGTGAAGGTGCAGTATCCCAGACTGGTGCTGACCTTGGGAGGGATCTGGAATGGAAGCACGCCTGAAGAAGCTTGACGCTTTGCTGCGGAAGGTACTGCGGGAGGCGACCGGGAAAGAAAACCTCTACTTTCAGCCGCCTGCCGGATACAAGCTGAAATACCCCTGTATCGTGTACCGCGAAAGCCGTATCCGGAATGAGCACGCCAATGACGGAGTTTATATCCAGCGTCCCCATTATACGGTGACGGTGATGGATAACGACCCCGACTCGAAACTGAAAGCGGCCGTAAGCGTATTGCCGAAATGCGCCTACGACCGCTGTTTTGTTTCGGAAAACTTATATAACACTGTGTTTACGACCTATGTTTAAGAAGGAGGAAAGACTATGGGAAGACTGATCTGGGACGCTGTTGGTGAGAAATTTTACGAAATGGGCACCAAGTGCGGCGTTCTGTACCCCATGACCACTGAGGGCACCTACGAGAAGGGCGCTGCCTGGAATGGCCTGACCGCTGTGACCGAGAGCCCCTCTGGTGCGGAGGAGACCAAGCTGTATGCTGACGACATCAAGTACGCCAGCCTGCGCAGCGCCGAGGATTACGACTACACCATTGAGGCCTTCACCTACCCTGATGAGTGGGCTGCCTGTGATGGCTCTGCCAGTGTTGCTACCGGCGTGACCATTGGCCAGCAGAAGCGCAAGGCCTTTGGCTTTAGCTGGGTGACCACCAAGGGCAACGACATCACCGATGAGGCCGGCCAGAAGATCCACGTGGTATGGAACAGCACCGCTTCTCCCAGCGAGAAGAGCTACGCCACCATCAACGACAGCCCCGACGCCATCACCTTCAGCTGGGAGTGCAGCGCTTCTCCTGTGAATGTCAAGGGCCATCGCCCCACCTGCCACATGGAGATCGACTGCTCGAAGCTGAAGGAGAAGACCGTGCTGGCTATCCAGAACAAGCTCTGGGGCTCTGACGGCGGTTCCGGTGTTGAGGCTGCCAGCGAGGCCACCCTGCCCAGCCCGGATGAGCTGATCAAGTTGATCACCGACACCGAGGCTGCCGCCGCCTAATAACGGGACAAAGGAGAAGAAAAATGCTTAAGAAGACGATGACCACCGTGGACTTTGGTGGTACCGAGCGTACGGAGGACTACTATTTCAACCTGACCAAGGCCGAGATCATGGAGATGCAGCTTTGCACCGACGGCGGCTTTGTGGAGACGGTGAAGAAGATCGTGGAGGCAAAGAACCAGCTCGAGCTGACCCATCTGTTCAAGAAGATCATCTGCGCCAGCTATGGCGTGCTGAGCCCCGACGGCCGGAAGTTCGTGAAGAACCAGCAGGTTCTGGACGACTTTATGGCTACCCAGGCCTATAGCGACCTGTACATCGAGCTGCTGAGCGGCGACGGCAAGGCTGCCGAGGACTTTTTGAACGGCATTCTGCCCAAAGACCTGACCAATGAGGCCGCCAAGCCCCCTGTTTCTCAGCCCGGCCTTGCTGTGCTGAACCCGTAACCTGATAATACCGAACCGTGCTTTGCGTACTGCATAGCACGCTGCCCACACATTTGATGCCAGGAGGAGCAGACGATGCTGACCATCAAAATAGCCGGAGCACAGAGCTGGGACCCACAGAAGGCTGAGTTCCGGTACGGTAAGCCCGTTGAGCTGAAGTTAGAGCACAGTCTGCTCTCCCTGGCTAACTGGGAAAGCAAATGGCATATTCCGTTTTTGTCGAACGTCGGAAACCTGACGGCTCAACAGCAGATGGACTATATCCGCTGTATGACCGTGACGAAGGGGGTTGACCCCGAGGTATACCGGCGGCTGACGAGAGAACAGATGAATGCCATTAACATATATATGGACGACCCCATGACCGCCACCTGGTTCCTGGGCGAGCCAAAGCCGAACGAGCCCAGGGACGGGAAGACTGCAAAACAGAAGCCCCGCCCCAGGCGAGGGGGTACAGAGACCACTGCGGAGGTGCTGTACTACCAGATGTTCCAACTTGGGATACCCAAGGAGTGCGAAAAGTGGCATTTGAACCGACTGTTGACGCTGCTGCGGGTGGGGCAGGAAACCAACAAACCGCCCCGGAAAATGAGCAAGGCCGAGGCAATGGCTCAGCAGAGGATGCTGAATGAGCAGCGGAAAGCGAAGCTGCACACGAGGGGGTAAGAAATGCCAAAGGTGATCGTGTGCCGACAGAAAGGCGACTGGAAGAAAACAAAGGGATTTTTGAAGCGGTGCTCGGCGCTGAAGCTGGACGATATTCTGGCTCAGTATGGCCGGGAGGGTGTAGAGGCTTTGGAGATGGCTACCCCAAAGGACACCGGAAAGACCGCCGAAAGCTGGAGTTATGCCGTACACCGGGACGAGAATACCATCACCATTACATGGTCCAACTCCAACATTGTGGATGGAGTGCCCATTGCGGTGATCCTGCAGTACGGACACGGCACCCGGAACGGCGGATATGTAGAGGGAGTGGATTACATAAACCCGGCGATGCGTCCTGTTTTTGAGAGAATCGCAGAGCGGGCATGGGGTGAGGTGAAAACAGAATGAGCCGTGAAGTAGACCAGCGTGTTGTAGAGCTGCAGTTCAACAATACGAACTTTGAGAAAAACACGAAGAAGTCCATGGACTCCATCGACAGGATGATGGAGAAACTGCAGTTCAAAGGGGCCGAAAAGGGCTTTGAGAAGCTGGATGCGGCTGCGGAGAAGGTGGACTTTGCCACCATGAACCGCTCGTTGGACACCTTGCAGCAGAAGTTTTCGGCTCTGGATATTATGGCCGCTACGGTATTGGTGAATATTACCAACAAGGCCATGAATGCCGGCGAACGATTGGTGAAGAGCTTGTCGCTGGATCAGATCACCAGCGGATGGAATAAGTACGCAGAGAAGACTTCGAACGTGCAGACCATCATGAATGCCACCAGCAAGAGCATCGATCAGGTGAACGGCTACCTAAACAAGCTGATGTGGTATTCGGACGAGACCAGTTACAGTTTCAGCGAGATGACCAGCGCGCTTTCGCAGATGACGGCGGCGGGCGGTAATATCGATAAGATGATCCCCATGATCATGGGCATTGCAAACGCCACGGCAGATGCGGGTAAGACTGGCTTTGCGTTCCAGAGCACCATCCGGAACCTGACCCAGAGCTACAGCGCAGGACACTTGCAGTTACAGGACTGGAAGAGCCTGAACCTGATGGGTACGGCGACGAAAGCCCTGAAACAGGAGCTTATCGACACTGCGGAGGAGCTGGGGGTCATCAAGAAGGGTGAAGTGACCATCGCCAGCTTTGAGTCGAGCTTGCAAAAGAAATGGGCCAACACGGAGGTCATGGAAAAGACCTTCGCAAAGTATGCTTCCATGATGGAGGCGGCCTATGAGCTGACCCAGAAGAACAAAGGTATGACCAGCTCGGAGGCGCTGGAACAGCTGAAAGGGCAGTACGGAGAGCTGGCAGAACGCGCCGCCCTCGCTGCCCAGCAGGCCACCAGCTTCGCGCAGGCCATCGATTCCACAAAAGACGCCGTCAGTTCAAAATGGATGGCCGTCTTCGAGACTCTCTTTGGCAACAAGGAAGAGGCAACTGACACCTGGACGGAGCTGGCGAACCGGCTGTATGACATCTTTGTGCCGTCCATCGACGCCCTGAATGACCGGATGAAAGCGGGTCTCGACACCGGCTGGCAGCAGATGCTCTCGAACGAGTTGGGTGACCAGGGAGACGCCTACACCTATGCGCTGGAGCAGGTAGCACTGGCTACTGGCGCTCTGACGGAAAAGCAGATCAAGGAGGCAGGGAGCTTTGGCGAGGCCCTGCAGAAAAACGGCGTGAGCGCCGATACTCTGCGGCAGGCACTGGACGAATCCATCTCCAGCACCGAGAAGCTGCTGGCTCTTGGAGACAAGGAGCTGGATGCACAGGGATATAACAAGGACGCCATCCAGAAGGCCCACGACCAGTTCGTGAAACTGAACGAGGCTGTTCAAAATGGAACACTGGACCTCGAAGGATATGCTAAGGCCATTGGTCGAGTATCTGGCCGGGAGCACCTCATGCAGGGACTCTGGAACATCATGGACGCCATCGGGAAGCTGGTTACGCCCATCAAGGAGGCATTCAACGAGATTTTCCCGCCTGCGGACGGCGACCGAATCTATACAATCGCTGAACGGTTCGACCTGCTGACCCAGAAGCTCATCATCTCGGATAAGACGGCGGCAAACATAAAGAAGACATTTGAGGGTGTATTTTCAGTCATCCGTGTTGGCGTGAATATGCTGAAAACCGTCGTACAGACAGCGGAAAATGTTCTTAGTGCGGCAGTCCCTCTTGGCGATGTCCTGCTTGGAATGACTGCCAGCATCGGAGAATTTGTATCTTCGGTAGATGAAAGCCTTGACCCGCTGGAAGCACTTGGCTCGATGATCACTGGTTTTGTCCAGACCATTGCACCGGTGCTTTATTCTTTTGGAAAAGAGGCTGACGTAGTATTTTCTAATTTTGCAAATGGAGCAAAAGATGCTTTCAACAGCTTCGATCCGGAACGAATGAAAGACTTTATCACCGGAGGGTTGAGCGTCGGTATTCTAGCCTCTGTGAAGAGCTTCCTCGATGGAATCAAGTCTGTCGGGGAAAGTGCAAAAGGTATTATCGGAGGCATTAAAGATACTATCGATTCGCTCGGTGAAGCGATCGATGCATGGAAAGAAGCGAAAAAATCGGAAACACTGATCACGATCGCGAAATCTATCGGTATCATTGCAGCTTCGCTTGCTGTTGTATCAATGGTAAAACCGGAACGACTGAGTGCTTCGATGGAGGCGATGACCGGAGTGTTTCTGGGGCTGCTCGGTGTGATGAAAGCACTTGCACTCATTTCGAAAGAAGTAAGCTCTTTGAAACTAATGGCTGTAAGCACGGGAATGATGGCAGTTTCGTCTGCAGTCCTTGCGCTGTCCGGTGCGCTGAAAGTCATTTCTACCATTGACAAAAGTAATCTTCTTGCAAGTGTTGCAGCGCTTGGCGGAGTAATGGCCGGACTTACTATTGTAGGCGCTGTACTCTCCAAGGATGAGGCAAGATTTCTGAAGGGAGCAGCCGGACTCATCGCTTTTGCAGGTGCTGTCGGCATTCTCACAACGGCACTCAAAGCACTTAGCGGTCTAAAACTGGAAGAAATGGCGAAAGGGCTTGGAGGTATATCCGGAATCGCAGCAGTTCTTGTTTTAGCAGCAAAGCTTATGAATGACGTAAAATTCGGCATCGGAAACGGTGCTGCGTTTTTAATGATGGCGGGCAGCATGAACCTGTTGGTATCGGCCTTCAAGAGCTTTGGCGAGATGAACTGGACTGAGATCGGGAAGGCACTTACAACAGCAGGTGCCAGTATCGGCGTTTTTGTGCTTGCATTGAATCTCGCGAAAGGAACTCTCGGAGCGGCCGTGGCGCTGACAACGATGGCCGCAGCCGTGAACCTGCTTGTACCGGCGATAAAAGAACTTGGCTCGCTGAGCCTAACCGAAATGGGCATGGCGCTTCTTGCCGTTGCGGGTGCGTTCACCTCCCTTGGTGTTGCTGCAGCGATCCTTGCTCCTCTGACACCGGTCATCGTTGCTCTGTCACTATCTATCAGCGCTCTTGCACTGAGCATCGGTGCATTGCTGGCACTCAATTCGGCAGCCATGTTTATTGGGAATCTGGCATCCAGTCTTACTCTGCTCCAGAATCTTAATTTCCAGGTCTTTATTGAAGCCTTAAAATCGGCGGCATGGCTGGTTGTTGAATTTATTACAGGAATCATCAAGGGGTTGGCAGAAGTTGCTTCGACGCTGGCGACTTCCATTGCCAAGATCATAGAGGCAGTATGCTCTGCTATCGTTCTTTCTGCACCTGCCATCGGAGAAGCACTTTATGCGGCAGGCACCACGCTGATCGATGTTATCATCAAACTTCTCGATTATATTTGGTTGAAATGTGAGCCCGCTCTCAATGACCTCTGGGACAAGTTTACCGGATTGGTCAAGAAAAAGGCTGAGAATTTCAGTCTGCTCGACCTGCTGGGGCTGAAGTGGGAAAACCCATTTGCGCCTTTCCTCGACGAACTGGAGCATGGCGACAGCTTTATGGCGGGGCTCTACCAGCAGATGACCGGCACGGGCAAGTATGTGACCGAAGGATTTGCTAATGGTGAGACTGACAAAGACGCTATCGCACAGGTGAAGCAGGCCAGTTCGAATGTGGCGAATACAGCTGTAGAGACCATGAAAGATGACCTAGACCAGCATTCTCCCTCAAAGGTCATGGCCGAAATTGGCCGGTTTGTGACATTGGGACTGGCGGAAGGCATCGGCGACCAGAACGCGCTGGCGAAGGCAAAGGCGGCCATGCTGAACGTAGCCACCGGCATCCGTACCGTCTTTACGAACTTCTGGGGCATCCACTCGCCAAGTGACCTCGCCATGAGCGATGCGGAGAACATCCTCGAGGGCGCGGTGCTGGGAATGTGCGACCCGGAAGCACGGCAGAAGCTCTACGACGAAAGCTACAACGCTGCCTCCGAAGTGAAGGGCGGCGTGGGAAAGGCGCTGGACGAGGCGGCCACGCTGGTGCAGGACAAGATGCAGGGCATCTACGCTGCATTCAAAATGGACCCTCTGGGGAGCGGATCGAATCCTCTGAGAAATGGCGTTGAGACTGCCAGGAAGCAGTTTGAGACGGCCATTCAGGACTCGACGCTCATCCCGGGCAAGAAGGGTATCCAGACGGCGAATACGGATACAACATTGGGCGTGAATGACATTGCTGCGGCCGCTAAGAGCAGGCTTGCAGGCTACTTCGGCGCATTCGGAGACTACTACAAGAAAGCGGTCGACGACATTACGCCGGGCACGACCGACCCGACTACCAAGACGAAGGCTTCCAAGACCGGAAAGACCCTTGCAGAGACCCTTGCAGAGGAGTACAGCAAGAAGCTGAAGGCCAACAAGTACCTGCAGGATGCGCTGAGCAAGGAGACTGCCCTGTGGGAGCTGCAGAGCGAGCACAGCGTGACCAACGAGGAGCTGCTGGCAAAGCGGACCGAGGTGGTGACCAAGCAGATCGAGCTGCAGGCAGACCGAGTGGCCATTGCACAGCAGCAGTACGATACCCTGCTGGCCCGGGTAGGTGCCGAGGACGACAAGACCAAGGACGCCTACAACACCCTGCTGGATGAGAAGGCCAATCTGGAGAAGCTGCAGCAGAGCCGCCACAGCGACATCTGGGGCGATGTGCTGAGCCGGTATGAGAACGACGCCAAGACCGCCGAGGACGAGTATGACCTGTGGGTATCCATGTACGAGGACACCGCCACAGTAGCAGAGCGCTCGAACCGGCAGATGACGAAGATCAACAAAAAGATCGATGCACAGGCCAAGGTGGTAACGGCTGCCGAGGAGGAATATACCAAGCTCAAGGAAGAGTTTGGGGAGCAGAGCCAGCAGACCCAGGTGGCATACCGGAAGTATCTGGAAGAGCAGAAGGAGCAGCAGGAGCTGATCAACGAGCTTGAGAAGGCCCAGCTTACCCAGTTTGCCAACCAGATCACCCGATACGAGAAGGAAGCCAAGATCGTATCGAACCGTCAGAAGATGCTGGAAAAGCTGTACGATGACGGCAGCCTCTCGGAGCGGGAAAGCGCTTATGAACAGGCGGTGGAGAAGTACGGCGAAGGCTCCAAAGAAGCCCGGCGTGCTGCCATGCAGGGAACCATGAGCTCTCTGATGGGTGTGGGCGCTGCCATGCGCAACATGAGCACCTCGCTGAAAAAGCTGACGGAATACCAGAAGACCTATGACTTCTACGTAGCCCAGGGCAAGAAGGACAGCGAGGAGGCTCTGGACGCACTGGCAGAGCTGCAGGACGAGCAGTACAACTTTGTGGGATTTGCGGAGAGTCTGGCCTCGGCGTTTGACATGAGCGAAAACGGCAAGCAGGCCATGATGCAGCTCGGGTATACCATCTCGAAGAACTGGAAACCCATCTACAACGGGTTCAACCAGGTATGGAAGAAGGTAAACCCGGCCTTTGCAGAGAGCCTGAGCAACCTGATCGGCTTGTACTCACGAGAGGGTGCCAGCGAGACCATGGCCGCCACCATGAACGCTGTGGTAAGCGCCATGCGGGGCGACTGGGGCAGTGCGGTGGCCAGCGGGCTTGAGGCTGTGCTGGACATTGTAGGCACGGATTTTGGCCGGACTCTGAGCGAGGCCATTGGGAATGCACTGCGGAGCGCCTTTAGCGGCAACGGCCTGTTTGCCCAGCTTCTCTCGAAGCTCCTGGGCGGGATGAACCAGGGAGGCTCTGGCGGCGGAGGATTCTTCTCCAAGGCTTGGGACTTTATCAAGAGCCTTCTGGGCCGGAAGAGCACCGGCGTTGCCGGCGGAGGAAGCGGGATTTCAAAATGGCTCAGCGCCGGGAAGAGTGCTCTGGGCCTTGGAAAAGCCGCAAAGGCCGCCACAGACCTGGTGCCGGTGCTGAACAGCGTAGGGACCGCCACCGCCAATGTGGCCTCCGGTGTGACCACCGTTGCCAAGGCTGCGGGAGCTGCCACCTCAGGAACTCTGGCCAAGGTGGGCATGGGCGTTGCCAAGGTGGCAGCCAGCCTCGGCCCTCACGGACTGCTGGTGGGTGCATGTGTGGCAGGTGCGGCCCTGGTAGGCACTGCTGTGGTGAAGAACTGGGACAAGGTGAAGGCCGGTATCGGCAAGGCCTGGGACTGGGTCAAGGAGAAGGCTTCGAACCTCTGGAGCGGCGTGAAGGGTCTAGTAGGCGGTGCGATCAACGTCGGCAAGAACGTCGTGGGCGGCTTATGGAATGGCATCAAGGGCGTAGCAGGTGGACTCTGGAACGGCATCAAAGGCATAGGACGAGGCATTATCAACGGCTTCAAGAGCATCTTTGGCATCCACTCGCCCTCGACGGTATTTGCCGGAATCGGCGGCTACCTGATGGAGGGTCTGGCGAACGGCATCACGAACACCTCTGATGGCGTGAACCGGAGCCTTGAGGCCGTGGCAGATGGTGCTTTGGACATTGCTCAGAGCAGCGCCATGAGACTGCTGGATGTGCTGAACGACGAAAGCGACCCCAGCATCCAGCCGGTGGTAGACCTGACCAATGCGGAGAACGCTCTGGACTGGATGGACTCCCACCTGGCAGGAGACCGGGCCGTGACCCTGAGCGCAACCCGCTCGGCAAACCTTGCCCGGACGGTGAACCAGAACGCCAATCGTCAAAATGGAAAAGCAGACACCAATGACCCGGAGGCCCTGTCGTCCAGCGGGAACCGTGATGTAGTGGATGCGATCCAGAGCATGGGCGAGCGGATCGACGGTGTGGCAAGGGCTGTGGCCAACATGAAGGTCGTGATGAACAGCCGGAAGCTGGTAGGCGAAATCAAGAGCGACATGAACACTGCCCTTGGCGAGCTGGCGGAGAGAGGAAAGTAAGGATGGGCATTGGCAGAGACGTGACTCCGGAAGGGGCAGAGCTGTACACCCGGCTGACCTTCCATATCCCCGCCGAAGCTCCGGTGAAGAGCTTTAGCACCGACGAGCTGATGCTGATCCCGGCAGACCCGCTGACGGTGGCTCCCTTTGAGGAGCAGATCAGTACCCTGGAAGCAGCCCCCTGGCACGGCACCATTGAATATTCACCACTGGAAAAGCGGGTGTTCAAGAATGCTGAGGGGAGCTGGACATTTTACTATGAACCGGACGGCAAGAGCCATACCTTCTGGGACTGTTACGGAGACATCCACCGGGAAGAATCCGATGGATGGATGGTGACAGACAGCACCTGGCTGGCCACTTACCATGCCCTGCTGTACTACCTGCAGGGGAGACGGGTGCTGGTGGACGTGCCGGACGGAAAAGGAAACACTACAAGCTACCGGGGGCGATGCTGGGTAAGCAGCTATGCCTCCGACTCTGACGGCAGGATCAAGGCCGTGATCAACTATAGCCTTGCACCGCCCGAATGACCGAGAAAGGGGGATCAGATGAAGACGATACCACATGGGATCACCATTGGTGACACACATACCTGGAGGGATCTTTATCTGATCCCTGTTTGTCGGCCGATCGTGCAGCCGCCTACGGAAAAGACCATGACCCTTGAAGTGGAGGGCATGAGCGGCGTGGCTGATCTGAGCCACGGACTGACAGGATACCCGGTGTTCAGTGACCGGGAAGGAAACTGGCAATTCTACGTAGACACCGACCGGTGGAGAGAGGAAAACAACTTCTGGGGGCCGGTGGGAAACCTGGCATACCAGGATATTATGGCCCGGCTGAAGGAAAAGATGGCCCGGCCATTCCAGACGCGGATCGTTTTGGATGACGACCCGCTTTTTTACTGGGTGGGACGCATCTGGGTGAGCGAGGCTCCCAGCCAGCAGTATAACCACACCAAGATCACCCTGCAATACCGGCTGTACCCCTACAAGTACCTGCTGGCTGAGGACGGAGACGACTGGCTGTGGGATACCTTTTGCTTTGAGACAGACCTTGCCACCGTGAAGATGCACGGCGTTGAGCTGACGGCAGGGACGATAGAGACGTTCCCTCTGGTGTTCACGGACAAGCCCAGTGCTGTATTTGTGACCAGCAGCGGAGCGGCGACCTCCAACATGCAGAATCAAAATGGAGTGGACTACACCATGCTGAGCCAGGAATCGATGCCCACGGCCCGCTTTGACTATCTGAAGACCTACAGCTCCGGGGGTACGAGCTATGAATGCCGGCTGCAGACTCTTGTGATGCCTCTGGTGACCAAGCAGTACGACATTGCCATCATGGGGCTGAACTTTACCGTGAGTCCTGTAAGTACCGGGATAGCCACGGTATCCATCCGGAAGAAGGGTACCAGCGTGCTGATGGCCAGTGCGACGGTGCCTATTACCAGCACGGTGAATGTTCTGTCTCAGCCGCATATCGAGCTGACGGCAGATATGAGCGCTGAGCTTACCAAGAACACCGCCTACGAGATCGTGGTGGAGGCCACCGGCAAGATATACGCCCCCAACATCCCCAAGAATGCCCTGACAGAGAACGACTACTTCGACTTTGGCACAGGGGCTGCGGCACTGGCACCGGACTGCGGTGGCTTTGAGCTGTTCTGCGGGTTCGTCCGGTTTTACGCCGGTGAGGGCGCTGTGCTGAAGCCAGACGTGAAGACTAACATTGGCATCGTGGGTACTGCACTGAACACCAATGGCCGTGTGGTGGTGGTGCAGGCGCAGGAGGACACCACGGTGAGCATCGACTACCGGCCGGCGTACCTGTAAATTCAAAATGGAGGGCTAGATGAAATATAAGGTATACGCCGGTCAGGTATCGGTGAAGTTTACCAACAGCAACACGGCTCGGTTCAACTGGACGAAAAAGGTGCTGGTGTACGACTCTTACGGCGACTCGGTGGAGGGCGAAGAGACCCAGGGCATCGTGGCGGACCCCAGCGTGGAGCTGGAGAACAAATCGGCAGGAAGCTTTTCGTGCCGGGTGCCGTATCAGGCCGAGACCCGCTTTGGCCGGGTGAAGAACCCTTACTACGACGACTTTGTGATGGGCAGCACCTGGATCATGGTGGAGGAGGACAGCGAGTGCATCTTCTTTGGCCGTGTGACAGAGTGCGAGCTGGAGTTCAATCTGGACAAGACGGTGACAGCGGACGGCATCCTGAACGAGCTGGGACAGATCAACACCCGACTCTCGGCCAGCTCGTACAACAGCTGCTCGGAATCCAGTCTGCTTTCCATCGTAATGAACGCCGACAAGAGCCGGAAGGGGGAGAACCCTGCCAACTGTATGATGCGGGGCAAGGTTACGGTGGACAACCGGTACGTAGACACCAGCGACAGCGGCGACCAGTTCGGCAGCCTGTGGAGCATCCTGAGTACCTATCTGCTGGACAAGGACGAGGGATATTTGCGGCTTCGGCTGGCTAATGACCCGGGCACCGAGGACTACTTTTTCTACTACGATTATCTGAAACCTGAGGATGTGCCAAGCACCACACAGAGCATCGAGTACGGCGTGAACATGCTGGACTTTGTGCTGAATGAGAAGTGCAGTTCGGATCTTGTAAACAGCGTAACGGCCCACGGCATCACCACGGTGAAGAAGGGCTGGTGGATCTTTAAGAAGATCAGCTACAACGCCATCTCCAGTACATCGGAGAATGCGTTGTCGATCCAGCGGTACGGCCTGCGTTCCCGGCATATTTATGTGGATGGCAAGGCCTCCAGCTACAGTACCTTGAGTTCTGCCGCCAGTGAGGAGTTGGCCAAGTACAAGCAGGAGGCAGAACCTACCCTGACCATCCGGGCCTTTGACCGTAAGGACATGGGGGAAAAGGTGGACAAGCTGGGGTATCTGCTGCGGACCCACATCCTGAGCAACCCCCACAGCTTTGATATGTGGATGGTATGCACCAAGGTGCGCCTGCCTCTGGACGCCCCTGACAACAAGGACTTTACCTTTGGGCTGACCAGCGCCTCGCTTTCCCGGCGTCAATGGACTTTGGGGAATCTGGCGGCGGTGCTGAAGGATACCGTGGTGGGCTCCATCAGCTACCTGAACAGCATAGGGTAAAAATTCAAAATGGACCTTCTGAAGGAGTAAGGTGATTATCGGATGAATTTTGACGAGATCATAAAAAAGATGAAGGCCGCCGTAGAAGGAGTGCGGAAGGCGATCTACGGCGTGGAAGTGCGAGAATACATTGCCCAGGGGCTGGAGAATGTACTGGCGGTAGGGCAGGTAACGGTGGACGCGGCCAAAGCTGCAAAGACCAGCGAGACCCATGCCAAAAAGAGCGAAGAGGCGGCGGCAAAGAGTGTCGTGACGGCGGGGCAGATCGCCGATGAAGCAGCGGGTAGTGCCGCCAAGGCCAAGACCAGCGAGACCAACGCTGCCGCCAGCGAACAGGCCGCCAAGACCAGCGAGACCCATGCCAAGGCAAGCGAAGAGGCGGCAAAGAAATACGCCGGTGATGCGGCGGCCATTGCCAACACCGACAAGACCCTCACCATCTCCGGCGCGGCGGCGGACGCTGCGGCCACCGGCGTGCGCATCAAACTGTTGGAGATGGTGCATGGCACAGACGTAAACGGCATCAGCTTTGTTTCGACCTTTGACACGCTTGACGGCGTAGAGCTGACAGGCGTATGGAACAAGGCGGCGTCGAGGGTGGAGTTTTGAGAGGAAGGAGGATTAGAAATATGCAGATCAAAGACTTTAGCCATTGGACGATGGCTTTGTATACCTGATGGAAGGCAGCAACAAAAGTCAAGTTTTACGTGCTGGCCCACAACTACGAGAGCGGCCTGAACGGCAAGGGACGGACGCTGTTTTGCCGGGAGAGTCCGGCGACGAGTGGAATCCGATGTCAAACAGGCAGCAGCTATAGTCTTGGATGGGGCACAATCAATTACATTGGTACACGCGTAACCAATGCAATATACAAATACCTTACAGACACATATCCATCCAGTTTCACATCCACAGTAAAAAAATGGATCGCCACGACCCAATATAAGGCTTATTCTCCTCGTGACTATTACTCATCACCCTCGTATTTTAATTTAGATACATTCAACACTGCCTTCTTCACTATTTCAGAAGCAGAAGCTGTGACCAGTGCTGTTCATTCGGATGGATCTTTGACTTTCAAAAGAAGCACGTACTCGACTCGAAAAGTATATTTACTGCCTACGAAAAATGGCATTTGGACCAAGAACCCATAGCAACACTGAGAGTGGTTATGATAGAGATGATGATGGAAGTAAAGATTACTACTATGCGAATGGTTTATATCTTAGAAGCATAAGCAACTCCGACTGGGGCGTTTTTTCAACCGGAAGTGCATACGATGCCTCTTACGGTTATCTGCCCTGTTTCACCCTGCCGGAGACGTTATACATCGACAAGGACGGCTTCCCGACTGTGAACCAGCCGCCGGAGATCACTTCCGATGCGGGCGAGAGCGGCGCGGCGCTGGGAGAGAAGAACGAGCCGTTTACTCTGTCCTACACCGTGACCGACGGCGACGGAGACCCCATGACCATCACCGAAAAGGTGAACGGCGTGGCGCTGGCCGTCCGTGAGAACGTGGCCTCCGGCACCGAACTCACGGTACAGTGCCTAAGCGAGAAAGCCCTGTTCCAGCAGATCCTCAACGGAGAGAACACATTGGTGCTGGAAGCGGACGACGGAAAGACCACAACGGACTGGACCGCTACCTTTACCAAAAATGTGACAAGTGCCGTCCTCTCGCTGGCCCAGCCCCTGACGGCGGACGACACCATTACGGTGGCTGCTATGACACTGGAGGGCAGTTTCCCGGCAGATATGAGCCTCAGCGTGGAGCTGAGCAACAACGCACGGGACGATGCCCCCGTGTGGGAAATCTGCACCGACATCCAGCGCGGCGAGAGCCGGGCCTTTGCACACCACGCCTTTACCAACAAGACCGCCGCCAAGGGAGCGGCCTTTAACTACAAGGTGACGATCACCCGGGGCGAAAGCGGCGTCGGCGGCAATATCACCATGATCGGAGGTGTTATCGGATGAGTCTGCACAAAACAGAAAGGAGCCTGAAAGAGCTCCACCGGAAGCTGGCAGAGGAGCAGAAGCTCAGGGAGCTGCCCGGCCTCGTGGCGGAGATCGAGAACGCCATGTGTGAGCAGGATATGGAATCACAGGAGCGGCTGGCGGCTGTCGAGGACTCGCTGTGCGAGCTGGATGCCGCCGTCAACAAATAAGGAGGACATCAAAATGGATAAAATCTGGGCGAACCGGCTCATCGCCGGTACCAAGACATGGGCAGAGATGCCCGCACGCCGCCATGCCGGAGTCAAAGCGGAGCTGGCCAAGCGGGTGGCCGAGGACGAGATCACCGCAGCGCAGTACAAGGAGATCACGGGGGAGGACTACAATGAGTAAACTGCTGGAGCTGCTGGAAAAGCTGGTGCGGGCCATCTTTGGCCCGGGGGACAAGCAGGATGCCGAAGAGGTAAAGCCCGCACCGGAACCTCCCGAACCCCCCGGGGCAGAGGCTGTGACCGGCTGGCAGGGCGGGCCTCCCTACCGCTTTGTGGACGTGAGCCGCTATCAGGGCCTCATCGACTGGGCGCAGGTGGCAGCGGCGGGCTACAAGGGGGCAATGCTCAAGACCGTGAGCACCAACCGCAAGCTCTCCAAGCGGGCAGATGGCCTGTACATCGACCCCACCTTTGAGACCAACTACCGCAACGCCCGGGCTGCCGGGCTGGACGTGGGCGTCTACTACTACACCTACGCCACCAGCGAGGCCATGGCCGATGCAGAGCTTGCCCTGCTGCGGCAGGCGCTGCGGGGCAAGGAGCTGACCCTTCCGGTGGCGGTGGAC
>CYGL01000263.1_pt1 | contig 24992 bp, 43 predicted proteins | sample 485531 | NCBI WGS metagenome assembly CYGL01 (sample SAMEA3497897, study PRJEB9818) | human gut metagenome | reverse complement strand
AAAATAGGAGAAGAAGAAACGGTTTCATACGGAAACTTTACAGAGACACTGGTTGATACATCAAAAGCCGGCTCTTATTATACAACTATAACATATAAAGGAGAAGAAATTCAAAATCCTTACACTGTTTATGGAAGCCCATTTACTACGACAACTGGCTATCCAGACAAGGAATCTGCTACTGCGACTCTCGACTTAAATACAGGAGTATGTACGATTTCAGGTGCTAACCAAGTAGGTGTTCCTGTAAATACGCCAAGATCATTTGGAGAGAAAATAAAAGAATTAAAAATCAATGAAGGAATCACAGGGATATATAGGTTTACATTTTGTTCCAATATAACATTACTTGACATTCCAAGTACTGTCGAAGAACTTTCGGAAGGCAGTCTTCCGATATATGGAATAACCGGAATCTTAGGAAACGGTGGATTTAGCACTGCAATCATAAGAATTAATGCAAAAAAAGACTCAATCGCAGGTTCTCCGTGGGGACAGACAAGCGCAACTATTATCTGGACAGCAAAACCAGAATCGTTGAATATAAAAACCTTGCCAGATAAATTAAAATACACCGTAGGAGATACTTTCGACCCGACCGGAATAGAATGCAAAGTTCAGTATTCAAACGGTAAAGAGTATGATCTGGATGGTGAGCTTTCATATACTGTTAATATGTCAGAATCTGGGAAACAGACCGTTACCGTATCTTGTACAGAAGAAGATACGGTCTTGACTGCAAAGTTTCAGATAGAGATTGCGGCACCGGAGAAAGTAAAAGGAATCCGAATCTCCAAATATCCGAACAAAACATACTATAAAATCGGCGACAGCCTTGACACTTCCGGTATGGAAGTCGTGAAGGTTACAGAGTCCGGAAAAGAAACAGTTGTGACGAATTATCAGACCTCTGGTTTTGACAGCTCCAAGGCTGGCAACAATACCGTCAGAGTAATCTATACGGAAGTTATAAGTGCCACAGAATCTGAAACATTCAGTACAACTTTCCAAGTCCAAATCACGAATGACGGGCAGAATCCTTTTGAGGAAAATTTCGACCCAATAAACGTCACCGTTCACTGGATAAACGACGAATTTGAGGATTTAACAAATGAGAATATCCAGCAAAGTTCCGTAACCTTACAGGAGTCAATTTGCTCTGAAAACTACTTTATTTTCGGTGGCTGTGTCTGCAATCAGATTACTTTTTCGGCACATCATAAACAGTTTGACGGTACCGGAGAAGAATATTATCCAACCGGAAAAATTGAAGTTTATTTGGAACGAAATAAAACCAAATTAAAGATTTTCACAGGGGAAATTGATACCGCAGAAAGAGCATCAAATTCCCTGACACGTAATTTTATTGCGTACGATTATCTTTATAAATTGAGAAATACCGACATTGCATGGTGGTACAAAAATCGTACTGTTGACAGTCAAATGGTGTTCAACCAAAAGCAATTTAGGGACGCTTTATTTTCGTATTTGGGAATCGAACAGGTTGAAACCGCACTTGAATATGACAATGCTTCTGTACCAAATACGAACGTTTCAAATGAGATAAATGTAATCAATATAATCAAGGATTTATGTCTCCAAAATAGCGTTTTTGGATGGATGAATAGGGATGGAAAATTTGAGTATTTAAAACTCCCAGAGAACAGTTATCAGTTCGGAACAACTGTCTCAGGCGTGAAAATATATAAGTATTTTGAAGCCCAAATTCATCTGGATACGTTCAAAAGTTTCTATGCAAAAGAGGGAAGAATTTGGTTCCCGCAAGAGTTTATGGCAGACCCATATCCGGGCATTTTTTCATCTGGCGAGCCATCGGCTCAGGAAGCGTATGAAAAGAACATTTATTACAACCGGAATAGCTTTTTTGTTGGCAATCAGGACTGGCTAAATATGGCGTTTGATGCTGACGAATATGGAGTTTACACAAGAACAAAACCGCTGGTAAATCTCTGCTATGGAACGACATCTAAATTAGACCCGTCACACCTCTACCGGGCACAGGAATACACAGCAGAAGTCGAAGGAAATCCCCTCAATATGGTTGGACAAACTGTAGAGATGAAAACAATCAAATATCTGGACGATGGCACTGAACTTCCAGTATTGGTAAACAGCTACATCATGAGTCGCACATTAAAGATAAGCGGCGGCACAAGCCTGATTGATACCTACAGTGCGAAAAATAGCCCATATAACGGGAATAATCAACAGCTTGGTAAATATACTCCTGAGATATCTGCAACCGTAAATCAGACCCGTTCTGAGCTTCCTACGATCAGTTATGAGGAGTTTTCTGACGGTACCGACATTGCAATACTGGCAGACACCGGAACAACTGTTAAAAAAGCACAATTAAGATGTATAAAGCGAATCAAAAAAGCTGATTATGACGCACTTGTGGCATCAGGCAATGACAGAAAAGACACATTATATTTCACTTGGGAATAGGGAGGCGAGTTAAATGATTTACAGAGCGTTTGCGAATGGTAAAGAAATCACAGATTTCCCTATTAACGGCGTGAATACGGATGAAATCTGGGGTGGGGATATATTACTTTGGAAGAGGGAGAATATACCTCCAACAACAGCAAAATACGCTATACGCTTTATGTTCAAAAAAGGTATTTACGTTATGGACCCAATAGGAGGCATTATCCAGCCGCCTACGTTAACTACTGATGAAGCTGGATATCGCCTATACATATCAAAAGACAAACCTATTACTCCTAAAAAAATTGCATATTGCGTTAAAACATATAGACCACCAAAATATCCAGATACAGACGTCTATGCAGTGACAGTAGGAATAATATCAGAAGATGGACCTTGGGTAATTCCGTATGATGCACGAAAAGGCGAAGTAAATTTAACAAATTATTCTTTTTCTGGGATTCCTCCATTACAAAAGGGTTCAGATGGAATATATTCATGGAATGGAAATTATACGTTTATGAACTTACATTTTCATTTCATAAGAGGAAATCAGCAGTCTTATAGTGACGGATTACCCGCCAGCAATGTAAAGACGATAATAGCAACAGACGGAGCAAAAGTTTTTTATAATCTCGAAAAAATGAAAGTATGGTTAAAGTCGGATTAAAATCATAGATACCTGCATAATCATTGAATTTTCACCCTAAATATGCTATAATAAAACTATAAAAATTTGCATCTGAAATTAGAGCCGAACGGAACGAGTCAAACCGAAATGGAACTCACTCCCTCGGCTCTTTTTGCTTATTTTAATGTTAATTTTTGCAAATAAGGATCCTAAAATTGCGAATAAGAGCATGATTTTTCAAAAATGTGAAATAAGCCCTTATTTGATGAAATAACCTCGAAATATCAGAACTAGCCGTACTAAAATGTAAATACAGTGAAAATAAAATGTGAATAGTATGTGAACTTAAATTTTCTCTGTTTTCGGAATAATTAGTTCATTTCATAAAACATAATTTTCCAGAGACAAATATTCTGTCAACAAGCTATTTTCGTTTACATAATATCTCAATGTAACGTTACAATAACGTTACCAGTAACGCAATGTAACGCAATAGAATAAGAATAAGAGTAAGAATAAGAATATAATTAATATATACAAGATATATATTAATCGTCGAATAAGAGCTTATTCGCCCCTTATGAATCACCTGACCTCGTATTTGCTTTTTAAAACGATTTTAGCCTTAATCTGATAAAATCCTCACTGACAGGATAAAAATTGATTCTAGGCATGAAATTCGAGCGTACAAGCATATTTAAACATGAAAGATACAATGCAACAATAGTTTCCCGATTTGAAATCGAAAAACCTAAGACAGGCATGAAAGGAGTGAGCCACATTGACCAACGAACAGAAAGCCGTCCTGAGAAAGATAATCTATGCTGTCGAAACCGGTGGACAGGTATACGGGCAACAGGATTACTCGGACTTCACCGAAGCATATGAGAACAGCCCGGACGAACACGCAATCACGATCGGGGCAGGAGCATGGTACGGAACCGAAGCCCAGACGCTTCTACTGCGGATTTACGATGCTGACCCGGAACAATGGGACAAGCTGGATAAGGTCAGACTTCTCGATCAAGTCCAGACCGCAAATTGGAATTGCTTTAACATTTCCAGAGTTTCACAGCTTGCCGACACCATAGTTGCCCTTATTTCGTCCGATTTGGGCGTTAAATGCCAAGATAGCCTCATGGATGAACAATTAGCCACCTACGCAGAAGAAGCCCTTAAACAGGGCGTTACGGACGCTAGGGCACAAGCTATGTGCGTGAACTTCCGACATCAGGGCGGAGAGGGTGCCGTGACCAGGATTCTTGCCAAGACAGAAAAACCGTACACACTGGACAGCTTATACGCAGCCTGCCAGACGGACACAGGGAATCAAGTGGGAGCATATAGGAACAGACAGAGTTTTGTTTATGGCGCATTAAAAACATATTTTCCAGAAAGTGAGGTGCAACAAATGGCAACAGTAAAAATCAGTAATTGCGGACATGATGAGAACGGTAGATATGCAGGCGGTAAAGCTGGTGATCAGACTGGGACAGAATATCAGATTATGAATTGGTACAGTAGACCATGGCTCTGTGTTCTGAGATTTGAAGATAAAACAATTGCCGATATGATTGCAGATATGGCAACAAAAGCGGCTCAAAACAACCACATTGGTTACGATCAGGGAACCGTAGGGAACAGCAATGACAGATACACATTTTGGCAACAACTCAAAGCTAACGGATATGACCCTGCTAAAATAAAAAAGGATTGCGAGAGTGATTGTAGTGCCAGTACAGCGGCAATTATCAAAGGAGCCGGATGCCGTTTGAACAACGCAAAACTGAAAGCAGTTAGCATTTATTTGACTACTTATGATATGCGTCAGGCGTTGAAAGATGCAGGTGCGAAAGTCCTGACAGACCCAAAATATTTGAAATCTGGTGATTATATTAAGGCAGGAGATATTCTTCTGAATGACGACCATCATGTGGCAATTGCAGTTACAAGTGGTTCATTATCTGGAGACACCGTGGAACCAAACCAGAACTCAAAAATGAACACCAGAGCCTACATTGCACAGATAAAAAAAGACACAAAATGTTATACAAAATCAAACAAAAACAGCCCGTCAAAACTGTTTCCGAAACTGAAAAAAGGTGCAGTTGTAGAGGTAATGAAGTACACAGAAACCGACAGCTCAGGGCTGAAATGGTACTTCATCCGCATCCCTTATCCGAATGATGATGGGTTCGTTTTTGAGTTTATCCCGAAAGGGACATTTACCAGAATCTGATACTTGCTATATAACGAGTAGCATGATATAATAAATTTGTTCATATATTTTTTCCTTTCGAGTAGGTATACAAAACCCCTGAAAAAAAGACCGCCCGGCGCACACTTCCTTCTTAGCCAGACGGTCTTTTTTGTTAACCTATGTAGTTTTCGTATTTTTCTTTGATTTCCTTCGCACCATTTTGCCTTATCTGGACAACATCCCCAGAATCCATGATGAAATTATCACCTGCCGACTGAACGTGATCCATGTTCACCAGATAGCTCTGATGGCAGCGCAAGAACCGCTTATCAGACAGCTTTTCTTCCAGATCGTTCAGTTTGCAAGTGGTCACGAAACAGCGGTTATCTGTCGCAAAAATATGACAGACTCTTGCCCGGCTTTCGACATATTCAATCTCATCGTATTTGAGCCGGTTAATCTGTTTGCGGAACTTAAATGTAAATGTCTCGTCCTTCATCTGCGACAAAACTTCGTCAATAGCTCGGTATATCCTGCCGTATTCCTTGCCTTTGACCGCATACTGCATGGCTCCGACATCGAATGCTTCTTGTAGGTGCGAATCGTCGACTGTCCAGAAGATAATCTTTCCATCATAGCCAATATCTCGGAGTCGGTTCGCAATTTCCAAACCGTTCTCCTTTTCCAGAATCATATCCAGCACGATTACATCGTACCATTTCCCCTCTTTCACATCCTCAACAAGCGGATATCCTGCCGAATACTCACCGATTTCATATCGGTAATCTCTTTTGCGTCGTAAGAATCCCGATACGCGCTCTTTGAATAGATCAACTTCAAGTTGATTGTCGTCACATATGGCTATTCTCATATGCACTCCACCTTTCATAGTCTCAATTTGCCAAAATACACCATGATTTTGACAGTACACACATTTTTCTTCTTGTTCGTGGTATTATTGTCCCACAAACGAAGTGTAGCACTTAAAATTGTTAGTGTAAAGCATTAAAGTTTGACATAATTCGTAAAATATGGTTTCTGTGTCCGGGAGGATGTGTGGATAGAGAGACTGCCTGCGAGAACGACAGGCAAAGAGAAAGAGGGGCAATCGCCCCTCTTGTTTAGTTTACTGAATACAGAACTGAAACAGTATCTATTTTTACGCACATTCCATTCTCTAACGGTAGATTCCCAATTTCACTGGAATATAAAGAATTAATGCTTTCCAAGTCAGAATCAAGACTTTCTTTATATTTTTTTGAAGCAACATAATATTCTTCTGAATGTCTATAATCATCATTTTTATAATCATCGTAACTATCATATACGCTGATAATTCCTGCTCCGTCGGTTATTGAAAAGGTGTACTTCCCGGCAGGAATATCTTCTCCGACGATGTAAACACCCGGATTCAATCTACCGACACTGTCAAAAGAACTATCATCCTGAATGTCGGAAGATTCATTAGAATTATCTTCAAGAACACCTTTTTTTAGTATCTTTCCATCAGATATTCTGTCTTCATACATTGCATTTCCCCAAGCCACCCAAGACCGAGAATCGTTTTTTAAATCTAAAATAGCAGTTGTTATAACTCCATCATAACCAACACTTACAAAATCTTCTATCACATAATTGTAATCATACCAGCTTTGATCTGAAAAACTTTTTACAGCATCAAAAACCTTGTCACAAAATGCTGAGGTATCCCCGTCGCCCTCATTTCCGTCTTGAACAACCATTAAATGTAAAAATTTAGAATTTTCATCAAGAACACATTCAGAAACTTCGACGTGACCACCATTTCCGTTAATTGACTCGAAAGCAGAATTTACATCATCGACGGATGCGTTAGCACAAACAGGAGATATAGCAAAAACTGTTAATATTGATATGATTCCACAAATTTTCTTTCCCATATAAACCTCTTTCCTGTCAAAGAAATCTCATATACTGTACTGCAATAAAAATCACTTCAATGATTCCGACAATAGTGCCGAACCATGAGCCAATATGCCTGTATTCTTCTTTCTTTGTGCCAATATCTACCAAGCCTACAATTGCTCCTGCCAGAGCCAGTGGAAATGACAGGATAATTGGCAACGGAAGAATGAATGCCACACCTGCCAGAATACAGGAAATGACGCTCAGGGTTGAATCTTTCTTCTTTTCACCTTTATTCATACAATCCCCTCCCTTGTTAAAATTTTACAAAATTATACCACCTCATACAAACTTTGTATAGTAAAATATCAAAAAAGCAGAATATTTTTGCAGAAAAACTCCATGATTTTGTGTTTGCCGGAAAAACCACACAAGTTCGTGCTATAATGCGTGATATATTTTTAGAAAGAGTTGGTAATAATGGAGAAGAACAGATACAGGATAGTCGTACTCATCCTGATATTTTACGAAATATTCTGTCTGGCGTGTATACCGTCGCATGATATGGCAGAATACCATAGGGATGTGCAGATCACAAAGCAAGCTGCGGAACAAATTCATCCCGCCCAGATGCAGGAGTTGAGCGAAATCAAGGAAATTTGCAATGTCAGATGTTACATTCGCGAAAGCATAATTTTCTTTGCGATTGCGAAGTTTGCCTATGAAATAACAAAAGTTCATGTGTATATTTGGCAGTTGCCAAGAGGGAACATAGGTGGTATAATGATGGAAACGAACTAATGTTCGGTTTTGTTTCCCACAAGCCGGACATATACTGTAATGTAGGTGGTAGTTGTGACAGGGAGGGCTATTTATGGATTATAAGAAAGAGATTATTGAAATGATACAGAAGATAGATAGTGAAAAATTTATGAAATTCTTGTACAACATGATTGTTTCATTCAAGAGCCAATGGGGATATTAAAAAAGCAGGGAATTAATCCCTGCCTTTTTTGTGAAGAAATTCAATCATGTCGAAAACGCTTTTCTTATCAGATTCGCTTAATTCAATTAGTAGCTTAACATGTTCAATGACATTTGAATTTGACATCAATTTTGGAATAAAATCTGTGTCCGTTTCTAAATTGTTTTCCCAACCCATTAGATAAGCCGGAGTAGTACGAAGCGCTTTGGCTAATACATTCATATATTCGGCAGGAACTTTATCAATATCGCCTTTTTCATATCTGAATATAGTAGACCTTGACACTCCCAATTTTTCTGCCAACTCATCAGCGCTCATATTAAGTTGTTTTCTTCTTTCTTTTATTCGTTCGCCAGTTTCCGACATTTTTCACACCTCCTTTCTGAATACATAATAACACTAATGATGCAAAAATGCAACAAAAATAATTGCAAAAACGCGATTTTATATGTTGACATATGCGACACTTTGATGTAATATATAATCACAAAGTCGCATTAATGCTACTGGAAAGGAGGAACGCGAATGGTTGTTAATATAGCTAGACTTAAAGGAAAAATCGTTGAACGTGGAAACACTCAGGAAGCTGTTGCAAATGCAATTGGAATGGACAGAAGCACATTCTACAGAAAACTAAAAGATGGCGGAGAGAAATTTACAATCGGAGAAATCCACGGAATCGTAAATGCAGTTCCTTTAAGCAAAGAGGAAGCTATAGATATTTTTTTTACATCATAGTCGCAATAATGCGACTTAAATATGTCACACGAAAGGAGATAAATGAACAGCTTACAGATTTTTAACTCAGAAGAGTTCGGAGAAATCCGAACAGTAATTATTGATGGCGAGCCTTGGTTTTGCATGACAGATATTTGCAAAGCATTAGAAATTTCAAACACAAGTCAAGCAAAAACAAGACTAAATGCGGATGGGGTCATTACAAATGAGGTCATCGACAGTATCGGAAGAAAGCAGAATGCAAACTTTGTAAACGAGCCTAATATGTATAAATTAATTTTCCAAAGTAGAAAAGAATCTGCTGAAAGATTTACAGACTGGGTAACAAGCGAAGTTCTCCCGACCATCCGCAAGACGGGTTCTTACCAGAAACCAATGACCGTAGCAGAACAGATTCAGTTACTGGCTCAGGGGAACCAAGACCATGAGGAGCGAATCGAGAAACTTGAGAACACAATGACCATCGACTACGGACAGCAGAAATATCTTGGAGATTTAGTTTCCAGAGTAGTAATCGAAGTGCTAGGCGGCAAGAAATCCAATGCTTACGACGAGATCGGGAAGAAAGTATTTGCAGAGTGCAACAGAGATGTAAAAACATATTTCGATGTGAATGCCCGGAATAACATTCCAAAACTGAGGTATCAGGAAGCAGTCGAGTATATCAAGGAATGGCAACCGTGTACGAACACCAAGATGATGATTCGAGACTACAATGCACAGATAACAATGTAGGGAGGTGAGACAGATAGGAAAGACAGTTATCAAGTTTAAAAATAGAGATTTCATTGAACTCCCAGAAGAAATATACGATTCATTAGAACTTTCTTATAACGGTGGATATGAATGCAGTTGGGAAGAAAATGGAGCAGTTCAAAAAGTAACCTTTAAATGGGAAGATGTGCTCTACATCAAGAAAATATCGACGCAGAGCACACGTGAGGGTTAATTCTTCTTCCAGATATTAGGACCGGCTTCGACGTTCTTTATTTTCTTCTTATCAATTTCGTAGAGAAAATAATCTTTGTCGTGAGAGTTAAGAAGTTCGGCGAACTCTGCATAATATTTGAAATATCTCTGGCAGATATGAGGGTTGTCCAGACTTCCCGGTAATTCAGCACATAACTTAGCAACAGCCAGATCATGAGCGATTTGTAACTTATCCATTGTTATCACCTCCTTCAAGGTGATTATAACACAGAAGGAGTAGAAAATGTTCAACCATGAAAAGTTAAGAGGAAGAATCGTTGAGAAATACGGGAGCCAGAGAACCTTCTGCGGATTCTTCGGGAAGAATGAAATAACTCTTTCTCGGAAGATTAACGGGGAGGTTGACTGGAAGCAAAGCGAAATCATGAAGGCAATACGCCTTCTGGGACTTTCGGCCAAAGACATCCCGGAGTATTTCTTCAATGAAATAAAGAAAGGGACAGAGAAATGAGAAAATCGTTAATCCTGTCAACAATTATCGGCGGCATGAGTCCGTATCTCCCGTTCTGGAGATTTGACAATGCTTCTGACCCGGTGATTGTTGGACTGATAGTTGGGTTTCTTACGTTTGCCGTTCTGTACCCGGATGAGGTGGTGAGAAAAGATGATTAAAACAGAATACGGGCATACAAGCCTGAGAGGGAACAATGCAATGGTCATTGTGGATTTCATATCGGTGACAGAATCCGTAAAGGACATGCTGGTGAGGGACTGCTACATGACCGAAGCACAGGCAAGACAAAAGATATTGGAATCGGTAGATACCGCACTGGAAGGATACACCATTCTGAAAGAAGAGAAAGCAGAAGAACCGGAACCGGTAGGTATCATTGGAAAATTAAAAAGAAAGTGGAGGAAAGAAATATGATTAAATGCGAAAAAGAAAAGGGAACTGTAGAACTTGGCGGCGGTTCAGAAATTGACATTGAATTTGAATTTGTGTCAATCGTCGGAGCTATGAAAGAGTTTCTTACCGATGGTTGCGGCGATAGCAAAGAAGTGGCTGAGAGCAAAATCAATGATTTTGTAAAAATCGGTCTTATGTCGGAAGAGGAAGTCGAAAAGAAAGCAGAAGCCGCAAAACAGAAAATTGCGAACGGGATTGCGGAATTTGCGATGAAATTCTTATTTGGAGGGAAACCGGAATGACAAATTTCGACAAGACAGCAGATGAGCTGTACCAGTTGTGCCGCCGGGTGCAGAAAGAAACCAAAAACACAGTATGCTTCAGTATTGCTAACTATAAAAATGGAGTATGCCTGAGCATTGTTATACACAACGGGATGTTTAACGGAAATTATGAAGCATCTTCACAGTATGGAATTGTAGATGACGGATACGATGAAGAAAAGAACGCAATGAAAGCCAGAGAACACCTGAACCGACTGCTGATCGAGAAGCCGTGCCCGTATTGTGAGGAGGAGAAACATGGAGAATAAAGAGGACAAGATGGATTTCAGAGCTGAGACCGTAGCCGAAGAGTATGCAGAGCTGGTCGGAAGGATGAAGGCGTTTGAAGCGTATCTGAACACAGCCGAAGCAAATACGTATTTAAAGAAAGAAGTTTGTGCAGCTATGCTCGGACTGAATTTGGAGGACAAGGAAAAATGAAATGCTATAAGGGATTTAACAAAGACTTAAAATGCCGTGATTTTCAGTATGAAATTGGCAAAGAGTATGAAGAAGAAAGAGCCGAAATTTGCGAATCGGGATTTCATGCTTGTGAGAATCCGTTGGATGTATTTGAATATTATGCACCAGCTGCTTCCAGATACTGTGAAGTTGAGCTGGATGCGAATGACCAGAAGTCTGATGACAGTAAACGAGTAGGCAAGAAGATTTCTATTAAAGCGGAAATTGGAATTGCTGGAATTATTAAAGCTGGCGTGGAGTACATCAAAGATCAGGTTAACTGGGATGATGATAAAAAGTCAAACACCGGAAACCAGTCAGCGGCAACCAACACCGGAAACCAGTCAGCGGCAACCAACACCGGAGACCAGTCAGCGGCAACCAACACCGGATACCAGTCAGCGGCAACCAACACCGGAAACTACTCAGCGGCAACCAACACCGGAAACTACTCAGCGGCAACCAACACCGGAAACTACTCAGCGGCAACCAACACCGGAGACCAGTCAGCGGCAACCAACACCGGAAACTACTCAGCGGCAACCAACACCGGAAACTACTCAGCGGCAACCAACACCGGAGACCAGTCAGCGGCAACCAACACCGGAAACTACTCAGCGGCGAAAGTAGAAGGAAAAGAAAGCGTCGCAATGGCTATCGGATATGATTCTAAGGCTAAAGGTTCACTTGGATGCTTTGTTGTACTGGCAGAATGGAAAGAGCTGGGCGGCGAATATCACATTGTAGATGTGAAAAGTGCAAAAGTTGACGGTGAAAAGATTAAGCCAGATACATTCTATAAACTCATTAACGGCGAATTTGTAGAAGCAGATAAAGAGTAAGAAAGCCCTGCGGGTACCACCATACCGCGCAGAGCCATGTATCTAACTTAATTGGGTAAGTTAAATACAGGTAAAAGTATAACACACCTTCCTGTATTTATCAATAAATAATTAGGAGGGCATTTTTTATGTCAAAAACACACACATCCAACGAACAGAAACCAGAAAACCAGACACTTGCAAGCGAGATAATTGCCGATATGGAAATAGATATCGCAAAACTCGAAGTAAGAAACAAGAAACTCAATAACATTGTTTTGAAGCAGGCAGCACTCTTTATCGAAGTATTGTTACTGCTGAATGAAGAAGGTGAAGTAGAAAATGAAGATGCGTGACGAAAATCAGGTATTGCTGTCCGGGTATATCCCAGCAGGATTCATTTACACTCACGATGAATACATCGGGGAAAAGATGTATACCGGAGACATGGTTATATTCAGGGAAAACAGTTCTGTTTACGACATTCTTCCGGTGATCGTTCCGGAAAGAATGTATCGAAAGGGGACAGAGCACATGGTCTCGGTGATTGGAGAAATGCGTAGCAGGAGAGTCTGGGACGGTGAACACAAAAACACGTTAAACTGCATCCGAGCGACAGATGTTAAATACCTGGATAAGCCGGAAGAACACGACGTGAATGAGGTTTATCTGACCGGAGAAATCGCATTCAATCCAAAACCCACGAAAGAATACAAAAACAGGAAAATTGCAAGAATCATCCTGAATATTAAGAGAAGCAAACGGAATGATGAGAAAAAATTCGACAGTATCTGCTGTCAATTCTGGGATGAAAACGCGGAACGGGTAGCAGGACTGAAACAGGGGCAGAAAATAAAGGTAACCGGAAGATTCCAGAGTTACGAAAAAAAGGATGCGATTCGCAGGAACAGATTTACGTATACGTAAATCGCTTGGAGGTTTTGAACAATGACGAAGGTTGAATTGAAAGAAATGACGCTGACTGACTTCAAGGGTCAGGAAGAAAAGAAAGTAACATTCGGGCACAGAACAGTCGTTTCCGGGAAGAATGGATGTGGGAAAACGACACTGGCAGATGCTTTTATGTGGGCGTTCTGTGACAAGGACTACAGTTTAAAGAGCAACCCAGATATCAGGCCGGATGATGGCAGGGAGTGTCTGCCAAGAGCTGATGTTGACCTTGTGATTGATGGAAAGCCCGTAAGCGTAGCAAAGTTCCAGAAGCACACAGAAAGCAAGCCAAAGGACGGAAAACCGGGCAAGGTTGCGTTATCAAATAAATACGAAATCAACGGCGTTCCAAAAGCAGAAAGAGATTTTAAAGCCGATCTGAAAGAGCGAGGATTTGATTTTGATAATTTCCTGATGCTGTCTCATATGGAAATATTCACAGACCTGAAAGATGCAGACGCCAGAAAGATTCTGTTCTCCATGTCAGATGGTGCAGGGAAGTCGGATTTAGAGATCGCCAAGACAGTTCCAGATTGTGCCGAACTGGTTCCACTTCTGGAAACTTACAAGGCAGATGAAATCAAGGCTATGAACAGCGCAACATTAAAAAAGGCAGAAGAACAGTTGAAAGCTATTCCAAACCAGATTATCGGCATGGAGCAGTCAAAGGTTGACGCTGATACCGCCGAACTGGAATTGCAGAAAAACGCCTTGCAGGAGCAGACTTCTGACCTTGAAAAGCAGATTGCACAGGTAGGGAACGAGCGTATCAGCAAGCTCAGAGCGGAACTTTCAGACTTAGGCGTTCAGAAATATTCTTACGAGTCAAAAGCATACGAAGAAAACTCGGCAAGGAAAACCACAATTCAAATTAAAATCAATGAGTTGCAGTCAGAGAGGAATTTGAAAGCAGCCGAATTGAACAGGAAAACTTCCATGTTGGAGAGTCTGAGAGCGCAGAAGAAAGAACTTCTTGAAAAATTGCAGAACGCCAGAACGCAATATCCCAAAATCAAAGACACAGAATGGGACAACACAGCTCTGGAAAGCATTGAATCCGAGACATTCAAGGACGTAGATACCATTTGTCCGACTTGCGGTCAGAATCTTCCACCTGAGCAGATTGAACAGTTAAAGAGCAGATTCGAGCAGAAGAAGCAGGAAAGAATCAGTCAGCAGTTAAAAGATAAGGAAGAATGGGAGCAAGAGAAGAAGCGTAAACTTGATGAAGTTATTCAAACTGGTAATAAAGCGTCTGCCGATATGAAAGAAGCACACAAGCAGGAAGAAACTCTCACATCCGAAATTTCCAAACTGACAGATGAGTTAGAGCAGATCAAAACTTCTCTGGGCGAAAAGAACAAGGAATTTGAAGCTATTCCGGCAGAACCGGGCTTATCCCAGAACGCTGAGTATCAGCAGATTCTTGCATCGATCAAAGAGAAAGAACAGGAGCTTAATTCTCTGGATGATGGTGAAGAAGCCAAGAAACAGCTCAACGAGCAGTTGAAATCCAAGAAATATGAACTGGCAGCAGTTAATCAGAAAATCGGAGAAGCCAACAACAACGTCCGAATTGACGAGCAGATTGAGAATCTTCAGGAAAGCCAGAAGCAGTACGCACAGAGCAAGGCAGACGCACAGATGATTCTGGACGAACTGAAATCCCTGAGCATGGCGAAGAATACAGCCCTTGAAGATGCGGTAAATCAGTGTTTTGACGGAGTTAAGGTAAAACTGTTCGATACGCAGAAAAATGGCGAAGTCGTAGATGCTTGCATCTGGTACGTGCAGGACAAGGACGGTAACTGGAAGAAACTGATCGGGAACGCCAATACAGCCCTGATGATGAAAGGCAAAATTGCCATCATGGACGGATTGCAGAAGTTTTACGGCGTGAGTTATCCGATATTCGTTGACTGTGCGGCAGAACTGGATGACAGCAGTCTGGCGGGCATTAAGGCAGATGCGCAGTTGATATTCTTGAAAGTTGCCGAGGGGGATATGACGGTAACAGAATTATAACTATAAAGCTAAGAAAGAGGAGAATTAATATGGCAGAAACTTACGACATTTCAGAAGCAATAAAAGCTCAGGAAAAATATTGCGTAGAAAAAGGGTATCCACATTTTGCACCACGTAATGGGAAATGCTTCAGTTGCGGGCAGAATATTTATTCTGAAAAAGGACGGACAAGAAGTGGAAAAGAATGGCATGGAATTTCAGTCGAGAGAGCATCAAAGGAACTAGTCACAGGATGCCCATTTTGCAACTGGTCTTATTGCGAATAATAGAAAAGGAGATATAAAAATGGCAGAAGCAAAAGCATTTAACACCACTCTTTCAGTATGGACAAACAGTTATGTAGACCTGATGAAAGAAGATTTAGAAACAAGAGGAATGGAGTTCGATTCCTATTCAAAAGAATGCGTAGTGTCAGCAATGGCGGCTATTTATCAGATGATTCACGAAAGTGGAACTGATATGAAAGCAGTCAATACATCAAACTTAAAGTCCGTTATGCAGAAAGTAGCAGCATTGAAGCTGAACGCAAACGCACAGCCGAGAGAGTGTTATTTCCAGATCAGAAACGTAAATGTAGCAGGGAAAGGAAAACCGGCACAGTGGGAGAAGAAAATCGAATTTGCGATTGAGGGCGATGGAAATGACGCTCTTGTAAGTAGATATGGTGTCAATGTGGCTAAAGTATTCCCGTACTGGAAAGTTAGAGAGGGCGACAAATATACACCGCCGAGACATAAGGGCGTAGAGATCACGCCGCCAGAATGGGAAGAATCTGGTGTAGGTAAGGTGGTTCGTATCGTATATCCGATTCAGTACAAAGACGGGCATATTGAATATCTTTCTTGTGAAAGAGCAGATGTTTTGAAGAACCTTGCAGCACATATCAAGAATAATCTCCAGAATGAAACTTTTGGAATCTGTGCAGATAGATATAAAGCTACAGATGCGCAGAAAGCCCAGATTGAAGCAAAGAAAAAAGAAATCATGAAAAAGGTCGCTGATATTGGAGAGCTTGAAGCAATCATTGATTGTGAGGAATTAAGACCATACATTTCTCCGTCTTATTATGAAACGCAGTCAAGAGAATCAATGATTATTCGTAAGATGCGAAACAACATTATGAAGTCTATTCCTAAGAGATGGGACAATCCAGTGCAGGCTTACGAATATAACATGATGGACGCCACATACAGAGAAGTACAGGAAGAAATCGAACAGAACGCCAATGCCGAAGAATTTATCCCAGACGAACCGGTAGCAATTGAAGAACAGCCTAAACAGCCGACAGTCGCAGAAGTTGTAAAGACTGTCGAGAAAGAACCAGTTCAGGCAGCAGGCAAACAGGAAGCTGAGATTCCGGACTTTATGAAGCCAGAGGAGATGTGATTCTCGAATGATGTACTTCGACTGCATCAATTTTGATCGGTGCGACTCAGGCAAGTTCGGAAGATATCTGGCTTGCATCGGGCGGTGCGAAAACTGCCCGTACTATGAGTCAATAAAATATTATTTTGAGAAACGAGGTGAGAACTATGAGGATTATATCGCAGGATGGGAGAATCAATCTTCCGTATGAAATGACGGCACTGTTTGCTTACGATAACAGAGTTGAGGCGGTGTTTGCGGGCAGCATTCAGAAAAGCCCGTATGTGATAGCGATGTACTCGACACAGGATAAATTGCTGAGTGTATTGGATGCACTTGACAAAAAATTTATTGTCAGCAGAGGTGATGGGATATTTAGATTTTCAGATGACGACGAATAAGGAAAGTGAGGTGATTCAAAATGTTCATGCGAGTAATAAACACAGGCAGTCAGCCGGGGAACTGCTACGCACTCAAGTCCGAAGCCGGCGAAATCTTGCTTCTGGATTGTGGATGCAAATATCCAGAGATTTTGAGAGGAATTTCTTACAGGATATCAGATGTTTGCGGATGCCTGTTAACTCATGAGCACGGTTAAGGTGACCATAGAAAGTCATTCAAGGAAATCCTGGATGCAGGAATCCCGATTTACACCAATGACGAGACTGAAGAACATATCAAAATCATCTCCGGTGAGCTACTGATCGGCTTGCCGGAAAAGAAAACGAAGGGCATAGGATCATTCTTGGTAACGCCGTTCTATGTCCCGCACGACCAAACGCCAAACTTTGCATACCTGATATCTCACGAAGAATGTGGACGACTGATATATGCGACAGACTTCTTACATTTTCCACTCACATTCAAAAACATGAGAATAAATCACTTCCTTATAGAATGTAATCATTTGGACGAGTCGCCGGAGCAGGATTCATTCAAGTTTAAACACTCCATCCGGGGACACAGTAGCTTATCTACTGTAAAAGAGATTATCCGAGTGAACAAGACCGCTTCGCTCAGAACCATAACGTTGTGCCACCTGTCAGAGGGATGGGGGAATCCGGAAGTGATGCAGAAAGAGATACAGGACGTTGCCGGGGATGATGTTCTGGTGCAGATCGCGAGACCGGGATTGGAAGTTGATTTGAATTTATGCCCGTTTTGAAAGGAGAAGAAATGAAAATTTGGACAGAAGAAGAACTTATTAACGACGGATACAGATTAAGAAATGCTGAAATCACAAATGTATCATTAAATTTCAAAGATCACGGAGTACTTACCCTTGGCCTCACTCTTTCTGGCGGTGGCTGGGGCGTTGTATTCGGAGGATATGTTTTAGGACATGGTTATCTTGGTTCGAAAAACTTTAAAGGTTCAAAAGCAGGGCTTGAAGCGATTATGAGAATTATGGACGTTGTTGGCGTAGATGACCTGACAGAAATGAAAGGAAAACACGTCAGAGTAGCCTTGAAAGGTATTGGTGATTCAGTAAAAATCATCGGAAATTTTATCAGAGATGAGTGGTTTGATTACGGAAGTTTCTTTGATGATAAAAAACAGGAGGAATCAAGTTGAATATCGTAATTTTAACAGGACGGCTCACTGCCGACCCTGAGATGAAATACACGGCGGACGGTGCGCCGGTTGCGAATTTCTTGCTGGCAGTACAGAGAATGTACAAGAGAGACGGCGACCCGACGTCAGATTTTATTGCTTGCACAGTTCTCAAAGCGGCAACCGCAGAATTTTGCCAGAAATACTTGAGAAGAGGGACAAAGGTTATCATTCACGGAAGTTGGCGGACAAGCTGCTATGTGAATAGTAGCGGAGAGAAGGTTTACAAAAATAACTGTATTGTAAATTCAATCGAATTTGCAGAGAGCAGACGGAATAATGTTTCGACTCAGGAGAACAAGCTGGTACCGCCACCAGCACCAAGTATTCCGGAAATGCCGGAGTACGATGCGGATTTGCCGTTTAATTAAAAAAGTGCCGATTATTTATCGGCACTTCTCAGGTATTCAATGATGATGGCAGTAGCCATATTGCTCACTGAACGATTCTCACGTTTAGCTAATCGGTCTAATTTCTCTTTTGACTCGACCGGAAGCGTTACGGAAAACCGAACTTTTTCAGGCTTAGCGTTTTCCATATGATTTTCCTCCTTTTTTTGGACATTGTAACATTAAAGATAATCTGTGTCAATATGATTCAAAATGATGTAAAAAGATGTTGAAATAGGAGCGAGCGTGTGATAGAATTAGAATCAAAGTGATGCAAAAAGAATCACATAGAATCAAAAGCAGAAATGAGGTGGTAAAACTTGAATAGTAATTATAAAAATTTCCGAAAAGTAAAAGCGATCGAAGCTGAGAACCGCAAGAGGTGGTTGAAAGTCGACACGCATCTGAACGATAATCCCGGAATTTACATCCTGACAAGAATTGACGAGGACGGATTTAAGTTTGGGTATGCAGGACAGGCAAAGAAACTAATTACCAGATTATGTCAACACAGCGTAGGACACCAACAGCACATTGACCTTAGCTTGAAGAAACATGGATTGTATTCAGAAAAAAATCCATATGGTTGGCGTGTGGTGCATGTCAACTGTCCGGAATCTGAACTTGACGAAAAGGAACAGCATTATATCAAATGGCTTGCAGATCAGGGATATCAGCTTAGAAACAAGACCGGCGGCTCTCAGGGAGCAGGAAAGAAACAAATTGACGAGTACAGACCAGCAAAAGGTTATTACGACGGTTTGAAGCAGGGCAAGAAATCCCTCGCTAGAGAACTGTCACACATCATCGACACACACTTGCAGGTTTCGCTAAAGCCTGAGAAGCAGAATAATAAGACGTCAATTCAGCAGTTCGAGAAATTCAAAACTCTGCTTGACGAAAAGAATTACGAAAAGGAATCGTGATTATATGGACGTATTAAGACATAAGAAACATATGCAGTGGAAGCAGAACCGCAAGGATATTTATTATTTCATTGTTAAGTACACGAACAGAACCGGAAATCCTCCCCCAACAAAATTAATCTCAAAAGAGCTGGATATCAGCTTGACTGCCGTCCAGAGACATCTGAGACAGTTTGGGGAAGATGGACTGGTAGAGTTTCATGGAACTGGTTCTCACAGGACATACGAATTAGTCGGAGGACATAGACATGAAACTTTATGATCTGAAACTTCAAAACGGAAAGTTCGTAGACACTTTAACTCGTGGCGAAATTGTGAAAAAGTTCGGAATCACGGAATGGAGATTTGAAACAGTTCTGGATAAAGGATATCTTCTGGGCGGTAAGTACTGGGTAGATGATTCTGAGGAAGACACAAAAGTAACCCGGAATGGTTGCAAAGAACTGCTTCGTCAGTTCGATGAGATAACCCGAAGGATAAGGAGGGCGGTCGGATGGGAAAGTTAAAAATCAAGCAGAAAAAGAAAGCGTTCATTCCATACACAAATCAGCAGGTCAATATGTTTGCACAGTCTATTCAGAACTGCCAGAAAGAGCTGAAAGAAATGGAACTGAAAGCCTTTGATGATGGATTTGAAGACGGAAAGAAATGGTCTGACGTACTGAATTTTGTAATCTTATTCTATGTAATGCACGAATTGCATGGATGGGGTTGGAAACGGTACATGAGGGCTATAAAGAGGATTAACACCTACATCAACGATATTAATTCCGAAAAAACATCACTGTCTGAAATGGTTGATGATCTGGAAAAGAAGCATCATATTCGGATTTGTGACGATTACAAGGAGTTGATTGAGAGATATGGAGCGTAAAGCTGCACTGATGATTTATATGCAGAATAACGGACAGGTAGCGTTTGGATAGGAGTAAATATGACAGAGCAGGAAAAGAATGAACTTCTCGAAGAACTTGAACAGCGATTCGAGAAAAAATATAAAGGATGTATGACAAAAGAGGATGTCGCAACAGTTTTGAAAGAGCCAAGAGAAAAATGGTTTAAGGATGAAAATGGGCATGGCAGTAATTCCCTTATGTCGGAAGCATTCGGTTCGAGTATTATCGCATGGCAGGTATGGGAAACAATCCGTAAGCTGACTTGTGTGGTATGCGGAAAGCAGTATGTCAGGCACTTGAAAGAGGAAGACAATGCAGATGAAGTCGCAGAGAAAATCTGCCAGTGCATTTATGATCTGGGAAAAGAAAAAGAAGCAGAAGAAAGCAGAAAGGAATAACACTTATCCTCGTGAAACGAGGTTCCGCCTAATCAGAATAGTTCGGATAAAATTTGATAAATGCTAGACTGGAACGCCTTGGTTCTCCTGCATAGTGCAGAACAGGCTAATGGTCAGAGGTAATAACTCCCAAGGCTATAAAGCAGATTGTAAAATTGCCATACGGATATTTGTAGTATGGCGTGTGAAAGAATTAATTGAAAAATCCATAGATAGATTGAAATTGGCAAGCGATATTTCGCTGAAACATTATAGCAAACCACTTGTATGTGAGTATTCTGGAGGAAAGGATTCAGATGTACTTCTGGAATTGTTTAAAGTATCTGGAATCCCGTTCGAGGTACACAATTCTCACACCACTGTTGATGCACCACAGACGGTACGACATATCAAGGATGTGTTTTCTGAATTGGCAGACAAAGGCATCAAATGTGAGATTGACTACCATGCGCGGGAGAGTGGAAAACGTCTTACAATGTGGAATCTCATTCCCAGAAAGCTAATGCCACCGACCAGAATCGTTCGGTATTGCTGTTCAGAACTGAAAGAGGGCGGTAATCCAGACAGGTTGATTGCAACAGGCGTTAGATGGGCTGAAAGCAGTAAAAGAAGCAACAGAAGCCCATTTGAAGTGCTAGGACAGACGGCAAGTAAAAGCATTGGCGTTTCTGATGAGAAAATGCTTATCACCGACAATGACGATACTAGAAGGCTATTTGAAAATTGCCAGATGAAAGCAAAGGCAGTAGTCAATCCGATTATTGACTGGACAGATCAGAATATCTGGCAGTTCATTGGAGAGAAAGGCATTCAGGTATGTGAGCTGTATCAATGTGGGTATGACCGGTTAGGATGTTTAGGCTGTCCGCTTGCATCAAAAGCACAGAGGGAAAAGGAAATGTATGATTTTCCTAAGTACAAGCAAGCCTATATACGTGCCTTTAACAGAATGATTGAGGAACGCAAGCGGCGCGGGAAAGATACCAAGTGGAGTTGCGGTGAAGAAGTATATCTATGGTGGATACAAGACAATAACGTAGTTGGTCAGATGGAATTATCTGATTTTATTGAGTATTAAAAATCATGGAGGACTGCACAATAGCGTGTCAGTTGCTTACGTGGGGAAAGAAGAATGAGAATGAATCAGAAAACACCAGAACAGGAATTAGATCTGTTGAGAAAAAGTCTATTACATGAGCGTGCTACCTGGGAACACATCAACGAAAATGGCTGTAATGATCCATTCTGGGCGGATGGCTGTAATATGAATCTAACCAGAAATCATATCCTTTCGTACAGAAATGAGATTGCAAATTGCTGTGAGAAACATAATCTTCCACTTCCAGAAGAATATTTTCTGAAAGTTCCGCCAGAAGTTGATGATTATTACATGGCAAACTTTGACCAGAAAGCCCGTGTGGATAGATTGAAACAGCAGGGCGATACATTAATCCAGAAGAAAAAGAAGTTTGTTGACGATGGACAGATGGAGTTTTGTTGACTAACCATGTAGTTGCTTACATGAGGAAAGTGAGGACGGAAAATGAGCAAAATTAAATTCAGTGACGGAATGCCAGAAAGAGAAAGACGTTCCAGCACGAGCATTTATCCAGAAGAATTATTAGATAAAAAATGCGGTGGCTGTGTAAGATGCCAGCCAAGAAAAAGAAAAGGCGAGACAGGCTATCACTGTACGACACAGTCTTACATTAAAGATATTTCGCCAGAAGATAAAGCTTGCGTTATTTACTGGGATAGAGAAGAGGAAGAAAAATACAAGGCATTAAGAGCACAGGACGAGGAGAACCGTAGAAAGGAACTCTGGAACATCTATTCAAAGCGAGAACCGATCAAACTTCCAATCGTAAATGATGGTTACGGAATGATTCCAGAATGCCCTATTTGCGGAGAAATGCCGTATAGCACTAAGCAGTGCCACTGGTGCGGTCAGAGATTCATTCAAGACGAAGAAGTGGAAGAATACGAAAAGCCACTGACAAAAGAGGTAACATGCTTTTCGTGCGGTAGAAAGGTAATTGCGAACGTGAGTAAATATAACGGACATATTAGTTATCATTGCCAGTGCGGAACGAATTTTATCGAATAAGGAGGACGCAAAATGTTAATCAGAAGTCAGGATAAAACAGCGATAGTAAATGTTAGTAACGTTTTTGATATTGGAGTTCGAGACATCAATAAAGGAGTAGCAATTTGTATTGGAAGCTCAAACAGTTATCGTAATATAGCGGAATATTCCGTTAAAGCAAAAGCCATGAAGGTACTGAATATGATTCAGGAAGCCTATGCGGATGTAGAACTGACAAAGGCTGCGATTCCGGAAACCACAAAGTTGTTGAAAAGTTTGCCTAGAACGGAAGAAAATAGTTTATTTGTAAGTGACATCAGCAAAATACTGAAAAACGCAATGGTATTCCAGATGCCAGAAAATTCGGAGGTGGAAGCATGAGCCATGCCAAAGACAGATTAAAGCAGTACAAAGATAAGTATTCAAAGTATAGCAAATACGATGGACTGTATGTTGAGGACGCTCTGGAAATGCTTAAACAGCTTCAAAACGCACTGAAGCAGGACGAGAAAGAAAATAGTTGGATTCCGGTTGTGGAAAGAATGCCAAAAGAGCACGATTCCATTTTTGCAAAGCTCAAAGGAACAAATAATTGGTCTAAATCAATGTTTGAGAGAACATCGTACAAAGTTATAGTTACAGTAAAATATGCAGATGGAACTATTTTGACGGAAACAGCACACACGACAGACGGAAAATGGAAATTAACACATCCAACTTTTAACGGCACTGTTATCGCATGGAAGCCATTTCCGGATCCATACAAGGAGGACTAGAGCATGGAAATGTCAATTTTCGAAAAGGACGGCAAGACTTACACCAGATTCAAGATCACGCTGAAAGAGTTTAAATCTTGGAGAAGTCTACTGACGAAGTATGGTATTTGTACTTCGGAGCCAATCAAGAAAAACAGCAGATACATTTATTTTGAGAGAGAAGGAGACTGGATTAATGGGAAGATGTAAATTAGATTGTCCGAGTGGCGAAACAGAGTGCTGCATCTGCTGTGACAAGCAGGACTCCTGTCAGTGCCGGTGCGACATGATGGACAGCTATGAATACGTAGAGGAGTGCGAAGAATATGAGATTGATTGATTTACTGACAGCAATTGGTGCAGATGTCGAGAGCGATGAGAAAATTCAGGTATGTCATCCGGGAAGAAACTGGGAAGATTACGATGAATTCAACGCCGGTTCAAAACTGTTAAAACCATTTTATGATTTAAAGGTAAAATCTTTATCCGCGATAAATACGGATGTGATCAGAGTTGATCTGGATTTTGATGGGGAAGGATGATAGAAATGCGGTTAATTGATGCAGACTTACTGAAAGATGCAACCGAAAAAGAAAAAGGCGACAACGATTATATGTGTCGTTTATGTTTGGAATCGACTAAAGAAATAATTGACGAACAGCCGACAGCTTTTGATGTGGATGAGGTTGTTGAGCAGTTAAAAGCATTAAAAATGAGATATTTCTTAACAATTGCAAATACGGGTGATGCCGATAAAGATTGTGCTTACAAAAATATTGCAAATGCAATTGATAAAGCAGTCGATATCGTAAAAGGTGGTGGAGTTGAATGAGAGAAATTCTTTTCAAGGCAAAACGGATTGACAATGGCGAATGGGTCGAGGGCTATTATCTGAGAGATCAATACTACCACAGAAGTGGGAAGGATATTATTTTTTATCAGAAGGATTCAGATTGGTTTACAGTATATACCGATATAATTGATCCAGAAACCCTCTGCCAGTTCACAGGACTGACTGACAAGAACGGTAAGAGAATCTGGGAGAATGACATTGTGACATGCCAGACAAAATATGGCGGTGACATTGGAAAAGTAGTGTTCCATAACGGTAAATTCTGCGTCCTGTGGAATAGTACATATCATTATCCTCGGAATGGTAAATGCAAAAACTATTATGACATCAACACAAAAAATCTAGTCAAAGGAAACATTTTCGACAATCCAGAATTATTACAGGAGGAATCAAATGAGTAGC
>CYGL01000259.1_pt1 | contig 25111 bp, 36 predicted proteins | sample 485531 | NCBI WGS metagenome assembly CYGL01 (sample SAMEA3497897, study PRJEB9818) | human gut metagenome | reverse complement strand
ATTGCAGTTGCTTGGAAAGAAAGTTTTGCTGGTGGACTGCGATGCCCAGTGCAACGCAACGGACACCTACGGCGCACAGACAGAGGACGTATGTACCTTGTTTGATGTGATGACTAGACAGGGTACGGTAGAGGAAGGAATCCAGCACTGTGAAGCTGGTGACATTCTGCCGTCTGACAATGCAATGAAGGACATTGACGAGCAGCTTGTCCGGGACATTGGCAAGAACTTCCGGCTGCGAGAAGCCCTCGAAAGCGTGTCTGGGCAGTACGATTACATTGTGCTGGACACTCCCCCGCAGCTTGGCCTTGCACTTGTAAACGCTCTGATTGCTGCTAACAGCATTATCGTACCCATCACAGCCGACCGTTACGCACTGGCTGGTTTGAGCCAGCTTTCGCAGACCATTGGCGATGTTCGCAGATACTTCAATCCGACATTGAAGATTGAAGGTCTGCTTCTGAACCAGTACAAGAGCCGTGAAAACCTGTCCAAAGAGGTTGTGGAGCAGCTTCCTGTGATTGCACAGAGCATGGGAACAACGCTACTGGACGTGAAGATTAGACCGTCTATGGGCGTTCGTAAAGCGCAAGCAGAGCGTCACAGCCTGTTCAGCGGTGATGCAGCAAAGAGTACCAGCGCAGAGGATTTCAAGGCGTTGGCAAAGATGATTGTTGAGGGGGACACAAAATGAGATTGATTGACGCAGACAAAGCACTTAAGCAAAACTTTTATACACTCAAGAATTACAGTAGGGAAGAAACTGACGCTTGGAGAGAGGGAATTACTCTTGTAAAAGGAAAAATTATAAATGCGCCTACCATCGACCTGGAAACATTGCGACCTATGGCACGGTGGGTTGACGCCAATGACCCAGAAAATCGACCTCAACACAGAGGAACCTATATCGTGAGCCTTTCAAATATGTTTGGAACTGTCGCCGCGAATGCTATTGCAAAATATGATGATACCTACGATGAATGGGTACTTTGTGATAGCCGAAAAACGGTTTTTCATGCTGACATAAATGGGTACTATTCAAACATCATGAACGCCAAACTCACACACTGGATGGAACAACCAAAGCCGCCAATGGAGGATGAAAAATGAAAAAGTCCAGCAAAAAAACATCCGGCTTGTTGGGCGGGTTTGACTTCCAGCCTGTTTTTTCGGAACAGACATTAAGCCGAAGTGAGCCAAAGGAAGAAGAAGTAAGCCAAACAAAGCCGAACGAAGCCGAACAAGCACTGATTAAGCCCGGTGAAGCCACAGACAGCCATGAACAGCCTGATGAAGCACAATTAAGCGATGTTAAGCCGAAGCAAGCCAAAGACGGCGAAACACGGCCAAACAAAGCCGTAGTAGGCGAAAGTAAGCCGAAGAAGCCGAAACAGGCGAAAGAAGTTCAACGTCTTATCGAACAAGGTAATGTTCCCGGCGCACTAGCCAAAGCTGACTTGACAAAGAAAAAAATCCCGATGCCGGAATCGCATCAAGGCGTTGCAAGTGGTGATGGCAAGCGATCAAAGCGCATTACCATCCTTATGAGCGAGGAGGAGCGCAAGTACATTAACCGTGAAGCACGGCGACACGGAATGACAATTGGACAGTTTGTGTACGCTCTGGCCGTTGCGGCGGCAGAAGGGAAGATTGAGTTGGAGGATTTCTTAGATGAATGACGTTTGGATTGACATTGGGCAGAAATATGAAGCAATGGCAAACATGGGATGCAAGCCTTATGGCTTCAAACGAGTTCCATCAAATTTTGTGTTTGACGAGGATAAGTCAGTCAAGTGGAACAAAGAGCAAGCACAGAAGAACAACGATGATTACGACAATGAAGTTAAGCGACTGAATCAAGAAAAAATGAAGCGTAGGGATGAAATCTACGCAGAGATTTATAAGACAATTCAAAAAGACGTAGGTTTTGGAATTTCGGAAAAGAAAGCGGCGAGAATTTGGGAGTACGCTTACGATAGAAGACATTCAGCAGGATGGTATGAAATAATCGCAAATTTGGAAGAAATCGAAGAGCTTGTAAAGTTCGTATTGGATAAAAAGAACTGAATTGGAGGATTTCTTGGAGGATTGACGATAAAAGTTAAGATTTAGGAGGGTTCTATGACTTACGGAGAAATGGAAAACTATATTGCTCATGTTAGTGACAATGATTTGATTGCATTATGCAAAAGCGTTTACGATTTCAAGAACGGAAATGGTGTGTTGGAACCAACTTCGACGCTCAAAATTCTCGCAGAAAACTTACAGTTTCCTGATGTGAGAGCCTTGGAATATGCTATCACAGAAGAAGCGCATGAACGATACGGGCAGATTGTTTTACTTCTTATGAAAGATGCACCGGCAGAATATTTGAAATAACGATAAAAGCTTAGTTCTATGGAGGATTGACGTATGATTATTTACAGACCGCATCGGGGCTCATTAGAAGATGCCATGAAAGAAGCAGAAGCATTCAATAATTGGTATCAGATGACACAGCATATTTCCAGCAAATGGAATTTGGCGGTTGGTCAGAAAGTGATAAGCCCCGATGATATTGTCATGGACACTGAGCCAATCGATGATAAACGTACAGGCTGGAAAGACGTTCACATGGTTTTGGTAACTCGTGTTGGAAATGAAAATTTCATAGAGAAGTATAAAAATCCACAGTGTATCGGATACTGCACTTACGATGTTTCAAGTGTTGGAAATCTCTCGAAACAAAACAGCACAAGTTCCGAAAACTTCTATTGGGTAAAAATCCAGTACGATGATGATGAAAAGCGCAGGCACTTTCAAGCCCCGTTTGTCTTGTTTGCAGACAGTGAGGAAGAAGCAAAGGCGAGAATCGAGCGAGAAGTCCCCGGCAAGTTTTCCATCGTTAGCGTAGTGGAACTTGATAAGAGTCTTGTGTTCCATCCGCAAGACTTGTTCGATATAAAAGAGAAATCTGTGCTTTGGGAATAACAATAAACCCCTGTGTAGTCACAACGACCGCACAGGGGTTTATTTTACTTATCAGCGATGCAATCCCAGTAGAGATATGCCTTGCCATCTGCGGCATCCGTGTCCTCAAGGAACGCCTTTGCCATGTCAGCGTAGAAGCCCGGAGTGTCTACGGACTGACGCTTTGCGACCTGGCAATAATCCGAGTACATCATGTTCATGACAGCCCAGAAATCGTTCGAGTCACAGGTGATGTTCCGCTGTTTGGCAACGTCCTGCGTCTGTTCCAGCGTCCAGTGACAACCCTTCGTGCCGTCAGCATTCACCATGCTGTCGCACCATTCCTCAGCTTCATCGTGGGTAAGGTGCTGGCGGGGCATCTTGATGGAGCGGCTGTCTGCGCCGCCACGTTCGTACTGTCCAGACCGCTTGTCCCAGTCGCCGTTCTGCGAGAAGCCGATTTGCGGCATTCTTCGCCCATTCTCTACGTCAGGGTAGCGAGGGATAGGGTAGGGGTCGATGTAGCGGTTTTCCTCCTGCGGATAGTAGGGATAGCGGTCGTTGCCGCCTTCCAACTTACGCAGACGGCGTTCCATCTCACGTTCCCTGCGGTCACGCTCTTCCTCAAGGCGGTCACGTTCCGGCTCACGGTCTTTGTCGTGGTCGCGGAGCATCATCATGCGGCGAAAATTGTTCTTGCCCATAATCTATACCTCCTCAAGAAATGGACGCGGGCGCACCGGCATGGGAACGGCAGAAGCAGCCCAGATATTTGAACGTGCCGGTGCCGGTCGCAGACGTTGCAACGCGGGTGGCGTAGCGGGTGCGGGTGTGGATGCTCTCGGCGGTTGCCTGAGCGCAGTTGCAGTCGGTCAGAGGGTATGCGGTCGTACCTGCGCCGATGGTAATGACCACAGGGGCGTTGATGGTGGTCGTGTCCGGCAAAGCCTGGGCAAGTGACCAGACAATATTTTTCTCCCGCTGCGTAAGAGCCAGCAGGGATATTGATGGTCAGCGTGTCATTGGCGAACGTCACCGCATCTGAGATGACGAGGTGCGGGCACAGACGGCAGCTTGTTTTGCAAGCCATAATGTTTTCCTCCTAAAAAATCAGGGGCAGAGGTGCCTTACCCCTGCCCCGATGGTTCACCCGGTGTTATCGGGGAGTGTGTTGGTTAGCGGCAGCCGCAGCAATCCACGCCCAAGTTGGGGTTCGCCACCTGATAAGCGGGAATCGGACGAGGATTAACCCGGTTCAGGATAGTATCAGTCTGCTGGGACATCACGGTGGTCAGAAGCGCATTCTGACGATCCTGAGAAGCGGCGAACTTCAGGCTCTGGTTCTCAGCGGTCAGAGTGGCAATCTTATCCTGCGTGAAGTAGTCCATCATGGCACGGTAGTTCGCGTTGCAGTTGTCGATAACTGCGCGGGCGTTGTCTGCGATAGCCTGACGGGTGGCGCAGTCCTGCTGTGCAATGGTGTACTTCAGGTCGCCGATAAGCTGCTTGTTCTCGCAGCAGCAAGATGCAAGCTGCGTCTGGATAGCGGTCTGACCCGCCTGCCGAGCGTTGCCCTCCTGCATGATGGCAAGGCCGATGGCGTTGTCGCCGTTGGAAACACTGCGTTCCAGACTGTTCACCAGCTGTGCGTTCTGGTAGCCAAGCTGACAGATTGCGCTGTTCACGCCTGCAAAGCCGTTCGCGATGTTGGTGTTGACGCCATTCATCTGCGCCAGCTGGTCATAGCCCAGAGAGCAGATACCGCTCTGGATGCCCGCCAGAGAGCGGGAGGTATCCTGCTGGTAGAAGCCCTCGGACAGAGCCGCACGAGTGTCGTTACCGCCCTGACCGGTTGCGCCAGTGCCGACCAGATAGGGAATGTAACTGTTCATGCCGTTGTCACCACCGTTCCGACCGAAGCCGTTTGTGCCCCAGCCGAAGATGATGGCGAGGATGATAACCGCCCACAGACCTTCGTTGCCGAAGAATCCGCCGTTGTTATTGCCGCCGTCCTGCCCAGCCAGATAGCCAGTTGCAAAATCGTCCATACCAAAACTCCTTTCAGTTTTGCGTTATGCTATCCCACCGCCGTATGCGATGGGCGAAGCCAAACAAATGCGGTTTTTATCAAGTCCGCAAAACTGAGAAGCGTTTCGCTTAGAGGGATGCGTTATCGGGGCAGCGTCAGATTCAGGACGCTTGCCAGCTGGTTTAGGTCGATGCCACGCTCTTTGGCGAGGTTCTGCGCCATCGTCCTGAGTTGTGCTTCGTTCTTACCCTGAATCAGGTTCAGCCCTTGCATGATGGGTGCGCTTTGCCCGCCCAACTGCTGGATAAGCCCCATCGGGTTTTGTCCGGCGCGAGCCAGATTTGCAAGCTGCATGATAGGGCTGTGAGTAATCATATCAAACGGAGAGGACATTATTTATTCTCCTTTCTTTGCTGTGGTAGCGGGCTTAGAAAAACTTTTCTGCCACTTTTCCAGTTCATCCAGCCTGTGGACGAGAGTGCTATACTCCTCAATAGGCACATACTGCTGCGTCGGTGCAGCGGTCTGCTGTGCCTGTTGCGCTTGCATCTGCCGCCATGCTTCCGGGCTGTAAAACTCCTGCACATAGGATTCGCAGGTGTCCGGGTTAAGCCGCTTGCAGTAGATCACACCGCTGCGCAAGTCTGGACAGTAGGTCGGCCTGCCGTACAGGTCTGACGGTATCGCCAAAAACTCCTCTCTGCTGGAAACGGGTCTGCCGAGCAGCCAACCGCCATCCTGTGCCGATTGCTGAACAGGCTGCTGCCCATTCATCGGCTGCGGACGCTGCGGCTGCGCCTGTTGCATCTGCGCGTTTGGCAGGGGAGCGGCAAGCCCGACCGTACCCATGCCGCCGTAAGGATTGACGGGCTGCTGCGGAACATAGGGTGCTCCGGGTGTTGGATAATAGCTCATAAACATCCCTCCTTGTGCTCTCAGTGTACCGCATCGGCAAAAAGTGAAGGGCAACGAAGGTACAACAAAGGACAAAAAAGAAAAGCACCCACACGGAAAAATCCGCATGAGCGCTTAACTGTAAGGATGCACACATTGGAGTGCAATGCTAAGATATCACATCATCCAATATATGGCAATGCTTTCGACAAAACTAGTGTGAATAAAACAAAAAGACCCGCCATGATACGCATCGTTGAGAAGCTTGACGGGTTCGGATATCCGCCCTGTTGTGCTTTTTCGAAAGGCCGGGTGGATTTGTTGGTATTATTTTACAACGTATCCAATATTTTATCAATGCCTTTCAGCCGATAGCCTATCGCAGTCCGGCTGTAATGTGTCTGCGCTGCAATGTCCGGCAGCGGAAGCCGCTCCACGTACCGCAGTAAGGCTATCTTACGGTCTACCCTCCCAAGCGGTGCGCTTTTGATGGCGGCGGTCATCTGCTGTCGGTCAAGTCCTTGCAGGCACAGTGGCAGCACTACACGAGCCGCCGCCACAGGCAGCACCGAGCCAAAAAGGCTGCGGCAGCTGTCCGGCGTTGCGCACCATATTGCCAATGACGGCAAAATGGTATGTTTTCGTGAGGCCACGAAGACGTGCGCAGACCATTTTCGTGATGTCACGAAATTGTTTTTGTGCGGCGAACATATCGGTGACGTCACCGATATGGTGGTATGTAGTGCTTGCCATAATAACCTCCTTACTGCTTTTTTGAAATTTTAACCCAGCGGGTTTTCATTTGGCGCGGGTATTGCTCCGGGTTTTTAGGCTTTCTTTTTCCTGTCCACTCAACACCGCCTGCTTTGCCTTCGCATTTATACCCGGCCGCCTTTAGCGAGTTGCCTGTCTCGGTGTCCAAAATGTACGTTACGACCTTTTTGTAACCCATTGCTCTTGCGGCGCGATATGCTGCGCCATATAGCATACTGCATACATCCGGCGTGCCATCTGTGCAAAGACGTGTGATCTCCAGTGTATAGCCATCGTCTAAAAATCTTGACACCGGTCTGCCGCAAATTGCGACACCGACAAGCATACCGTCCTTCGTGGCGCCGATAGAGAACTTGTGTCCAACAACGACTCCGTGATGTCTGTGATGCTCTTTGACGTACTCGTTTGCAGCCTTTAAAGTGACAGGGCATAACTCCAGCATTTTTGTTACACTTCCTTTCTCAAAACCGCCTTTGCCTGGTCAAAGAAAAACTGGATAATGGCACCGATAGTCTCATCAGTGATGGCCCAGCTGATGAGCCTGCCGTATTTGCTGGTACTCAGGGCGGCCCGGAGCATCTTGACGACCCACGCCTTGCGCTCTGCGCCGCGCTTTGTCCCCTGGATCTCCTGCTCTGCCCGCTCGATGAGGTCCAGCACCAGCGGCTTTACCGCTGCGCCGTAGCCCAGCCGAATGCAGCCCAGGGCGTAAAAGATAAAGCCGCCCAGCATCAGCACTGCCGCCACCGGGGCAGGCAGGATGCTTACAGTTTTATATACCAGTGTTTCCATGGTCATGCTCCTTTCTCCAAGTCAGAAATTCGGTGGTTTGCCACCTTGATCTGTTCTTCTATTACCGGGATGCGCTGGGCGAAGTTGTTGTGCATTCGCACTTCCCGGGTCAGCTCCTCCAGTTTTGTGTCCGTGATGGCCTGCTGCTTGTCCAACTTGGCGTCCATGTCTTTCGCCGCCCGGTTGTTGACGTAGATGGTACCCAGCAGCCCAAGAACACCGGTAATAAGCGCTACGATGATTGCTTCGCTCATGCACCCTCCCGGAGACGGGCCAGACCCTTCTTTCTGATGATTTTGGGGTAGTTGACGGTGGTCACGTTGAGGTCAACGTTGCCGGAGATGCCCGGCACGCTACCTTTGCTGGTGTGCTGGTGGGCGTTGTAGGCAAAATCGACCTTGGGTGCCTTGCCGGTATAGTCGGCAAGCCAGACGTCCCACCGAGAGGACAGCCGAGCCATGTCCAGCTCGTACTTGTAACCGGTGTAGGTGTACAACTGGGCGTAAAACCCCATCCGCTCCACCTGTTCCAGCGCATAGGCGGTGAGGTTGGTGAGGTCGAGGGTGCTCATGGGCTTGAGCTTGTTTTCCTCCACGTCCACCGCCACAGGCAGTGTCAGCTCCTTGCCGTAGACCGCCTGCCGCAACAGGGCAAGCTCTGCGTCGGCCATCGCCTCGCTGGTGGCGTAGGTGTAGTAGTAGACGCCCACGTCCAGCCCAGCGGCCCGGGCGTTGCGGTAGTTGCGCTCAAAGGTCGGGTCGATGTACAGTCCGTCTACCCGCTTGCTCATCTTCGGATTCGTGGAGACCGTCTTGAGCATGACGCCCTTGTAACCAGACGCTTTGACCTTGTGCCAGCCGTCGAGGGTGATTTTGCCCTGATACCGGCTCACGTCGAGGTATCGGTAAGGCGGCGGCCCGCCCCAGCCGGGGGGAGCGGTGCTCTGGGTGTCCACAGTGGACACGTCATAAATGCTTTTCTTGTCGTTGTAAATGCGGTACTCGCCATCCGGTGCGCCAGAGACGTCTGCCGCTTCCTTTGCGTGGGCAAGGGCGGAAAAGAGGCGGGAGAGAAAAGTCAGGAGGTTCATGTGGTCACGTCCTTTCGGTTTTTGGTAAGACAAATCTTCCTGTTGGCGGATACCATCTTGAGCATCACGCCGGAGACAAGGCCGCTTGCCTTGACCTTGTCCCAGTCGATGTTGCCCTGCCAGCGGGAAACGTCCATGATAGGAAGCATGTTATCAGTCCTTTCTATTTTGTTTGGGTGAGCGAATGGTCAACTAAAGCCCTCTTTATAAAAGCTTTCCGGCAAGACTTCGTGCATAAAGCTTGTGGCCATCCTCTGTTGGATGGCATCCATCTGTGTTATCACACATTTTATTGTCCCATTTTCCATTTCCGGTTGGCATACCAAGCGTGTATCCGTTAACAACTGTAAAACCAAAATATGTCGCAACTTCATATATTGCTCTGCCGTAATCTTCCAATGTGTACCCAAGCGAGTTGATTTTATTTTTGAATATGGTTTTATTGTTTTCGTAGTACGCTTTTGTATATGGAATCGGTGTTATGAAAATAACATCATCACAATCGTCGAAATTATTTTTTATGTAACTGCACAAATCCCAAACAGAGCCATATACCGTACGTGAATCGGTTGTTCCAAACGTTCCGAGGCCTACGCTTTGATTCCAGTCATTTGTTCCGCCTGCGATTATTTTTACGCCAGCTAAATCTTCTTTTCTAAGCGCAACGAATTTTGCATAAATGCTCATATTCACATTTTCCCCATACTTCGTGAGTTGTGCAAATGTTGAACCAGCCACCGCCCAATTCGATGTCTTAGAAGCTCCGACCTTCTCGGCAAAATATTCTACATAGGGCTTTTTTTGTTGTAAGTTTGGCGATGTAACGCCAGCAGTTATACTATCTCCAAAAGCATGTACAATTTTTCCAGAAAAAGAAAACGGCTTGTTTATGCTTTCGCATAGGCAGTAGTTCAGATTTTCAATTTCTGACATGGGCTTTTGCATATGATTGGCATCTGAATATATCCAAGCCTTTCCACTACTTGCTACATACCATCTGCACAGTCTGACCCAAATAGTCCCAGCGGGAATATCTACAGTATCAGATGCATATCCTTCATATTCACTTGCGGAAGAAATAAGTCGCTTTTCATAGCCATAGAAGCAAACAAGCCCGATTTTATGTCCCTCTTGACCGCCATAAGATTCGTTATCCCCATATAAATTTTCGAATTTTACTTTATTGAATCCAATAGCGTAAATCCAATCTGTAATTTTTCCATTGCCGACGCCTTCATCTCCTAAAGCGTTTAAATATCCGTCTATCGAAAAATCAACAGTTAAAACAGATGATTTTAGGGTCAAATCTATATCTTCCTTTAGTTGATTTTCTACCCCTTTTGCCCGTTCCGTCTCCTCCGTGATTTTAGTGGATAGGTCGCTTTCGGCGGTTTGTGCGCGCTCGACCTCAGCCGCGATGTTGTCAGCGTTGGCTTTTTCCGCTGTTTCCGCGCGGGAAGTCTCCGATGCAAGGTCATCCCTTACGCCCTGGATCGCGTCACCGGCAGCTTTTGCATCCGCAGCCTTGCCGGAGAGGGAGAGGGTGGGGTCGGTACTCACTACAGCAGCCGCCTTGTCGGCACTTTTTTTCGCTTCTTCTGCGGCGGCCTCTGCCTTTTCCCTTGCAATGTCAGCCCCTGCAACATCACTTAATGTGTTGAGCGTGTCGGCGTTCATTGGAGTGCCATCGACAACAGGTTCATCATTACGAATCAAAGTGATGATTTCTGATGTACCGTCAGGTTTCATCATAGTCCAACGCCCGGGATATTTTGCCTTTCGGTCAACAAAGTGCATAATAGGGTTCACCTCCGCATATTGTATCTGAACAATAAAGTAAATGGTCCTTTGCCATCGCTTCAATGTCAGACAAAACTTTTTCTATTTGATTGATAACCGCAAAATGATAGCTCAACGCCTCGGGAGTTTCCGGGGTAGAGCTTTTGCCGCTGCATTTGGAACGAATGGATTTCACGTTATTAATCCACCGAGTGGCATCCGCAATGGTCAGGTAATCATTGATTGTCCAACCAACTTCCACAGGCACAGTTAAACCGACTGTTCCTGAAAAAATAAGCTTGCTGTCGTCGCCATAGTAGGCGCTGCCGTGGGCGATGTCGATGCAGTCGTTTACTGCGACCCAGGAGGGCTGGACAGAGGGCGGGTAGAAGTTGTTGGAGGCGGCGAAATAGAGCTGGTATTCGACGCCCTTTTCCAGCGCGATGCTGCCCATGTCCAGCACCACATCGTTGTAGCCGCGGATAATGTCGATGAACTTGTCTACTAGGGCGGTCGTGGAGCCGTACTTGCGCAGGACGGTGCGCATCGTGCCCGGCACATAGCCCTTGACGCGGAATTCCAGCGAGCGGAGCAGCAGGCCCGCTTTCTTGGCCGTCAGCGGCATGAAGAACTCGGCCTTGGCGGGATAAGTGTCCCACGCGGGGATAGCGCCGCTTTCATTTTTCGCAGTAACAACTTGAATGTTTTGCTGTACAATCCTTGCAGAATAAGGTGCGCCAACGATTTCGGCGAGTTCTTTAATTCCGTTTTCAATGCGGTTGTAATCCGTATAGCTCAGAGCGCCCTTCATGCCGGAGGCCCATTCTTGCTGTTCTTCTTCTGTCCATGTGCCAGTTCTTGCCTTTGCGGTCAGTTCTTTTACCCGGTCAACATCAGCTTGCGTTCGGTCTGTAATCCACGTTGCCATATTTCACCTCTTAAAAAATCAGTTTGCCGTCAGCGTCAATAGCGAGAGACTTTGGGACGGTAAATGCAGGGTGAACAACATTATCATACTTACGGATGGCGTCGTCATTCGTAGCGTAAGAAATCGTCTCTGCGTTGGTATTCACTTGTAACGCAGAATCATACACGGCGTATGCATTTACAAGTTTGCTGACCAACAGAGGTCGCCAGTACTTGTTGGCGCTTGAACTTGTGCCAGCAATATCACGAAGCATCTGAAGCGAGTACAGGTAAGGAGTTCTCGTCCAAATGGAACGCCCTCTGCTGGAGCCCTCCATGTCAGAGGCAAGCATCGTTTTCAAGATTCCAGATGCATTTTGCAGGGGAGTACCCTCGTTGTGCTTATAGCTCGGGCTACTAGTTGTCCAATTCGGAGCATCAGAGCCTTCCGTGTCATACCCGAACTCGTGGTAAGAAAGCAGGAAAACGCTTTTTGCCATCGTAGTCACTTTGCTACTGCCAGAGTTGCAGTAAGAGTCTGAGAAACCGGGGGTGTAGTAGATAGTCGTCTTGTCGATAGCTTGCTTTTGAGCGCTGCTAAACGAATTGAAATAGTCACCGTTGAGCCAGTTGCTTACGTCACTGCTGGCGTAAGTAGACCATGTAGAGTCCCAAGCCATGATAGCTGCGTAGTGTTTTCGAACCAGAAGAGTTCGCCCGGCTCCGTTCAACTCGCTCTCATAGTCATGCTTTGCAACGATGAACTCGGCCACGCTACTGCCTTCATCCATAAGGACGGTGCCGCCCTCTGCAACATCAAACAGATTGTACGCCACCGTAGCAAAGGAGCATTCTGCGGAGACGCTGCCTGCCGAGGCTGTGACAACAGCCTTGCCCGGAGAATTCCACTTGACTTGGCAGGTGGACTTCCCCTCTGCATTCGTCAGAACGTGAAGGGAAACGATTCCTTCGGGAGAGGCCGCCCAGTTGATTTTAGGAGAGTCAATAGAAGCAGGGGAGAGGGCAGCAAACAAAATAACGGACTCGCCCCAGCCAAGCTGTTCGCTGGTATGGTCAAGAGACATAGTCTGAGCATCTGCCATCATGTACCCCTCTACAGTACCTTTGAAACACCCATTGAAAGTGTACTTTACATTGGTCGCCAGCAAGACAGCGTCGTAATTGAACTGATGGTGAATTTTTACCATATCAAGAGCATCAATAGTAGGGCTTGCCCGATATGTGAGAGAAGCCTTGCGGCGGTTGGAAAGGACTCCGTAAGACTCCGTAAGGGCATTCCTGGATTTTGCAAGAATGTCCTTTGTGAGCATAACATTGCTCAGAGTCTGGCTCACGCCTTTGCCCGAAGGGTTTTCAGGATAAGCGTAGGTGGCATTTCCTACGGTGGTCACTACGTTGAGCATATTCTGCGCAAAGGTGATTTCCGGCCAAGAATAATTGTTCAGTACTGGAATGTCCAACACGGGGTTGGAGGCACCGGAGCCGTAGACTCGGTTAATTTTTATCACGCCATCACGAGTCTGGTACAGAGCCATTCCAGCCGCATTGGCCGCAAGCTGCAAAATATCGGAATTGTGATAAGTAGACTCATCGCTTGTAATGTCGGTGGAGTAATTTTTCAGTTCATCCGAAATATCAAAGGTAATTTCATCCGCTTCCAACAGCTCCAAAGCATCGTAGCACATCTCATAGAGCGTGCCGTATTTTCTTCCGGTGTACTTCGTGCTGGATAGATACAGAAAAGCGTCTCGCGCCTGAAAAGACGCCTCAATGCTGTTGGCAGGGACACTCCACTCTGACAGGAAGAACATCCCTCCGCTCACCCATTCGGTCTTCCCGTCAACATCCATTCCATAGCGAACAGTAACAGGCTGGCGCTCATAGATGTACTTGTAAATTCCTTGAGGGTTTACGGAGTCCCATGTGCGGTCGCTGTTATCCAAACTAAAGGAAATCGACTCCTGAGAAAGCTGCCCGGAGATAGGGTCTCTTGCAGAAGAATGACTGTAGGACAAGATTTTGGTCTTGTCAAACACCAGATACCTTCCGATTTTTACTTGCTCGACCCTTACTCTTCGATCGGGGAGACACCACTTTAGAACTTCAATCTCTACGGCATCAAACCCTGAAAGTTCAACCTCAACATCAGAACGGACCGATTTGTTTCCATTCACGGTCACAGTTTTTAGCTTGCTAGTTCCAAGGTATGCACTGACCGAAAAATCCGTAGCGTACTCCCCGAATACTGTAGACCAGCAAATCGAAACGCCAGGAACGGAAGACTTGTTTTCACTTGGGAGTTCAAGCCGGATAACAGGATGGTTTGAATCGTCAAAAATCTCGGCGCTCAAAAAACCAGTAGTTCCATACGGAGGAGAAGAAGGGACGATGTTACAGCTTCCATCAAGAACAGTGAGATTGGGCTCCCCTGTGGAATACCTCGAAATGGAAGCGTTATCAGAAAGTGCAATATTGTGAAAGGTGGAGAACGGGGCTGCCGATGACGTGACGATGGTAGCTTTTTTATTGATGCCCGGTTCAGTGATTCCGCAGGTAATCTCTACAAAAGATTCTGGAACAAGAGTTTCATTAAATTTTTCTTTCCACTTATCGGAGACTTCAACCATACGTCATACCTCCACAAGAGAAAGTTTGCACCCCGTCCACCCCATCACGCCACCGGTTTTCGGTCCTCTACGCCACATACCGCCGGTGCGGTCCGAAACATACATCTGGCGCGTGGTATAACCGGCTGTGGCTTGGTTATAGAATTTAACGGTGCAGTAAAAATTCGCGGTGAAAAGGCTTAGGATGTCGGCCCATTGCCGGGCGGTAAGGTAGTTCCATGACATGGAGACCTTTGCCACATCATGCCGCACGACGGCGCCAACAACTTTACCCTGAACATTTCGCCCAGAGTCCACGATTGTGCTAGTCGTTCCCTCATAAGAGGAGGGTTCCGGCAGCTCTACGCCATTCACCGTAACCAGTGCAGGAATATTAGCCATCTGAACCGTCCTTTCTTAATAAGAGTAGACCTCAGTACCCATAATGCTCATTCCGCGAGCTTTCTGCGTTTTTTCAACGGAGGCAGTGAGCTGCTTACCGTCAAGATACACTTTCACATCTCTGCCATCAGAGATTTCCTCTCCATACCGCTGCCAGATGTCGAGGAATGCGTTGTAGCATCCGTTGTACACGGCATCTCTCATGTCCTCAGAGTTTCCTCCGGCCGCAGAATAGGTTCCGCTGTAAGAAGAGCTAGACGTCGAGGAATTATAGCTGGAGCTTCCGACGTACTGAGATGTATCGCTGTAACTGCCGGTAGACCGGCTGCCGCCAAGTTTCGACACGATGCCAGCAATCGCAACTCCAAGGGTTGCGGCGGCGGCAAGGGCCACGATGCCAGCTGGAATGCCAAAAATCGTAGCGCTGAGGGCAGCACCCACAGCAGAAAGCATTCCTGCCACTGCGGTTCCGATGGTGCTTACCAGACTTGCAAACCCGGCAAAAATCGTCGGGAAAGAGCTGAGTAAACCACCAGAGAGCGCCGCACTGATGGCTTTAGCTGCCGTTGCGAGAGGAGACTTCACGTTTCCGAAAGCCTGCGTAATGCTGGAAAGCATCGTCTGAGTTTCAGCGGAAACCTTTCCAAAGTTTTGGGTCAGATTGTTCACCAGATTTTTGCCAATGGTAGCGGCTGTATTCAGCAGAGAAGAAGCTTGACTTTTCAGTTCTTTGCTCAGTCTGCCAAGCAAATCGCTTGCAACGGACTTGACACGTTTACGCTGCTCATCGCCCATAGCGCCCCAAATGCCAGCAGCAATGGTAGTGCCGACCGTTTTCCAATCTCCGCTCTGTGCGGCCTGAATGAAAGTTTGCACCGTGCCGAAGAAGTTGGTTTTGAGGTTGTTATCGAGTTCGGTCCACTTAGAGTCTAGCCCGGAAATGATGCCGTTGACGTAGCTTGTGCCGCAGTCAATGCCATAGTTCGCCATCTCTTCACCCTTGAGCTTGGTGGTGTCTACGAGTTTATTCATAGCATCGTTGACATAGCCGAGAGCGCCGGTGATACCGTTTGCAAGACCTTGAACAATATAGCTACCATAATCAAAGAACACCTTAGAAGGAGAGTGAATGTCCAAATCGCCAGTGAACTTGTCAAGAATAGCTTTTGCCAGACCACCAACTGTTTTCTTAGCGATTTCAATGCCTTGATTGATACCTTTAATAAGACCGTCCACAATATTTTTGCCATACTCAAGCATTTTCTTGGGAATGTTCTTAACAGTATCAACCAAACTGTTCCAAGCCTTGTCCCAGTTTTCTTTGAATTCCGGCCCACTTCTGACTCCACCACTCACCAACGCCGACAAACCACTGCTTCAAATCGGCGCTAGCTTGGTTAAGGCTCTCTTCCGCAGATGAAACAGCCTCGCTAAGACTGTTCCAAGCTTTGGAGAAGTTTTCTTTGAATCCGGCCCACTTCTCAGAAAACCAATCATTCAAAGCCTCAAGCTTTTTGTTGAAAGTATAACGGAGAATTTCAAATGTAGAATCAATTCCGTCTTCTGCCATTTGAACTTCTTCTTCGGAAAACCCAAGATTCTTTAGCCGATAATGAATGGCAAGCGTAGTATAACCCGCCTCTTCGTAACGCTTGATATAATCTTCAACTTCTTTGATGCGGTCTTTTTCGCCAAAGGTAATACCGAGTTGTTCCAAAACAACGCCAACGCCAACACCAAGAATAAGCGCTGCACCGGCAATCGGAGCGGAAGCGCCAGCAGCTAAAGCCAAAGTCACGCCAGCAAAACCGCCAGCGGCGGCGGTTAATGTCGTTAGCAAAGCGTCGATGGAGTCTCCCGGTTTAATGGAGCCGCCTTTTGTGCCACCATAAGTGATGGCAGACAAGGCGAGAACAGCGCCAACGGAAAGACCGAGCGAGAATCCTGTGGCAGTTTTGGTAAATACCGCACCAGCAATTCCGGTTGTTACAGCAGCGCTAATGCCCTGAATCCAAACGGCTGCGTCGGTAGCTTTTACAACGCCTTCAGACAAGTTTGTCTTGATGGACTCAAGCTGTACGACTGCGTTTACAATAAGAGCAAGAGATGCGCCTTCCGGCCCCAACAAAGCATAGCCGCCAATCGCTGCGGCTGCGGCGGTGAGCCATTCGCCAAACAATTTTGTCGTGTCGCCGGTTTTCAGGAAACTATCGGAGAGCTTTTGTGTAATGACCCACTCCACAACAAGAATTGCAATCATGGCAGCGGCTTTTTGAATGCCGTTCATGCCATTAATAACTTCTCCGATTTGCTTGATAAACTTTCCGAGTTCCCAAAGGGCAAATGCGGCCGCAATAGATTCAATCAAAGGAAGTAACCCTTTGATTTTCTCCTTCATTTCATCAATAGATGTGCCAACATAGTTCTTGAACATATCGTAGCCGGACAGGTCTACATTGCCCAAAATGTTGCCAGCAGATGCACCGCCGCCAGAGCCGGAACTCCCCTGTGTGGGGTCAATGATGTTCAATTCATCAAAACCCATTGTGTAGTCCTTGAGGGCTTTTGCGGCTTTCTTGGTGGAGTCTGCCGTGTCATCCATTGCGTCACCGATACCGCCAACGCTGTCAGCGCTCTTGGTGAAATCAGTGAACACGACCTTTACGCCCATCAGCTTTGCCACCCACTCAACAAACTCTCGAATGAGCTGCACAGCGGCAATCAGCGGGGGAAGAATGGATTTCAGGGCAGGGTAGAGCAGAGAGCCAACAGACTTCGCCAGCATATCCAGCTGCGCTTTCAGAATTTTAATCTGGTTCGCAGGGCTTTGGATGGTCTGTGCAAGGTTGCCCTGCACATTGGCAGTCTGCTTCATAATGGCGATATAACGCAGAACCGCTTTATCTGCCTGAGACAAACTGGAAACCTGTTTGTTAAAGCCCAAGGCAAGAAGTTCCTGCTGTAACCGTGCCTGAGACAGGTCAACGCCTAAACGGCGAATAGGCTCAATCTCACCAGAGATTGCGGAGGACATTGCGGTAAAGGTTTCTGCAACGTCTTTGTTCCAATAGGAGCCTTCGTCATAGGCAAGCTGAGTCAGGTTCTTAGACAGAACGTATGCTTTGTCGCTGGCCAAACCAAACGAAGTACCCAAGCTCTGGATGGTAGCCATGTAAGTCATCGCTTTGGTCGGGTCAACACCAAGCAAGCCCTAGCATCTTGCTAATGAGCGTATCGGCTTCACCGCTCAAATTGCCCATAGCATTATGAAACAAGTCCGTTGCTTCATAAAAGTCATTGAATTTTGCAACAGCGTTGCCAAGATACTCAGCGATAGCTTTCAACGAAACCAGCTTTGCCATGTTCCGCATAAAGCCGTTCATCTGATTGGACAGACTGAGATAGCTCTTGCGCTGCTTTTCGTTGGCGGCAGTCACACGATTTGCCTGCGTGACCACTTTGCTCAACTGTGGCGGCAGCTTTGCAAAGGCATTGCCCACCTTGTCGAGCTGAGATGCGAGGGGAGTAAGGGCGGCGGAAATCTTCTGACAAGAACTTGCAAAAGAATCAAGGTCGGTGGCTTTCAGCTTGTCGGTCAGGCCAGGGATTTTCCCAATGGCATTGACAGCACTGCCGATTGCTTTTAAGCCGGAAGCATCCAGAATGGACAGAGGAGCCATTGCGTTTGTCAGTTCAGTAATGCTGCCGGACATGGAGTAGAAGTCCACACCGTTCAAGCCGGAGACTGCCGCAGGAATCCTTCTTGATTGCATTCACGACCGTGTTGATGCTCTTTGCGCTTGCGGTCGTGTTGACGTTGGAAAGCCCATTCAAGAAGCTGCTGATTTTGTCCAGCCCGGACATTCCAGCGGATGACTGTTTCAGTGTTGCAATGGAACCAGCCAGCCTGTCAAGGCTGTTCACAACCTTTGTGACGCTGCCTTTTGTGCGCAAATTAGAAATGGCGGCAGCGAGCTTGTCGATATTAAGCTCTGCGCCCTGCGATTCCGCAGAAATTTCTACGGATAAGCTCGTAATATCAACATCAGCCATCACTACCACCATCACTTTCCATCATAGAGAACATCATTCTCTTGATTCGCTCCTGCGCCTCAACTGCGCGTTGGTATTCATACTCGTCTTTCTCCTTTTGGGTAAGGGGAATCGGCCTATCCATGTACTTGATGGGGCTAGACCCTTTCTTTCGGAACATATTGCCAACCGTAGAGGAAAGCGCAGATGCCATGTAAAAGCCATTTCTCCATGCTTCTGCGTTGGCTCTGCGCTCACGCAACTCCTCTGCATCACGGTATACCTTTGCCAGCCAGACATCGCCGTGCCAGAACTGGTCATAGGTCATGCCGATGGAGATGTAATAGGCTTCTACATTGTGGAACAGCTTGGAGAAGGAGAATGGCTCTTCCTCTCCGTCTGTTTCTTGAGATTGTGCGGTTACACAATCTCCCACGTTGCGTTTTTTGCGGTTTTGTCCTCAGTGTCAGTTGCCAGCAGGGACTTGGAAGCGTCCATGAACATCTCAAGCAAAATGCCCATCAGCTCTTCCTTCTCCTCGGTATGCTGGAACATCTCGTCAACGTCCTTGCGCTTGATGCCCTTGTTCCGTGCAATGAAAGCGCCGTAGAACAGAGCACGGGAGTTGGACAGCAGATTAATCATCTGAGTGTACTGGCCAATCTGAAAGCCTGCACGTTCGGCGGCTTCCACACTGTCACGGGTGAAAGTCAGTTCATAAGTGTTCTTGCCATCAGGGGAATGATAATTGATAACCTTTGCAGCCATAATAAATGCTCTCCTTTATAAATAGGGGCAGAACCAAATCCGATGTTCAGTTCTGCCCATTTTGATTGATTCGATTTTGCGGTTTAGCCGCCAGTGACAGTCAGGGTCTCGCTGAACTCGGGTTTCTTGGTGAAAATGCAGTTGATGGTCATTTCCACAACCTCGTCCACGCCAAAGCCGGACAGACCGACCTGGTGCATACCCTGCCAAGTAAAGCCGGAGCCGTCCTGCATCTTCAGGGCGTAATACTTCACGGTGTTGCTCTCGGAAGTCTCATCGTAGCCAGCTTCCTTGACTTTCTTGTAGTCAGTCTTGTTGTAGTTGGCAGTAAAGGACTTGGTGTCACTCTGGATAATGCCGAAGATGTTGACCTGCATAGGGTCAGACAGAGTGGTTGCATCCAGAAGGTTCGGCTCGGAGATTAGGTCAGGCACATCCTTGATGTCGCACAGCTTCGTCAGGGCGGTTGCGCTGTCGCCACAATACAGGGTGGTATTCAGACCAGAGATAGCAGTACTCATAGAATGTTTACCTCCTTATTTTCGGTAAATCATTCCGTCCTCTCCGATTGTTGCCCCATAGCTGCAATCAATCCGATAGACGGAATTGTTGTACAGCCCATTCAACGGGGCAAACGATTTTCGATAGAAATTGAGCGGTTCCAATACAGAATCCACGATGCTCACAATAGAGCGGGCTTCTGCAATGCGTCCGCTTGTTTTGTTGGAATAGACACGCACACGCAGGGAAACAGCAGCGTACTTGCTGTGGCTGGCAGAATCCTGGTGAACCGGGAGGTTGCTGTTTTCCTCTATCTGCACACACGGAAACTTCTTGACGTTGCTGTCGTTGATTTCACCAGTGACGAAGATGCCGGGAACCTGTTTCCGAAGTTCGGTCGCAACAGCCGTGAAGATGGAATTGAAATAATCAATCAACTATTCCAGACCTCCCTCCACGTTGCTTCAACTTGAGAAGCCATTTCTTCAACAGCCCCCCACATAGCCATAGCTGGTTCGTTACCATCGGTGTAATTCAACTGGCCTTTTCCATCCACTTGTTTGACAGGCGTGCCAGCATTGCCAGATTCGCCGTAGTAGTACCATCTGCGGTTTGCGCCTTGCCCTTTACCGTAGGAGCCATGTGCGCCAACACCGGGCGGCAGTTCACCGCCATATTCGTTGTGATGTGCGCCAGTGCCAAACTCAATAAAGGCAACCGCCTTGCCCTCTGCAACGATGGTACAAGTCTTGTCGTTTTGGTTGATATGGCACTTCACGCCATTGGAGCCAGCGTATTCCGCATTAGCGAAACGCACCTTTGCGACTTCAAGCCCCAACCAAGAAAGGCGAAAAGCAAACGCTCTAGCCTTTTTGTTCAGGGTGGCCTTGTACTCCTGTATCTGACGTTCCGCATCACGAAGTCCGACATCGCTCAACCTCACCTTAATTTTCACTTGCAGCCACCTCTTTCAGTGCGTACAACGTGTCCGTGATATGCTCTGCAACTTTGACCACAGTGTAATTGAAGGGTTTTGAAACGTCTGTTTGAAACCAGACGTGTGTGCCTTCATAAAGTGGTGTGTTGCGCTTCTTGCTGGATGAACTGACAACGTAGCTGTAATCCGTAAACGCGCCAAAAGGATTGGCTTCAGCAGAACCAGTAGGAGGGCTGACGTTCAGCATCAGTTTTGCAGGGGTACTCCACGATTCGTATGCGGATTCGCCAGTCTCGTTTCCCCACTCGTCCACGACAGGCGTTTTCTTGCCAACCGGGTTTGAATACCAAAGCGGGCGCTTGTCCAGAGGGCTTCCATTGAACATCAGCCGATAACACCTACTCTCGGAACCACTTCGTTAAGCAGGGACTGCGCCACATCGGACGATTCCCACACACGAGTAATGCCGTTGTTGGTATAGCTCGTCTGTCCGTTTGCGCCGATGTGGTTGTACAGTTCCGCTGCAATGCGTATCTGCAACGACTGATACTGCATGGGCAACTCGTTCGGTCTGTTGCCGAAAGGGTAGCCCTGCGCAAATATCTTGTCTTTGGCAAAATCAAGCAGCAGGTCGAAGAGTGGGTAGTCCTCGTCCGTGATTTCACGGTCAAGTGCGGGGGCAATGTACCGCCCCAGCTTGACTGCCGCTTCGGAATACTGGTCTCCCATGCTGCTTTCCTCCTTTCGCCTTAGTAAGCCTTGATGCAGTACACAGCGTCCATGCGCTCAAAGGACGGCAGGACAATTTCAGAAGCATAGACGTTGGCGTTGACCGGGTGAATGGTCAGCTCGGTGGTAATGGCAACGCCAGTGTTCACGATGGACACGGATGCACCAGACTGACCAGACAGCAGGTCAGCTTCCTCAGGGGTAGTGCCGTACCAAGTGCTGCCCAGAGCGCCAGAAGGAGCAACCACCACCATGCCATCGGGCAGGTACTTCTCGCTTGCGCTGTACTGGTCCGCCTTGAACATCTTGTCGTACAGATGGATGGTCAGACCGGTTGCAGATTCGACAATCTTCCGTGCTTCAGCATCCAGCAGAACAGCGTTCGCCTTTGCGGTGACGGTCATGAACCGATTCTTCACCTCGTCCGCAGCAACCATGTTGCGGAAGGTGGCGGTGTTCATGTACACCTCAGTCACGACCTCGCCAACACTTGCCAGAACAGCGTCTTTTGCGGCGTTCAGGTCGGCAATGGGGGTGGCGGTGGTGACGTTCCACTTAGACTTTGCAACAGAGACTTCCTTGTAGTTGGTGGACTTCCAAGTGCCGTCCGGGTCGTAGTTGTAGGTGTAGTTCACGCCGTTTGCCTTGATGGTGATGCCAGGAACGCCATTGGCGGGAGCCAGCAGCTGCCAGATCATGCGCTCAGGAACGATACGTGCGCCAGTGATAAGCTGTGCGGTGTCATCGTACAGACGGTTCATCACGTCACGGGCATAGGGGTCGTTGCTGTCCAGAACACGCAGGATTTCCTGACGGTCTTTCTCGCCAAGATGGTAGCCCTCACGGAAGAAAGGCATCTCGGTCTCATCAAACTTGAAGCCCTCACGGGTGCGGAACGTAGCCTTTGCGTCAAATGCGCTGGGCATCAGGGACACGCCAACGCCCTTGTGACCACGCAGCCACTTCAGGTCGAGACCGGCCTTCTTCTTTGCGGGGAACAGTGCGTCAGATGCAAAGGGCATCGCATTGGTGGGGTCGTTCGTCCAATAGGCGGCAATCGCAGCCGGGGCAAAGACTTCCTTAAGATTCAGTGCCATGTTGTTTTACCTCCTATTAAGCGTTCACGCTGATATTGTCACGGCAGAAGATGCCAGGAATGGCAGTCTTAAACGCAGTAATCGCATCAGAATCATAGGTGAAGCTGGAACTTGCTGCCGCCTTCTTAGTGTCGATAACGCCACGAATCAGCAGGGAAGCATTGGGATTTTCTGCCGGGTCAACGTCATACAACAGGATGCCGTCAGCATTGATGGTCTTAGAGCCGGTCTCGCCAGCAGCAACAGCTTTCTTGCCAGCCAGCGTCATGGGGTAGCCAGCCTTAACCGCAGCAGTTTCGGTCACGGTAAAAGGGATGGCGGTGTAGTCATTGGAAGCAAGGATGGTATCGTTGATTCCGTTGACCGTGTTTCGGGTAAACTTCATGTTTTCCTCCTTGTTAATGGAAAGCACTCATTGCGTCACTCGATGCCTTAGAAGCATTTACGTTCTGCTGTGCAAGACTCTTAGCAAACGCCACGCCCTCGCTGTCAGAACTGCCCTTGCCATCCGCACCCGGAGGTGTGGGCATATCCTTCAGCAGAGAAGCCTTGTATGCGGTGTCGTGGGCGGTCATAAACTCCGACTGGAACTTAAACACCTTGTCCATGTCACCGTCTGCCAGTGCAGATGCAGCCTTGTTAGCAAGCTCAGCGTCATAACCCTGTGCAACGAACTTCTCACGGTAAGATGCAAGGGTCTTTTCCTTGACGAGATTCTCTTTGTCGGCAGTCAGGGCTTCAATCTGCTTCTGCATCTCTGCCAGCTTGTCAGCCTGTTCCTGTGCGGCATTCTCGTCATCGGTGCGCTTTGCTTTGAGCTGCTTCTTGTACTCAGCAGCTTCGCCGTTGGCTTTCGTCACGGCGTTGCGCAGCTTCTCAACCTCTGCGTTAGGGTCTGCAACCTTTTCAAGCGCAGAAATGATTTCGTCGGCGGTCATACCCTCTTTGTAGGCATCACCAAGCAACACATTGAGTTTCATATCGTTAATTTCCTCCTGCGTTTTTTTACCGTTGCTTCCCTGCAACGCTGCGAAATTTTTATCCCGGCTTCCCTGCCGTATTTATAGCAAAGGACTATTCGCCCTCTGTTTCTTTATTGGTATCGGTAGACTGTTTGTCTGCCATGTTCCCGGCATTTATGTCAGTAGCGTCCTGTTTGGGCTGTTCCTGCGGTTTCGGTGCTTTCCCATCCTCGCCCAGTTTGCCAGCGGCAATCAGGAACGGCTTACTCATCTCATAAGCAGCCTGCGGGTCAGGGAACAGACCGGGCGTAGTGAACGCCAACTGCGGGTCAATGCTCTGACTGAGCATCTGTGCAAAAATCTGAACCTTGCTCTGCTGGTTATCCGTACTGGCGGCGTGGCAGTTTGATGTTGATGTCACTTGCCATCAGCTTAGAACCAGCTGTGTCACGCAGAATTTTGAGCATCACAGACAAGCTTTGACGTTCAGCATATTTGAACATATTCTCGTACTGCTGCGCCCTTGCTTCGGTGTGATTCCAACCATTGCGGACGATGACTGCGCCCACGTTGTCAGACGTTGCGTTCTCGCTGCCAGTGGCACTAGGCATAGCAGTCAGGCTGCGGTACACGTTCAACATGGAATCAATCAGAATCTGCGTTTGCTGCTGGTTCAGCTCGTTTGCAAGCTGTTTCACATCGGCAGCAAGTCCAGAAGTAGACTTGATTGACATTGCGCCCATAGCCTTAACAGCTTCCAACGCTTCTTTATCAACAAGACAGTTAATAAAGACCATGATGGATTGGATGAACTGTTCTACGCCATCGAGACGATTGCTTTCCAACAGGTTGATAGCATCCAGCACAGGAATTGCCGGTTCAAACAAACCCATCCGCTCCGGGTTCAACTTGTATTCGACTATCGGTAGCATTCCGAGAGAATGGCTCTCCGTTTTCGTAACCTTGCCGTTGTTGATTTCAAAGTACTGGTTTGGCGTATACACACAAATCAGGTCGTTCAGGTCATTCTGATAATTGCGTGGAATGTGCAGCACGTTGGCGATGGGCTTGTGCCCGATACCGGAATTGTAAATCACATACGCCATATCCGGGTCTGGAACGTCCACCAGCAGTGGTGTTTCGTCCGGGTAGTTGCCGTTGTACCCCTTGTCAGGCAAAACAATGCGGTATCCCTGTCCGCACTCCAACATCCACTGCCAGAGCCGCCGATCGAGCGCGTCCTTGCCTTCATACTGCAAGGCGTTGGATAGGCGGGCGATTTCCTCACCGTCACCTGTTGCCGTTTCAGACCGCACATAAGAGCACGGCGTACCGCTCATATAGCCTGTGTAGAAGCCCACGCACTCGTTGGCGTGGTTCTCTACAATGCGATTGGTGATTTCAGCGTGATACTCCTTCGTGCGGTTGAGGACAGGCTGGCTACCCAAGTAGTAGTTGTGCAGAAAGCGAATCTCATTTTTGTTCAGCAGATGAATAGGCTCTGCCTTGCCCATGACCACTTTCAGCACGTTCGTCCGATTGATTTCCGTTTCTGGCGTTTCAATCAGTCTGCGTCCGGTCAGCGGCTCATTCAAAAAGCCGCCAACAACCATCTGATACTCAGCCATGCGTTCCTCCTTTCCGGCAAAATAAAAAGCGCAGCAAGACAAACCCGTTAAGGTCTATCTCACTGCGCCAAAACTGCGCTTCAAAAGCTATTTACTTTCAGGCGGATGGATGATTTTGACCCATCCTTCCTTTGTGTCTCCTTCGATAATGCCCTTANATCTGTCGCACTTGAAATGGTATCGCCCGTCTACTTCGCCAAGATAGCGGTTGCAGC
>CYGL01000258.1_pt1 | contig 25324 bp, 44 predicted proteins | sample 485531 | NCBI WGS metagenome assembly CYGL01 (sample SAMEA3497897, study PRJEB9818) | human gut metagenome | reverse complement strand
TATAAATCAATTTTATATAAGTTCATTTGAGTCTGGAATAGATAGGCCGTCGATGACTTTATTGTCTGCCTATGGAGTAGGTAGCACAAACGTAAATAGAAGAGGTGGCGACAACACCGCCGACTGGGACGGCACCTACCGTTCCTTGCTAGGCTGTCCCGTCACCAACCTCACCCGGGACCAATTCCGGCAAGCCGCGAGGAAAAGAGGCAGCGGATGGGAAATGTATACCTACAACGCCCACCAAGACCCTGTTCTGGCTATTCGCCGTCGAGTACGCCACGCTGGACAGCCAGAAGCCTTTCAACGCCCAGAAGGACGCTAACGGCTTCGCACAAGGCGGCCTAGGTCCGGGACCAACGCAAATGACGGATTGGACTAACTTCAACAAGATCAATCCACTTATCCCATGCGGCTATACCAACGAGTTCGGGAACGGCTCGGGAGAGAAGGCATATGTGGTGAAGAACGCTTCCGGCGGTACTCACGCCACGTTGATGGCTAACAGGTATCGTGGTATAGAGAATCCGTTCGGACACATCTGGAAATACACTGACGGGGCCAATATACAGGTCACCACGGGCGATGCGGGATTATCCATATTATGGACTACCGATGACCCATCGAATTTCAGCGACACCTCTTACACCGGTTATGACAAGAAAGGCAATATCTGCCGTACAAACGGTTATGCCAAGAAGATGTTGCTTGGGGAAGATGGCGATATAGTGCCCACGGAGGTCGGCGGTAGCTCCTCTACCTACTGGTGCGACTACTACTACACCAACACATCGGCTAACCGCATGCAGGTGGTGCTGGTTGGCGGTACTGCGGACTACGGGTCGAATGCGGGCCTCGCTTACGTGAATTCGGGTAATGCGCCTTCCGATGCGTATCGTTACGTCGGTTCGCGCCTTTGCTTTTTCCCCGAATTTCGTAAAACGTCGGCGTAGCCGCACGTATCACGTCGGGAATTTTTTGTATAACGTTTAATGAGGATAAAAATGGAAGAAGAAAAGAATAAAGATGACGGCAGCTTGTCGTTCTTGAATATCCCAAGGGATAAGAACTCAAGGCATTTTAATTGTCCGGAGATCACCCAACAGAAGTTGACGAATCTCACGTTCTGGGTAATCGATTACATGGATGGCGTGTCCACCAAGTTCGGGAAAGACAGGGCGCTTGTCATGATCAAGGAGAATCTTGAGGATAAAGATAGTGATGCGAAGAAATTCTTTACGAACTCCCAAGAGATCAAGTACGTTCTTGGTAAGATAAAGGAGATGGACAAGTTCCCGAGGAAAGTGACGATGCGAGCCTCCGGGAACAGGTATTATCTCGAATGACGGAATGAGGGTCGATCATCCCTAGGTGGTGCTGGTTGGCGGTAATGCGGACAACAGGTCGAATGCAGGCCTCGCTAACGTGAATACGAATAATGCGCCTTCCGATGCGAATCGTAACATCGGTTCACGCCTATACTTTTAGAGAGGGGAAAAGATATTTAGAGAACAAACAGGGATGGTGGCCTCGCCTCTTGGCGAAAAAAGTCTCCCCATATAAAGGGTGTTGGTAGGGAAACCGAAGACTCCCTATGATAAAAAGCAAATTAATGACAATAAAATGAAGAGAATAGGGAATTTATTTGATAAGATAGCGAATATGGACAACTTGATACTTGCGGACATGAAAGCCCGAAGGGGAAAGAAGGATTCATACGGCATAAGGTTGTTTGACAAGGACAAAGAAGGTAATCTAAGCCGTTTGCTAAAGTCTCTGCTGGATGGCACGTTCAAGACTTCCAAGTACCGGACTGATACCATCTATGAGCCAAAAGAAAGGATCATCTTCAAGCTCCCTTATTATCCGGACAGGATATTGCATCATGCCATAATGAACGTCATGGAACCTATATGGGTTTCCGTGTTCACGGCTGATACGACATCATGTATCAAGGGAAGAGGAATAACGGAGGCGTATAAGAGGACAAGACGGGCTTTGTCCGATCGTGAATCCGTCTATTGCCTCAAGGTTGATATCCGCAAATTCTATCCGTCAATAGACCATGAGGTGTTAAAAGGCATCGCTCGGAAGAAGATCAAGGACGATCGCTTGCTTATGTTGTTGGATGAGATCATCCGATTCCGCTCCCGGCGTTCCGATCGGGAACTATCTTAGCCAATATCTTGCGAATCTTTATCTCGCCTATCTGGATCACGAGATAAAGGAGATTATAGATATAAGGCATTATATCAGATACGCGGATGACATGACTTTTTTCCATCATGATAAGTGTTTCTTGAGAAACGTATTACTTCCGTGGCTTATCGATAGATTGGCCGTGTTGAAGTTGGAGCTGAAAGGGAATTACCAGATATTTAAGATCGCTGAGAGAAGATCGGATAAAAGCGGCCGTGGTGTAGATTTCGTGGGTTTCGTATTTTACAAGGAGCATATACGGATAAGGAAGAGGACTAAGCAAAATCTATGTCGTGCGGCGGCTAGATTGAATAAAGTCCCGAATATATCCTTAACGGAATACAAGGCAGGTCTAGCCGGTTGGCTGGGCTGGATATATGATAGCGATAGCAAGCATTTAGCTAAGAAAATTTTAAAACCAGAGTTTTATGAAGCGATCATGGAGCGACACAATGCCGCCTAGAATAGAGCGGGACGGTGACGGTTCCTACCTGTACCGGTGGGACGTTAGAGAGGAGACAAGGGAGATGGGTGACGATATGGCCCCCGTGATCTCCTATAGTTACAACGAGGTCAGGGTATGGCCCACGTTGACGGCCAACAAGATATTGGAGGCCTGTATCAACGCCCTATGGGACAAGGACGTGGAGCAAAAGAAGCTGAACGACTACAACGCCGCCCAGCTAGGCATACTGGACTTGTCATACGTGGAGTCTTATAAGACGTTCCTTAACGAGAGGAAGGCGTTGAAAGACCGTGTGGATAGCGATTTCGCCGAGTGGGAGGCGGCGAGAGAGGAGGAGAGCATAGTGGTTTTATAACTAAATAAAAAAAAGGATCGGAAGAATGGAATTTTTTAAAATGATTTGCAGTATGAGGGAGCTACTGACTGTAGTCGTGTTTGAGATGTTCATCGTTATGGTGGCGATGGGGTGGGATTTCGCCTCGGGTTATTACAAGGCTAAATTGAGGGGCGAGGAGCGTAATTCGTATGGCATGCGTAGGACGGTCAGTAAGTTCATACTTTACGCTGGTAGCGTATGTATAGCGTGCGGGATAGACTCGGTTTGCTACGTGTGTCGGTTCTGGGAATTTATCCATCTGCCTTTCTTGACCAATGTCCCGGTCGTATCCTCGATAGTGACCGTATTTATCTTGATAACGGAGGTTAGGTCTATCTGGGAGAAGGCTGACGCCAAACAAAGGAGGCAGGCGAGTAAGACAGCCGACATGATCGGTAAGGTTGTAACGCAAAAGGTTTTGGAGGACGCTTTGACAAACGCTTTATCCAATGCCATGAATAAAAAGAAGAAAGGAGAGTAAAATATGGGGAAAAATAATTTACCTCGTGGGTATCGGAACAACAACCCGGGAAACATCCGGATCAACGGAGACTTGTTCCAAGGTGAGATACGTCCGAGCAAGGACAAGTCGTTCAAACAGTTTGAGACGATGGCGTATGGCTACCGTGCCATATTCCGGATCTTGCGTAACTACTATAACAACTATAATTTGGACACGATCCGCAAGATGATAGGTCGCTGGGCGCCAGAAAACGAGAACGATACGGACGCTTACATTAAGGCCGTATCAGATTATGCTGGTATCCCGGCTGATGATCCTATCAACATCAACGATCGTGAGCAGATGATCCGGATCGTGGGCGGGATGAGCAAGGTGGAGAATGGTAGGGAGGCTGATATGTCGGATGTTATTGCGGGGTTGAATCTGTTATGAGAGCATGGCAGGTTATATTAATACTAGTGTGCTTGGTAGCCAGTTTCACGGCTGGCTACCATATCCGGGGGAATGTGGCTAGTGATTCGATATCCAAGACCGACACGTCCGCCAAGGTGGATACGATACATGACAGCATCCCGTACCCGGTCTATGAGACACTGGTACAAACAATACCTGAGCCGTTCCCTGTTTATATCACGTTGGACGGTGACACAGTAAAGGAACCTGTATATGTTCCGGTACCCATAACCAGCAAGGAGTACAAGACGGATGATTACCGGCTGTCAATATCCGGCTATAAGCCAAATCTTGATTACATCGAGGTTTATAGAAGGACTGAGTATATAACCAAGACGATCTCCCCCCGTAGATGGGGAATAGGAGTTATAGCAGGTTATGGAATCGGTAAGAATGGCTTGTCACCCTATGTCGGGATAGGTGGGTTTTATAGAATTTGGTGAGGCTTCCATGGCTCACGCCCGAGAAACCTCTGATAATAGAATGAATGCGTTATATGAATAACAAGGGCTGACGTTTTTTGTTCATGATTAATTTAATATTAGTTTGATGGTGACTTCGTGAGAACGAACCGGAAAGGGAAGATAAAGAAAAAAGAATCTTCCCTAAATAATCGGATCGGAAGTTTGATTATTTTTTCATGCCACGCACGACGGGAAGATTCTTATAAGTCTTTCTGCCGTGCATTTTTTGTGCCCGGCTTTGATAGTAAAACAAACCACGAAATAAAAAGTTTATGAATAAGGTGGAAATTTTTTACAAAAAAGTGATAGAGGCAGTCTGCAAGGAGTGCGGGACCGATCCGGTAATGATGTTTAGCAACAACAAGGAGAGGAACGTTGACGCTAGGGGAGTGGCTATAACCATACTGGCCGATCGCAAGTTGAGCGATAATATCATATCCGATCTGACGGGAATGACGAGGCAAGCCGTCAACCGGATGCGAAACCTGTACCCGGACAGGATAAGGAGGAGTTACTACCTGAGGAGGACGGTGGAGAGCGTCAAAGAGGAGCTATCCGGTACGGTCTGAGGGTGCGTTATGTTGTAAGGCATGTGATTTGTCTATGAAAAAATTTTCATATAACAAAATTTTGTGCGACCTTTGCGGCGTGAAAGGAAATAATTTAGCCTCGGCGGTGCAAACAATCCGTATCGGGGCTTTGTTATACCCATATAAGTTCTTATTGTTTTAAAACGATGGATTTAACAAGTGTAGAATACTCAAAATTACTTAGTTGGCTCGCTTATTATAAGCATCATACCATACTAAATAAGACACAGATGCAAAAGCTTTTGTTTATGTGTTATGGTATATACTATGCTTTGGAGGATAAACCTCTCATTAAAGATGATACCCCTAAGGCATGGCCTTATGGTCCTGTTTTCCCTCGTGTAAATGTTAGATATAATCCCAATGTTTTACCTTCTGACTTATCAACAGAAGAGAAGAAGGCATTTTTGGAGAATGAGAAAGCCTTAAGAATAGCCAATAGTGTAATTGTAAAAAATGTCAACGTATCGGCTCATGCTTTAAGCGAATGGTCTCATGAGAAAGGGAGTCCTTGGTTTACTACGGTCTATGGGGAAGACGGCAGTAACAAGAATATAAATTGGAATAAGCAGATTCCAGACTCATTGATAAAAGCGTATTTTAAAGAATGGATAAAAAGGTCAAAAATAAAGGCTTAAACGTTGATATAGATACCCTTTTTAATGAGATCATTGAAAACTCCTCAGAGGACGATAAGGATGAGTTGTCTTCTTTGTCATGGAACAGATATGGGGCTTATAAGCTAGTCCAATATGTAAAACGCTTTTTCCTGTATAAGCCTAAACTGAATAAAGAGTTAGATCTTGAGGACGTCGTTAAAAATTTATTGTCCCCATTTACGGAAGAATCTATCCTGATCCCAAAAGAGACTCTGGATAAATGTGAGGATTTGTTGCATCATCAACGTACATTAGAGGATACTAGAGCAAGAAGGAGATTGGAGAAATGGGCGACAAAGGTTATATCCCGCTATCTGTTTTCGGTTTTTATTATTTTGGTAATAAACGGGTGTGCCGGATTTATAGTGAGATTGATTAGCTGGTTTTGTGATGTTGAAAATGTTCCGGAGGATCTTCTGAAATCGGGATTTTTGTCAGATGAAGTGATGATAGTTATATTAAGTACGACTACAATTAACATTATAGGTTTAGGCTTGATAGTATTAAAGGGGCATTTCCCCTCTAAAGACAATAAGAAACAATAGCTGTTATGTTGTAAGAAGATTATTTAGTCCGATTGCACATATAGATTAAAAGTATAATTTTGCGTTATATAAAAGAGAATGATATGAAAAATTTAGATGAACCCAAAATAGCTAAGGAGTATAATGAATTCCTAGAAAGGAATAGTTTTGATAAATACTCAGATAGAAAAAAACATATATCTAGTCCAACCACGCTACAATGCATGTATTGGAAACAGGTGGAACGTGTAGATATAAAAAGTAACCAACCATAAAAATTAAGCGTTGTATATGCCTTTGGTTTGAAAGGTCTAAACAACAACAATAAGCGTCGTCAACACAAATTGGCGGCGCTTTTTTTTGTCTCATCCCCTTCCGCAAAGAACTAGCAACAACTTCGCAACAAGCTAGCAAGGAGATATTTATTTAGCAAAGCCCTTCTCATGATTTTTGTCGTGTCCGGTAATGGTGCCGGATTAACGACAAAAATTAAAGATAATGGATAGAAATTATTTTATCGGTACTCCCGAAGGAGGTAATTCCGGTGGAAGTAAGTTTGACATCATGGCCTTTCTCCCGAGCTTGATGGGTGGCGGTGGAAAATCATTGGACCCCAATTTGGTAGCGGCTTTGATGAACAATAAGGGCAATCAAGACGCTTGGGGCGGTGGTGGTTGCTGGTGGATCTGGATCATCCGGGGTCCTGTTCTTCGTATGGGGAGGCTGGGGTGGCAACGGCTTCGGCAACAACGGGGCTAATGGATTACCCGCTCAATTGAACAATGACGCTGGTCGTGAATTGTTGATGAACGCTATCCAAGGAAACGGAACGGCTATCAGCCAATTGTCATCTTCCTTGAATTGCTCAACCCAACAATTACAAAACGCTATCTGCCAGATCCAAGGACAGATCCAGAGCGTGGGTAACCAAGTAGGCTTATCCTCTCAGCAAATCATCAACGCCGTTCAATCCGGTAACAACCAATTGTTGAGCCAGATCGCCTCTTGCTGCTGCGACGTTCGTAACGCTATCACTACGCAAGGTTATGAGAATCAATTGGCCATTGTCAATCAGACGAACACCTTGTCCGGTAACGCCAATACGCAGTTTAACATCCTTGGAGCCAAGATTGACGCTCAAACCCAGATCATCAACGACAAGTTCTGCCAGTTGGAGATGAGAGAGATGCAAAACAAGATTGACACGTTGCGTCAAGAGAAGTCAGCCCTAGAGCTTGGAATCTCTCAGGCCGCACAGACCGCCAACATCGTGTCCCAGCTAAAGGCTCCATGTCCGATACCGGCCTATTTCGTCCCGAACCCCAACTGTTGCAACCCGATGCAGGTACAAGTGACCCGTGAGGGATGCGGATGCGCGTATAATGGAGGCTTAGTATAAGGAGGCCCTGTCATGACAGCGAGATTAAACGTAAGGACTTGCGTCCCGAGGGTTGACCAGAACGGCATCTATGTCGTGTCAACGACGGGCAAGGCCGTATCCACCCCCGATGGAGAGGAACCAAGGATCGATTTCGGACTCAATCCGTTCGTATGGTGCGCCCTCCCAGATGTTGGGGTATTGATCTGGAGAGTTAGACATCCGGTTACGACCACGGAGGCTTCTTATCCCGTGAACGTTATAGTTCCCAACGGATACGCCACGACAGTCCCGTCACAAGGCGTTCAGGCGGGTACTAGCCGGATTCCGGTTGTTGACCACCATAACGTACAGGTGACAGGGAATGACGTTAACGTCCCTGTGGACTCCGCTAACGGATCGCCTATGTTAGGAGGTTATACAGAGCATATTGTTTGGTTCAATAAGCCTCAGGGGATATTCCGTCTTCTAGGGGTTAAGGCATCAAGCAATCCTACTCCGTCCGCCCAAGTGGGCGATACCAGAGCGGAGGCGAACGTAACGAGAAATAAATAACGAGACCCGGGATAATTCCCGGTTCTCTTTAAATCAAGAAGAAAATGACATTTAAGGAACTAAGAGAAGGCAACCAATATTTTATCCTTCATAAGACAGACAAGCCTTTCTGCGAGGTAGGTAGCGTGGTGGAAACTAAAAACCTGAGACCTAAACCGCAAAATTTCAATACGGGCTACCCTCCCTTGCAACCGGAGATGGTTATCGATCTAACGGTCAAGGTAGGCGACGACATGGTTAAACTATCTTCCGTACCGGCCGATAAGTCCATAGCGGACTATAAGCCTGACAACGGCGAGAAACTGGTATTGGCGTGCGATCTGGCCATGATGAACCAAGAGATAAGCTCCATGTTGCAGAATAGCCGACAGGTATTGGATAGCATAGAGGCCCATAAGTCCATCATAGATAATTGCGAGCTTATGCTTACCCAACTCAATCCCCAGTTCAAGAAGGAGAAAGAGCAGGAGGATAAGATTGCCAATCTTGAGAGCGAGATTGCGGAGATGAAAAGATTGTTTGGTGGCGGTATCGAGGAAATTAAGCAGATTCTTTTTGATAAACAAGGTAATAACAATAAAAAATCAGGATAATATGGGAACATATAGCAGAAAACTGAGAGAGCTGATCGAGGAATTCGACGCCATGGAAGACGAGGATATGTTGGAACTGGCGAAGGAGGCCTATAAGCTTGGCTGTAAGGAAGGAAAGCGGAAGGCCATGGAAGGCTATGGCAACCGTATGGAGGAAGACGAAGACGATGAGTTCGAGGACGACGACGAGTTCCGTGAGATGTGGGAGCGTGGCGGCTACGGCAACCGTGGCGGCGGTCGTGGATCATCCGGGGGAGGCTATGGCAATCGCCGTGGGGTACCGGGCACCGGACGCTACTCGAGACGATATCGTAGATAACCATGAGGGGGGACCGGTTTCCCCCTCCTAAAAAACAGAGGAATATGAGACTAGATATGTATGATGATTTCCCTTCCGGCATGCGATCCTACCTGAAGGCGTATGGCTGGCATTTCTCCAAGGCCATGTGCGATTGGGCCGTATCCATGATGGAGAAGGAGGACGGAAACGGGAAGAAGGTCAAGATAACCCCTTTCACTAAGGAGCAGGTGGATGAGATGCTGAAGAAGTATAGCGTTGACGTGAAGAAAAAGGGTGGATACGATTATGTTTACGCCGCCAACATGTGCAAGGCCGATTACCTTGGCTCCTCCGTGCCTAACGAGCAGTACGCCGCTCTTTATGTCAAGAACGTCTGCGACGATCCGGACGCTTACGACGGGATAGTGTTCACCCGGTTCTACGCTGATTGCATCGGGTCCGGCAACGCCTATAATCTGGGAGGAGATGATGTGATGGGAGGCTGGGGCTACATACTGAGGATCTTGAAGGGAGAGTCCCCCAAGGACGTGCTGGCGAGTATGCCGGATAAGGATTTTGACAAGGTATCCGAGGTGGTGGGCAATCTCAAGGCAACCAATCTCACCCGGCAACAAAGGAGGAGGATAGAGCGGGAGTTCAAGACGGTAAGGAGATGATACGACGGGATTACCATATCAAGAGATACGATTGGGTGATCCACGTACTGTATAACGTCACCTGTTCGAGGACATCCGATATCATAGCCCTATTGAGGAGGGTCGGTTGCCCGGAAAGCAAGATACGGGAGGCTTATGGCAATATGGGGTCGTGCAATCTGGACGTGGGACTTACTTATTCCAACTACCGGCGAAGGGAATCCGTCATGGTGATAGGCCGGACCTCGTCTTACAGGGAGTTCTCTAATTCGTTGTTCCACGAGTGCCGGCACTTGACGGATCATATGTCCTTGGCCTTGGATCTGGAGATCGGAGGGGAGCCTATCGCTTACTTGGCTGGCGATATAGGAGCCTTGATGTCCGATGAGATAAGGATGTTCATCTGCGATTGCCATCGTCACAGGAACGATATAAACGATGAGTTATGGGAAAGAAAAAAGAAGATAAAAAGAAAAAGGAATCCGTAAGACAGGAGATAGACCGCCTCACGGATTCCTTGGATTTCGAGCCTGTCAACTTCTATGAGGTGATGGCTCGGATTAGACACTTGATGTGCCTGTTATGATTTTGTTTCTTGCGCCTTAAAATTATAGACTGGTTTAATAACATCTATAATGTCTACTGTATCAGTAATAGCGGTGATTATCTCCTCTATTGGCTTGTACGCTTGTGGGGCCTCGTCTATTGTGGCCTTACTTACAGAAGTTGTGTATATTCCATTCATAGATTCTTGGTATTCCTCCATGCTGAGTAACTCCTTTGCCTTGTTCCGACTCATCAAACGTCCGGCCCCGTGCGGCGCTGAATAGTTCCAGTCGGGATTTCCTTTCCCGATACAGATGAGCGATCCATCACGCATATTAATAGGAATAAGTAGCTTTTCTCCAAGCTCAGCACTTACAGCTCCTTTTCTAAGGATCATACGGCTAAAATCAATGTAGTTGTGTATGGTTTCAAATCTATTTACCTCAGTAAATCCCATCCCCTTAATGATAATCGCTGCCATAGTAGCACGATTAAGTACAGCAAAACGTTGTACTATTGCCATGTCATTAATATAGTCGTGAAAATCACTACCTGAAAGATGCGCTAGCTCTTTGTCCTTACCGGGAATAGAAATGTTCTTAATCGCTTCCTGAATATCCCTTTCCCTACCTTCTGCTTTCAATCTGGCAATAGTATTACGTACCTCGATCGCCCGATCACTTTCTGTATTTGCAGCCAAATTTTGATAGTGCTTACAAACATCGCCTCCCAGCTTTCTACTGCCAGAGTGAATAACCAAATAGTACCTATGGTTTCTTTCTGAATAGTCCACCTCTATAAAATGATTACCGCCTCCAAGCGTACCGAGTGATAGATAAGCCCTATTTAAATCTACTTGCTTCGCACATCGTAGGTTTGAAAAATCAAAATTCTCCTTTTGGGTGTCATGTATATCAAACCCATTGGGAACCATTTCCCTTATAACGGAATCCAATTTCTCACAGTCTATGGATTGATCTGCCAATTCCACGGTAAGCATACCGCAACCAATATCCACCCCAACTAAATTTGGGGTTACCTTATCGGTTATTGTCATTGTAGTACCGACAGTACATCCCTTACCAGCATGGCTATCTGGCATTATTCTAATAATTGAATTCTGATAAGCCTCATAGTTTGCGAGCTTTTAAACTTTGCTCATAAAGCTTCATATTCAAAATGTCTCGGCGAATACTTTCACCTCGTTTCCTGTGTCCGATTTTATAATTCTCATAAAAAATATTTTTTGCAAATAAACAGTAAAAGTTTAAATAAACTCATGGATTCTTTGATTTGATTAACCCATTAAGTATCTTGGTCGCCAATAACGGATCTTTATCCATTAAAATGTTCCATGCTTTTATTCCGGGTTTCACCCTAGAATAATGATGTAGCACTATATTGTTGGCTTTATCCAGTCTTCCGGTTCCATATATCCATAACATCCCGGGATATAACTGGAAGTTTTTCATTATCTTCTTTGCTTGTCTTAATCTCATGATTTCAATTTATTTATTATTTAATGATTATATAGTCCCCGCAATCTTCAATATACTTTATTCCGGCACTATCAAGAGTATTCTCTATGTCCACTTGGCACAGGCAAGATTCCGGTATGATATTGTCATACCCTTCCGCTGGGATCATTTTCGTGATTTGCGGGAAATGATCCTCTAGTTGTTTAGGGGATTGTATTTCTACATCCCCGTCGTAAATAAGTACGCACATGTTATTTAAATTATGAGCCTTCCCATGAAGGCTCGGTTTATACTATTCCCCAAGATCGGGAATATGGCACCAATGGGTAACCTCCCCGAATACCTTATAAGCGTCCTCCCCGTAAACGATAAAGCCGCTATCCTTGCCATGTAGGTAAGCGGTGGCTTTGCCCCCGTATTCACCTCTAACCAAGACTATGTCTTGATTTTCCGGTAGACGTTCCTTCACGCTTACCCACGGGGATTGCCTTTGCCAGCCATTCGGCACCTGCTTTGAAGTCCTCACGACAATTATTCTTTGCGAAGCACATAGTCATCCGCATCCACCTCTTTGAGAACATTCTTGCGAAAAAACGTTTTACCTATGGCGTAATCCTTTGCCGCTTCTTCTACTGTCTGTCTCATATCAATCTTGCTCATATTTATTTATCTGTTAGGAATTTTTTATTCAAGTGCCCTTCTCTGATAAGCCATTCTATAGCGTCAACCACATTGTCCATCAGATTCTCTTTGTCGAAGGATTTTGCGCAATTGTAAGTATTGTCACCTTCCCCGTCCTCGATCCAGTCCGATGCGTACATTAACTCAACGAAATTTCCGGATAGGTAATAAACCATCCCGTCAATATCATCTTGATATGATTTAGGCATCATATCTATCAGCTTGGATAGAGACCAAGTGGGTAATACCGTATCTTGATACGCTTTACTTTTAATCCTGCTATATTCAAATGCGACCAGACGTTCGAACTCGTCAAGATACATGTCCGCCGTCTCCGGTCTCATCCCGGCCTCTAATAGCCGGGATGATTGTTCTTTTGTTGTGCAAATTTGATTCATGATTGTTTATTTAATTAATTCAAACTCGTAAACTATAACATATGGATTCGATTCCCACGTATATTTACCACAGACGCAATCGATCAATGAGGAAAAAGCCTCTAATGGGGTATCATATTCCTTGTACTGCCCATTAGGACAATTAGAGCGTGTAATTCCATGATGCCAATAATATCTTCCCCATTCACCGTCGGCGGATTTGTGCATAGTCATCGTTATTCCCTCATCCAAACACTCCTCGTTGGATATATCCTGTAATCTCTCAACTTTGATATTTGTAATACGGATATGGTGTTTGCAAGCTTCCGCACGGACAAACATCTTATTGTTCCATCCTTTAGATTCCCCCAAGGTACCCCTAATCACTCTCCAATCTTTAGGGCTTCTGTCAAGAGCATCAGCGTCATATCCGAGTTCTTTATAACTTTGCGCTATGGCGACCTCTTCTCCGATTTTATACCGAGTTTTTTTATAGGCAAGGAGATAACCGTCATCGGAATAAATACAAATCTTATTATCCTCTATTTTGGGATATGAATCCTCATAGTTATAAAGATAAAATCTTATATTGCAATCGAGTTCAAGTATCCTTGTCTGTGTCTTTCTACCTTCAAGGACTAACTTGGTTAGGTTAAATCGGTCATTGAACATTATTTTATTCATGCTTTATCCTCCTTCAATTCTAAAAATACTACATCTTTATTGTCTTCTCTTTGGAAATCCAAACAAGCCATTGCGCGGCAATCTTCTTTCTTTCTGTTGAAGAAATAGCAGTCAATACAAAGACCCTCGCAAACCTTTAGATTAACCTTTCCTTGACGGAACGTCTCGCCTATAGCGTATTCTTTAGCCATATATGTCTTTATTTTAAACTAGGCATTAATATTACATTTATCCCATTCTCGAACCTAAACAGGTTAGGTCCAGATGAAGGGTTCGAAACAAGAACACAAGAGGTGATATCAATAAGCTTCATGAGATTTATCATTTTAAGCACACGCCCGGATTTAAAAGGATTCCCGTGTATGTCAATGTCATATTGGGGATCTTTTATCATTTCCCCGGTCTCGCATAAATGACCCTCTCCACGACATACGGGGCATTCCTCCTCTTCTGTATAGATTATATCATCAAAACAAAACTCATAATCAACCATCCCGGTACCTGCGCAAGCATCGCACTTATACGTTTCATTTATCATCGGAACGTCATCGTACAATTCCTTCAACCAAGACAATTCTATGATCTCATGGCATTCTTTCCTTATATTCAACACAGATGATACATCTGGCTTGTCTTGATACGGATACCTAAGACCTATCAAGGATATAGGTATTGTTATAAGCGTGATAGCGTCAGTGGCACATACCATGTCCCCTTGCTTGAACGCTTGGTTTAATGCTGGTCTATACTTGTCGTTACCGACAAATAAATTGAGGATTTTTGTTTCATTTTTCATATTTACCCCTCCTGAATAATTACGCACTCGATTTGTTCGTCATACATAACATCCACCGGATCGTACTCATACTCTCCATCGGACGTGCGGATCATTACCTCCGCTTCCGGGTCTTGCTCTTGGAGCAATGTTATAAGATCTTTATTTCTCATTCTTCCATCCTCCGGATCATATAATCAACAACGTCCTTTACGGTAAGGCATCGTCCGGGATCATCATCAGGGATCAATATGCCAAACTCTTTCTCCAGCTCCATCAATATCTCTACCTCGTCAAGACTGTCCATCCATAGATCATCCTCCGGCTTGGATTCTATCGTAAGTGGCGTATCTTTGTAAAAAAGTCTACTCTTTATGATCTCAAATACTTTGTTCTTTATAGTTTCTTTTTTCATTGCTGTAATTATTTTTATTGCTCTCATCATAGATGAATAGATGCCTCTATCGCCTTGAATATCTCAAATGCTACTTGTGGGACGATGGCGTTTCCGTAGGCTTTTATCGACTCTTGTCTCCATTTTGTGAAAGGAATGGCAAGGTAGTCCACATCAAAGGGTAACCCATCATTTCTTCGACAAACAGGGGGTTGAGTTGGGAAGTCTTTCCATCGTTTTGCTGACAATGCTGGCCAATCATTACTGGTATATTGCATAAGGCATCGTCTCTTCTTGTCGGATTCGGCAAAAGCCCTGATACAGCAAGATCGTTCAACTCCATTGTCCAGCCTTGCGATATTTTCCTCCTCGATCTCCCGTCCGTTATTTTTGAGCCATGTTTGTAGCTTCTCGCCGTAGGTGTCGGTAACATCTTTTTGTAGGCCGCCTCCGGTAATCCCTGTTGTTTGCTGTTCGGACCCCTTCGCTTGAAATCTTGTGCTGTCGGAGTCGGATATAACATATGCTTCACCGCTCCCTCCAAACCTAGACGGCTGCTCGTGCCGTTCTGGTTCCTTATCCTGATCGTATTGTTCCTTGTCACGAATATCTCTCCTTTCCCCGAATTGAAGCCCTCTTGAGCAGTTGGGGTGGGAAGTAGTCCAAATGCCGCTCCCGATGAAAGATTGTTCAATTTCTTTCCCGTACGATCCTTGAGCCGTTCCGCCGCCTTCATGGGATGCTCCACGATCTCCATCGCCCTCGGAGTGGGCAATAAACCATACCCTGTCTCTCCTGTGCGGGGCTCCGACACCGCAAGCTGGAATAAGAATCGGCTGGACGGAATATCCCTCACGCTCAAGATCTCGGCAGACGGTCTCGATAACGTATTCTTGCTCGAGTAGCGTTTCCTTGTCAGACGTTTCAAACAAAGAGGCTTGACTTTCCACCGTAACCTCACTGCTGGGTTGAACCATGCTGGTGATTCCAGCAACGTTCTCACCAATGACCCAAGCGGGTCGTATCTCCCGTATTGCCCGAAGCATTTCCGGCCAGAGGTAACGGTCATCTTCCGCTCCCCTTCGCTTTCCTGCCGTTGAAAATGGCTGACAAGGGAACCCTCCTGTGAGTACGTCAACCTTCCCTCTCCACGGAGTGAAATCAGTTCTTGTAATATCGTCATATTGAATGCTTTTTGGGAAATGAAACCTCAGTACCTTTTGGCACCACTCGTTAATCTCGCAATGGAACAGGTTCTCCCATCCCATCCATTCGGCGGCAAGGTCAAAACCGCCCACGCCAGAAAATAATGATCCATGTGTCATGTCTCTCTCGTTTTAGCAAAAACTACGCTTTCATGGTCCGGCCTCAGATGGGCCATGCAAGCCTTGCTGTACTCGCAATCCCTAGCTCCATCGCCCCGGAACAGGCATCCCCTGCATACGACCGCTTTCCCTTGGTATATTGCCTCGAAGCGCTTGACTTGCACCCTGTTTGTCCCGACTTGGATAACAAAGCCGGTAGGGGTGTTTCTCAATCTCTCTGTTATTTCCATGATCTGTTTTTAAAATGGCATGTCCTTGTCACAACTCCCGTAATCGTAGAACTTGGTCATGCCGTCATTATGCTTAAATTTTACTAATCCAGTGGCCCCATCTCTATTCTTGGCCACGATCAACTCTCCGTAATTGCGTTCTACGTTGCCGTTCTTGTCCTTGACCTCGATCTTGTAATACTCCGGTCTATGAATGAACATTACGATATCAGCGTCTTGCTCGATAGCCCCGGATTCCCTAAGATCGGATAGGAGGGGTTTCTTGTCCGGTCTGGCCTCGTTTCCCCTGTTCAATTGGGATAAGAGCAAGAAGGGAACCTTTAACTCCTTCGCCGTGATCTTGGCGGTTCTGGACATCTTCGCTACCTCACGTTCACGGCTTCCTTCCCGTTCACCGCTCTCCGCCAATTGGAGATAGTCGGCCATGATTATCCCGCACTTGCCTTGTTTCTTCAGTATTTTACATCGTGACCGGATATAGTCCATCGTCACGCACGGGTTGTCATCGACGTAGATCGGAAGTCTCCAAAGCTCATTCACTGCCGTCTCTACCTTGTTGATCTCCTCGTTTGTCATATACCCGGACTTGAACCGTTCCGGATCTACGTCGCACTCGGAGAGGATCAGCCTGTTAGCCAAGCTTATGTCTGACATCTCAAGCGAGAATATCGCAACCGGGATCTTGGATCTAGCCGCTGATTTGGCCAAGTGAAGCATCACGGCCGTTTTTCCCATGGAGGGCCTAGCGGCTATTATCACCAAGTTTCCCGGTTGCCAGCCGTTAGTGATCTTATTCAGGTCGTGAAGCCCAGTGTCTACACCAGACCGGATGTTTTTCCTAGCCATCTCCACACGCTTGTATAAACCGTCCATGGAGCCTTTAAGAGCCTTGGATATATGCTCGCCATTGGACTTCCCGATAAGCTCCTCCATGAGGCTCTCTGATCCGTTTATGGCCTTGTGCAGTACGTCACCTATATCCTCGTTGGAATAGATAGCGTTCTCAAGTTCATTGGCTATCACCAGCCCTTTCCTCTGTATGGATCGCTCCTTGACTATCATTGCGTGGTCCAGTATATGGGCCGATGACCCAATCTTGGAGGTAAGGGAGGCTATGTAGATCGGCCCCCCTATACTCTCGAGATCTCCGGATGACAACATCGCTTGGGTGACCGTCATCATGTCTATGGGCTTTCTCTCCTTGTATAGCCCAGATATGGCCTTGAATACCGATTGGTTCCTCTTGTCGTAGAAATCGGCCTCAGATAGTTCCGAGGCGATTTTCTCGAAAGCGTCGCTCTCTATGAGGCAAGCCCCTAGTATTATCTGCTCTATCTCCTTGGCTTGGGGAGGTAGTTTCCCGTCAATCTGGGACGATGTAGACCTGTCTCGATCCATTCTGTTGTTTGTCTTCATTCTCGTTTATATTTTCAAACTCACTCTCCCATCTTCGCTGGTTTATCCAAGTTGTCAAGTGCGGATATTCGGGCACCCAATTGCCGGAATTCTTTTTCTCGTTATGCCATTCTATCTCCTTGCTTATGGCTAAAGGCAATAAGTCTATGACCTCGGCATAATCCTTATGCTTCTTGACAAAATTGTTGAATTCAACATCAAGACCTTTTTTAGTGCCCGGATATGATTTTCGGAAAGCCTCGAATTTTTCTTTTATATATTTTCTTTTTTATCATTATCAATATCATTATCATATAGGGTTATCTTCGGTAATGTTGGGTTATCTTCGGTTATCTTCGGTAATGTTGGGTTATCTTCTTTACTCTTTGAGTAATAGGGGTTTGACTTGCCTTTCTTGAAATTTGGATTACCTCCTTTTTTACCGGATTCCCTATTGTTGGATACTCTCTCATCATATTTTTTTTGATTGAAATCGATTTCTCTTTTAATGAAGGAGAATGCCATTTTAGCCTGCGGTCTCAGCTCCGATAGTGTCCCCGATACGGCATACCTAATAACCGCCTCGTACACTTCAAGTCTGATCTCCGAAGGATAATCCACTAACACCTCGTACCAATCAGCATTAAAAAGAAATGTTTTTTTAGATGTGTCCATGTCAATATATTATTCCTCTATTATATAATTCCTCCCTATATTGCTCCAACGCCTGAAGGCATCGTTCCTTGTCCATGTATCCCATTGGCATTATTCCGGCCAACCTTGCGTTGCATCGGTCTATGCCATATTTGAGATCCTTGTTTGACATTTTCTTTATATCCATGTTATCTCTTTTTAAAAGTGTTACAAAATCTCGTGGAGTTAGCTACCCGTCCAGCATCATGTATGATGCACCAAACGCATAGCCCCTTGTGAGGATGTCCGTTGGCGCAATCGCCACATTTCACCTTTTCTTGCTCGTCTTTCTTCTTAGCCATTTCAATCCTTTATGCCTTTCTGATCCCTCAAATCCTTTATTCGTTTCTTGTAATCTTCGATCATCAATTGGTAATCGAATGCCGAGAGTTTGGAGATAGAGTGCTTTTTCACCTCAAGCTCGTTAATTACTTTTATGCCATACTTATTTATCAAGCCCTTGGCATAACCGATGTTGTTGCCCTCGTCGAAACGGTTGCAAGACCTGCATTGAGCGTTGCAGTTTCTCTCGCTGTATCTGGTACCCATATGTGACCGGTTGACGAAATGTCCGCAATCTGCCTCTTTCCAATGCACGATCTTCCCACAGCTTATGCAACGGCAATAACCGTTGTTGTCAGCATCCCTTATTCTTATAAATACGGAGAATATACGGTCTAGTCTGTTCTTTAAAGAGGTTATGTTCTTTACTTTTCCCATGGATGTTTTCTTTTTTCGTTTATTAATAAGAATCCTGCCAAGATCACTGCTATAAGTCCGAGTATTGCGGTGATAAGGTATATGGCCATTGTCAAGTGATCTAAATCTTGTATTGTTTCCATATTAAATATTTGTTATTCGTGATGGTAGCGGGACTCGAACCCGCATGAGTTGCTGAAATTCCAAATAGGAAAGGACAAAACTACATTCTCTCGATAGTCACAAACCTTAGCGTCTACCAATTCCGCCATACCACCGTGTTTGCCCCGCATATCCTCACGGACGGCGGGGATAATCATTCTAACCCAAATCTAATACCATGAAAAACACGAAACTTGCGTTATTATATCTCTATTATTACGATATCTGGAGCGATCTTTCTGATGGCATCCAGTTGCTCGTCAATCACTTTATTCTTGTATTCCTCAATGGCTTCATTTGCCCCAGCTGACACAAGGGATAGCGAAACGTCTCTTCCGTCCACATCAGCGTAAATCTCAACCTCGATTTCCTCACACGCAAAACCCTTGAAAAGTGGGATGTTCAACTTGAACGACCCCGGGAGATTGGAATCAACCACCTGCGAATAGTTATCGGTTCTGCTGCCATTCTCTTCCTTGCTTCGCTCTATGTCTTGGTTTACCTTTGCCTTGAAGTTTTTCAAGGCAGATACCAGCGTCATGTTTTCCGATTTGTCCTTGAAGAAGGCACGATGCATCTTGAAGAACTTGGACAACTTGATAGGTTCCCACTTCTTTTCCGCATTGATACCAAACTCAACCATTTCTTTGGACGGCTGTAATACTCCAGTAATACGGTTTCTATAATAATCGGTCTCTTTGTCCACTAAAGATATTTCCATATCATCACGGTTTACCGTTATATTTGCCCGCTTTTGATCTATAAGCCGCACTCGTTTTTCGAGCCAACGCAAAGGGCTGTCAATCGTTCCTTCAATATCAACGGGAGTTGGTTCTTTCGGGTCGAGCGCTACGGGTGCTTTTCCTTCTCTCAATACTACTTCGATTGGTGCACCACTATAATCTTTCGGTACAACCACATTTAATTTGTTCTCACTCATGATTCTGTTCCTGTTTTACGATTAATATTAAAAATTGATTTCTGCATTTCTTGGGGTTGCATCCTCCGGAAATAGACAAGTTCGCCGGCACCATTATAATAATTGGCTTCCTTGTTCTCGTGATCAAGGAACTTATAGCACTTGTCCTTGATATCCTCGGATTTACGCTTGATCTGGTCAAGATATTTTGCTTTGGCCGTATTAAGCGGTTTTAGCCGTGATTTGTACGACTCCATCCAGTCCGCTTTCTCCTGTTCCAATTCGGCTATATCAATTGACGTGTCCGCTAGCTTGGTCTTGATCTCATTCAACTCGTCCTCGGTAAAAGGATGATTGTACCAGATCTCCTCGACGGCGTCGCATGAGTCCTCTAGGATTTGCGGCCTGTTTGATAAAGGCTCGTTTTGAGCGATGAATTTTTCCATATACTTTAATAATTAATGTTATACTTTTTTCTGTCATATTGTGGGATATATCCTTTGCAAGGGGTTCTCCCTTCAAATAGGGCCGTAGCCCTTGTTTCTCCGCCTGTCTTAGACGAGGCCGTCCAATGCTTTTGCCGTTGATGACAGAGGCAATGCTTTTTAGAGCAAGCCTCATTGAGGCATAATATCAGTTCTTTCATTATTCTTGTATTGTGGGTCTGGAATCTCAATACCTATATAATTAAGCGACCATTCCCTGATTACCTGTAAATATGTGGCGAAAGTCTTCCTGTCCATTTCCTTGGTGGAGTCGGGGATGTCTATGATCTCTCCGGAATGGTAATTCACGTATCTATCAGAAAACGTCCTCTTGCAAAACTCGTGGACTTCTTGGGTAGTCGTATAAGCGTAGCCTATATCTTTGAGTCCCTCGAGCAGGAGAGGGTAGACCACTCCCCCACAGATACCTGTTTTGCTCGCCGGATCTTAGATCTCCGACGGGATATATCGTCACTTGGTAAGTACCGGGTGGATATCCGGCCAGCTCACAAAGGAACTCCGTCAAATCCGTGTCCGTCCCAGTCTTCTCTATCTTGACCATGGCCGTGTAAGGTTTATGTCCAAGCCCGGCGTCGCCACGAAAGTCGGTCGTTGGGTAGCCTCGCTTACTTTCTCCTTGAATAAGACCTCGTCACTATTGTCATCGGACAAATGGAGCAGGATTATGTTGTCAACCCCCGAGAGGTCGTTAGCCTCCAAGGTTGTCACGCATGTTCCTAGTTCCATATGGGATAGCAATGTCCGGTCTCGTCTGGACTTGTTTATCCTCCCTTCCGTTACGTTCCTGTCTAGGATAGACCTGTCGTAATTGCACTCGATCATGACGTGCCTGAGATTCGGGAACCGATAATAGAGCATGTACGTGTCCGTGGCGAACAGGATAGGCCCCGTATCCGGATGGTCTATGAGAAAACCCAGAGGCTCATTGGCATCATGGGCTATCTTGAAAGGGACTATGGAGAAGGCCCCGGCCATGACGGTAACGCCTTCCTCGATCATCAATGGCAGGCGCTTGCTCGTAAAAGATAACGAGCTTATCGTGCCGGATGACGCCAAACAATCTACCCCGTAATCAAGGAACTCGTTCATCCTTCCGGCGTGATCGCCGTGCTCATGCGATATCACGCATCCAACGACCTTCTCCAGATCGAAGAACGGGAGGCCGTTGATGTTCTTGAAAGGTACGCCGCATTCCAGTATCAGAATCTCCCTCTCATCATATAATAGGTAGCAGTTCCCCGAGGAGGAACTGCCCGCTACGTATAGTCTCATCTTCTCATCCAGTTAGGCTTGCCTTGAGAGGCGTTATTAAATGATTGTGCCTTGGGTGGCTCGGGATTGCCGGGATCGGGTTGATCTTCCATGACGGGAGAAGGATCGCTCGCCGCTTTCGCTTCTTGCTGGCACTTGAGCTCTTCCTTGTTAGCCTTTTCCAGTTCCTCCTTCAGCTTGTCTTCCGGATTGATCTCAATGTAATCCACGTCCTCTATATCACGTGCCTCCTCCTGCGTGATCATTCCCATGCTGATCTCCGGAGCGTACGCCCTTTGCCAGAAGGAAGCCGCCCGGTACTGGAGCATCAGCCTAGGCATTGTCTGCCATTTAGATCCCGACTTGGTATACCAGCCTTCCTTTATCGCCATTTCCATGGTGATAGGGGTGGATTCCAATATCTCGTCACGGCCTTTCTCCGAGGAATAAGCTATACATTCCCAATTGTCGATCTCGATATTCAATGTCTTTGTCACGGCCTCTCTCCTGCCGTTCCTCCATTCATAGTCGGTATACGTCACGTTCTTGATCTTTCCTAGGTTGGTGAACTTATACCTTAACGGGGAGAATCTCCCGCATGAGTTGACCGTAGCGATGAGAAATTTAGCGGACCATGATGGACGGCCTTGTATGATATCGAGATTCTGCATGACCATCATATGGTCGGCGTTCATCCTTTGCGCCATGCTTACCGCTATCATGCAGTTCGCCACGGCCTTGCTCTCCGGCCTCTTGTCCGTTACCCTATACGATTCGGGTACCAGATCGGAGTTCACGTACATCTTGCATATCTTTTGCATTGTCTCGAATTGTGCGGGATCGAAAAGATTGATCGCCATGTTTTGCGGTTGCGCCGCTAATACGGGTGTGTTCATATTACTTGTTTTTAATTGTCAATTCTTTATGTTCTGGTGCTACAATTAATGATACGAGTTGCGTATCCGCATCTATAAGTTCCGTGACGGACTCCCGGTTATCTAGAAATACCGGGGCGTAAACGTCATAGATACGAGAGAATGCCAAGGCTATGTCCAATCCCGCGTTTACCTTGGTGGCGGTGTTCTGCACGCCGAAGGGAACGCCATTTATATAGCACTCGCAACATTCCTTCTCGCCGCCGTTTATTTGCGGCTCGTACATCTTCCACTTGACCATGCGGAATAAGGAGTTTATCCTTTCCTCCATCATGTCCATCTTCTTATGTATGAACCTGTCCGCTATCATTTCCGTTTTCTCGTACCGGGCCAAGGATACGGCCAGATCCTTTTGCCTCGTCTCCAGCTCATCCACACGGGCCTTGGCCTTGTCGGAGTGTATCTTTCCGGAAAGCTCACCCTTTATTTCCTCTATCTCTTTCCTGATCTTGGATATCTGGTCTTTCACGGGAGACAGGTCATTGGATGTCACCACCGATCCGGATAATAGGTCTATATCCTCTTTTTTCTGGTCTATATCCTTGATGACATCCTTACGCTCCTCGTCTTCCGTATAGGCTGATACGAAGTGCTTGAGAACTCTCCTGTCAAGAATATCAAGATTGGAGGATAGCTCCGTGCGTCTGGCATTAAGGGCGGTTATCTTGTTCTCGTACTCCGATATCATTTGGTCATATGACCTTAGAAGGGCATCGTTTTCCTCTCCCTTCTTGTTTATATCCTCCAAAAGGTGGGCCTTGCGGTCATGCAGGAATTTCTCCGTGAACTCCTGTCCGCATGTCGGGCATATGCGATTATCGCCTTCCACCTTACCGGAAAGGATCGCCTCGTATTGCGCTCCCAATTTGCTCAATATGTCGGATACCCTTTCCTTGGCCTTGGCATTGTCCGTTATACCCTTTTCCAGTCGATTAATCTCGTCCTCTATGCCGGCGATCTCTCTCCTCGTCCTCTCTTTTTCGGATTCGAGATCGTTGGACTCCTTTTGATAGGAGGCCTTATATCGGTTCTCGATATCCATCTTTCTTCTTTCCAAGGAAGCGATCTCATTATATAGGGCTTGTATCTTGGAGTTGACATCTTTGTTCTCCTCTTGCACCCGTAGGTTCTCGTCCGCTATCCTCCTCTCCAGTTCCTCGATCATGGTTTCCCGATCCTTGATCATGCCTTCCAAGGCGGTCCAGTCCTTATCGATAATGCCTTGTCTGGCCTCGTCTATCCGGGCGGGGATCTCGTCCAGCTCTTTCTTGATTGGCTTTTATTCGGCAAGGACACGCAAGGACGGCAAGACTACGAGATCAAGCCCCGGGATCAAGACATGAGAAACTCAAAGGTTTCCGTGCGAGGAATGTTCAATCTTAATGGGCAAGAATTAACGCTCGAGCGTATCTACTCGGAGAAGTGGACAAAGAAAAAAGGATCGGAAGAGGCCGAGTTCTCCGGCAACGTCACCGAGTATTCCATCAACGGAGTGGCATGTAACGCCACGAACTTCAAGACCAAGATAAACTCCATCCTAGACGAGGACAGGTTCAAGCTTATCACTTCCTCCTCCTATTTCAACACCTTGAAATGGCAAGACAAGAGGAACCTTCTTATCCAAGCGGCCGGGGAGCCGAGCGAGGAAGAGATTATCGGGGACAACGAGGATTTCAAGAGGCTCCTATCCTATTGCACCGGCAAGACGATGGATGAGTACAGGAAAGAGATCGCCGCCAAGAAAAAGCCAATCAAGAAAGAGCTGGACGAGATCCCCGCCCGGATAGACGAGGCCAGACAAGGCATTATCGATAAGGACTGGACCGCCTTGGAAGGCATGATCAAGGATCGGGAAACCATGATCGAGGAACTGGAGAGGAGGATAGCGGACGAGAACCTACGGGTGCAAGAGGAGAACAAAGATGTCAACTCCAAGATACAAGCCCTATATAATGAGATCGCTTACCTTGGAAAGAAGAAAGATGGATATCGAGAACCGATATAAGGCCTCCTATCAAAAGGAGTCCAACGATCTCGAATCCGAAAAAGAGAGGACGAGGAGAGAGATCGCCGGCATAGAGGACGAGATTAATCGACTGGAAAAGGGTATAACGGACAATGCCAAGGCCCAAGGAAAGGGTATCCGACATATTGAGCAAATTGGGAGCGCAATACGAGGCGATCCTTTCCGGTAAGGTGGAAAGGCGATAATCGCATATGCCCGACATGCGGACAGGAGTTTCACGGAGAAATTCCTGCATGACCGCAAGGCCCACCTTTTGGAGGATATAAACAAGAAGGGAGAGGAAAACGATGCCCTTCTAAGGTCATATGACCAAATGATATCGGAGTACGAGAACAAGATAACCGCCCTTAATGCCAGACGCACGGAGCTATCCTCCAATCTTGATATTCTTGACAGGAGAGTTCTCAAGCACTTCGTATCAGCCTATACGGAAGACGAGGAGCGTAAGGATGTCATCAAGGATATAGACCAGAAAAAAGAGGATATAGACCTATTATCCGGATCGGTGGTGACATCCAATGACCTGTCTCCCGTGAAAGACCAGATATCCAAGATCAGGAAAGAGATAGAGGAAATAAAGGGTGAGCTTTCC
>CYGL01000257.1_pt1 | contig 25432 bp, 30 predicted proteins | sample 485531 | NCBI WGS metagenome assembly CYGL01 (sample SAMEA3497897, study PRJEB9818) | human gut metagenome | reverse complement strand
GGACGCGATCAGCGCGGCGGACATCGAATCATGGTTGGACTCCTTCGACAAGCCGGGAGCGGCGCGCAAGGCATATGCGGTGTTCCGCGCGATACTACGACTCGCGTTCAAACGCGGTTTGGCCGACAACGACGTGACCAGACGCGAGATACGCCTGCCGCACCTACGGCATTACGAGCCGCAAGTACTGTCCGCGCCGGAAGTACGACGCCTGTTGAAAGGCTTCTACGGGCACCCATTGGAAGCGTGGCTATTGGTGTCCGTGTGCGCTGGATTGCGCCGCTGCGAGTCGGTCGGCTTGGAATGGGCCGATTTGGATTTGCGTCGCGGCACCGTCACGGTGAAAAGGTCGGTGCAGTGGGTGGCGGGCCATGAGACCGTCACCGAACCGAAGACCGATCTGAGCCGACGAACCGTCGCATTGCCACGGTTCGCGGTCAAACGATTGGCGGAACTACGCCACGGCACGAAGACCGGCCGACTGGTCGGCAACCTGAACGCGAACCAAGTGGCAAACCACTACCGCAGTTGGTGCAGGCGCATGAAACTGCCATGCGTGCCTCCACGCAACCTGCGCCATACGTTCGGCACGTTGGCGATCAAGGCCGGAACCGACATCAGCGTGGTCGCGCGACAGCTCGGACACTCCGACCATCCAAACCACCGCACGGTATTACCTCAAGCCTGATCTGAGCGTCCTCAAGGACATGCAGAAAGCATGGCAGAAACTCATATTGACCTGCTGAATAGCTTTCCGTAACCCTTGAACGGCAGATCTGGCATGGGCCCTACGGCATGACGGTACATCTCGCCAAAGTCGGCATGATGGCTTTCGCTTTTGGCAACACGTCCTTCACATCCGACATCAATACCAACGGCCAGACCGTGAATGAGACGATGGACGCCGGTTTCCTGCCGGAAGGTGAAGGCACGATACTGCTGGAAGGTGTGAACGGGCAGCATGGAGCCTTGTCCTTCGACTCTGGCGGCAAGGTCACGATCAGCGGCAGCATGAACAGCGGATACTATTTCCGCGTCTGCGGCTGCTGGCCGGTGGAAATAAGTTTTCCGTAACCCACGCAATGGAAGCCGCCGTATACATCCGACAGCCTCACTCTGTGTCGGGTCGGACGCATCGTCACGATCAACGGCAACGTCAAGTTCACTGGCAGTGGGACACAGAACTACTCGACGGCGTTGGAGACCATCCCGGAGGCATTCCGTCCGCTCGCCAATCAGAGCATCATATCGTTCCCGTCCTGCGATTTCAGCCTGCTCGTTATGCGTGACGGGACAGTGCAGATGCTAGGTGACCCGAGATACGCCTACTCCACGGCGCACGGCTGTTGGATGACGGAATAGTTTTCCGTAACCCTTGAACGGCAGATCTGGCATGGGCCCTACGGCATGACGGTACATCTCGCCAAAGTCGGCATGATGGCTTTCGCTTTTGGCAACACGTCCTTCACATCCGACATCAATACCAACGGCCAGACCGTGAATGAGACGATGGACGCCGGTTTCCTGCCGGAAGGTGAAGGCACGATACTGCTGGAAGGTGTGAACGGGCAGCATGGAGCCTTGTCCTTCGACTCTGGCGGCAAGGTCACGATCAGCGGCAGCATGAACAGCGGATACTATTTCCGCGTCTGCGGCTGCTGGCCGGTGAAATAGTTTTCCGTATTCCGCTGCGGATTGATTAATGCCAACACCGACAATAACGGCATGGTGACGGCCGATAATCCATTCCAAACAACCGATGGCGTGTTCGCATTGTGCCAGCTGTGGCCGAACGGCATGGCGGATGCCGCGGGAAAGCGTTTTGAAGCGTTCCTTTGGGACATGACCAACAGTAGATTGCGTTTCCGTATTCGCCGTGTGGATAATCTCGATTGGGTGGACCGGCAAGGCGTGCGCGTTTACTGGGTGGCATTCAAGCAGCAGTCATAGCATTCCGTAACCCTTCCATTTGGCAACAGCAACGGTCGTGGCGGAGCGTACCCAATCGGTAGAGTATCTAACCCGAATGCGATCAAGTCTCTGAATGGCAGAGCCACGCTGTCGTCCGGAACGACAGTGGCGATTCCATTCATTCACCCGTCATACCTGCAGCGTTCGGTCCAAGTATCGATTGCACCTGATGGGACAGTCAATCTGCTCGTTGGTCCTGAAATTACTGTCACAGGTGGAATCGTGGAAATCCATTTTTAATAGCTTTCCGTAACCCAGTCGGGTGAATGGGTCGTGGTCGCGCGCCCCAGAGGCTATGACGCCTACTCCGTCGCAAGCATGATTTTCAAACCGAACACGAACACGTCAATAGACATCAAGCTGCCGATCGAAGCGGCAAACTGGAATTCATACTCCGTCGAATTGCAGTTGATGAACGACGCTAAAAACAAAGTGCCGTCGTTCAACAACATCTCGATGATCACGAACAGTCATTCGGCAAAAGGATTTCAGCTTGTCGCATGGAACGCCAGCGGCACGTTGCTGAGCTATCGCATCGCCGTAACTGTCCACGTCTTCGACGCGAAGCAATAGTTTTCCGTAACCCCGATTCATTTCACGAAACTGACCAGTGACCCGGAATTCACAATCAGTGGATACGTCGTCAATGGTTTGGCGACCGTCTACTGCCGGTGGGTCAACAAAGGGACTTTCGGCAATAAGGCGTGGACTGGAGTGGCTTTGGCAAGCATGGACGTGCAGTCCGCCGGTGAAGGCTTCAACATGTTCGCAGACAATTCCTATGAGGACCGGATGCAGAATCGTTTTCTGTACGTCGCGGGAAACACGGTTTCCTTCCGCACATCGTATGATGCGACCATTCCCGCAAACACATGGCATGCCGGCAGCGTATCGTTTCCGGTGGCGGCGGTTTAGGCAACGATATAGGTCATCGTCGTGGTGAAAACGTCACCGTTCTGACTGCCGCCGCGATTGGCGTAGGTGAACGTCCCATCCGTTTTCAGCAGGAACTCTCGTTGGCTTCCTCCATCACGGCCGCTCCACGTTCCACGCACGTCTGCCACCGGACGCCACCCTTCAGGGATTGTACCGAAAACGCCGGTACCCCATGATGCAGTGTTCGCGCTCTTCCAAGCCACGTTGATTTGAGCGACATTGCCGGTCTTAACGCCAGTCACCGTGCCGTACTGGCTGGTGATAAGCGTCTGGGTCTGGGTTACGGAAAACTATTCCGTCATCCAACAGCCGTGCGCCGTGGAGTAGGCGTATCTCGGGTCACCTAGCATCTGCACTGTCCCGTCACGCATAACGAGCAGGCTGAAATCGCAGGACGGGAACGATATGATGCTCTGATTGGCGAGCGGACGGAATGCCTCCGGGATGGTCTCCAACGCCGTCGAGTAGTTCTGTGTCCCACTGCCAGTGAACTTGACGTTGCCGTTGATCGTGACGATGCGTCCGACCCGACACAGAGTGAGGCTGTTGGCCGTATACGGCGGCTTCCATGGCTGGGTTACGGAAAACTATTTCACCGGCCAGCAGCCGCAGACGCGGAAATAGTATCCGCTGTTCATGCTGCCGCTGATCGTGACCTTGCCGCCAGAGTCGAAGGACAAGGCTCCATGCTGCCCGTTCACACCTTCCAGCAGTATCGTGCCTTCACCTTCCGGCAGGAAACCGGCGTCCATCGTCTCATTCACGGTCTGGCCGTTGGTATTGATGTCGGATGTGAAGGACGTGTTGCCAAAAGCGAAAGCCATCATGCCGACTTTGGCGAGATGTACCGTCATGCCGTAGGGCCCATGCCAGATCTGCCGTTCAAGGGTTACGGAAAACTATTCCGTCATCCAACAGCCGTGCGCCGTGGAGTAGGCGTATCTCGGGTCACCTAGCATCTGCACTGTCCCGTCACGCATAACGAGCAGGCTGAAATCGCAGGACGGGAACGATATGATGCTCTGATTGGCGAGCGGACGGAATGCCTCCGGGATGGTCTCCAACGCCGTCGAGTAGTTCTGTGTCCCACTGCCAGTGAACTTGACGTTGCCGTTGATCGTGACGATGCGTCCGACCCGACACAGAGTGAGGCTGTTGGCCGTATACGGCGGCTTCCATGGCTGGGTTACGGAATCCCACAAACGCCCCCCTCGGCGTGAACAGGCGCACCGGCGTACCGACCGTGATGCCATCAAGCGGGATACGCCACTAACGGCAATGTACGCGTCAACCGCGCCGGACAATATCTTCCCTGACGGAACCTTCGGGTCAGCGGCAGCAGTCGCATTCGGCCGAACCCTTCAACACGACCAATTCCACCTAGCTCATTACCGGTCTTGGGGTTACGATTGTAATGCGCGCAAATAAGGTCATTGCGTTTCATTCCCTGCGACCCGTTGGAGATCGTCACCGATTCCGCCGACGTGATGTGCCAGTCCAAGCCTTGTATCGACGCGCAACCCGTACCGATGGTGGCCTTGTTCGCACTGCCCATCGTGCACTTGAACGCGTCACCCCAGTTGAACACCACATCAGACTTAGAAAACTTGGCCTGATGAATAATCGCCTTGTCCTCACTTGAAATATGAGCCGTACCAGCCTTGCCGTCAACAAGTTCGATGGTCACTGTCCGACCTCCTTCAACCATGCTTCAAACGAAGCGTCATCCTTCTGCGCGAACGCCATGAAAGACGTATTGCACTTGGAACACAATTCGTAAATGTCGGGCGTCACATCCTCCGCGATGCGGGTCGCCTTGCCAGCCGAATAGCGGCGCACGGTGAACCATTCACGCGCCTCCGTATCGCCAGCGGCGACATAAGCGGTCTTGCCGCACTTGTCGCACACGTACTTCGAGTAACCGTCAGACTTCACTATCCAATCCTTTCAAACGTAAAACAACCAAGCGAAGGCAACTGCCTCCACGTGCCGCCGAAATCAACGGAAGGGTCAACACCAGTCGTGTTCATCAACACATAGCCGATTGGGAACACGGCCTTCCCGGAAGCGCCGTCGCCGACATGCGCGCTGATGACGCCGTCAACGCTCACGATCGAGGAACCGTCCACCCTCACGCCACCCAACACGTCCGTGGACGCCTCCGGCAGCGTGTAGTCGTTCGCGCCCCGTTCGACCGAAGCGAGCTTCGACCGCTCGTCATCGGTCATCATGCCCGACTTGGCACTGTCGGCAACGGTCTTGGCCACATCGGCGACGTTCCTCGCATCCTCGGCGGTCTGATTCGCCTTGCCGATCTGCGCCGCGAAACCAGAAGCCGTCCTGTTCGCCGACTCGGCGACCTGCCTGACGGAATCCAAATCCTCGGAAGCGACCTCCGCGCTGATCGTGCCGCCTGAAATCGACAGGCCACGGCCAGCCGTCAAAGACACGCCACCACCAGCCGAACCACCGGAAGACGAAGAGGAAGAGGAACTCGTGTAATTCGAATATTCCGTCTTCGAGGAAGCCGCGTCGCCAACCTCATACGATACGGACAGCAAGCCGCCTGACAGTTTCACGATCTTCTTCAACACGATGGCAGTAACCGTCAGACCAGTCACATGATCGCAGCCCTCAACCCTATCGCCAACATCCAAAGACAAGCCGTCATGCACGGTCACATCGACAGCGCCAGCGCCCTGCAAATCCTGCAACTGCTTCTTCGTCTGCTTGTCCAACTCGTCCTTCTCGGCGGACGAATAATCATAGACTGCGGCGATCTCATCACGACCATCAAACGTGCGAGTACTGGACACCTTGCCGGAATCATCCGCATAATAGTGGACGACCAGACGATTCCTCAAATCACCCTTGCCCAAGCCGATCATATGGTTGGTACGCCGGTAATCCTTCGTGATGGAAAAATCAACCAGATCGGAATCGACCGTATCATCATGGGAGACAATCGGCTGGGCATACATCCATACCGTGCCGTCAACCTCCTGAAACATGAGTTTCAGATCATTCGCTGCCAGCATTCTGCGGATGCCATCATATGCGGTGCAATACCGGTCGAACTGGAACGTGGGAATCGTCTTCGTGGAATCCGCGCGAACCTTGAACACGTCAGACAAGCCAATACGGGCCAACAGGTTCGACAACACCTGATTCACAGGGCCGGACACCTTCAGGTAATCCTGCCCCGAATCCGGCTGCAACACCTTACCGGCCAACATGCCATGCCAACTCCGACCGGAATACGTGACCACACTCACGCCGTCCGACAGTTCGTCCTTCATATGATCGACGATGCCGCCAACCTCGGTCCCATCCACATAGACAAGACCACGGTCGGGCAGCACGGTACCGTCATACAACGTCAGTTCGAAATCATTCTCACCAGACCCCCACGCGCAGTCAAACACGCAATCCGAAGCCGCATGGAACGGCACGCCATTCTCGTCAGCGCAAATCAGATCAACCAAGTCGGGTCCCCATTCTCCTCGACGACCGTCAGATCAAAACCGAAACCGGAACCCAACTCAACCACGCTAGAACCAGCCGGAATAGGTTGGAAAACATATTGTCCACGATTCAAACCGGAACCGCGCACACCCCACTGAAAACACGTTCCGCAGAGAACCATCCGCACCATGCAGCATGATCGACTTCTTCAACGAGTCAACCGCCACGTAAGCGCCAGCGGGAACATCACCATTCAACCGGTACACGTTCCCGCCAATCGTCAACGACGGATTCGAAACGGCCCCATATATGACCAGACGAAACGGCATCGGAACACGCATACGATTAGACACCATGCATGACGGACGCGAAACAGCCAGATCATAGCCCATGTCAGTCGGCAAATCCAAGCCAGACAACGCAGACCCGGAAACAGGCTGATACGACACGGTGGCGGCATGATGCCGCCACACGCCATCCAACAAGACGAACGAAAGCGCGCACACCGGGTCGGAGGAACCAGGATGCGAGGAAGCCTCGGACTTCACCGCATAACACGATTGAGTCCAAACCTCCCCCGCACCACTTCACCGCCTCCAACCCGTACCCGGCCTTGTCCTACCGGCCGACGATCAGCGTCAACAGCCCCGCATGAACGAGTCGAACGCAGACGCATCACCATAATGCACGTCAACGGAAACCTCCCGACGTTTCCTCGAAACGCCAGTCAACCCACCGTTACGCACCGTGTAATCCCATTCACGGCCACGCAACTCCAACGCGCCCTCGAAATCAACGGTCTCATAATCCGACACGTCGAACCGTTTACCGGTCAGACCACTCACATACGCAAGCTCACCTGCCACGACGACTTGCCTCCAATACATCACGGACGAAATCACGCTTGCTAGGCCAAGGACTGCTGTTACGACTGATCTCACCGCCGATACCATCACGGAAGCCCGCAACCTCACGACGCAGATCGTTCACGGCGGACACCAGTTCACGATCATCCCGTGAAGGAATGTTGACCGTGATGGACGTGGCCGAATCCAACATTCTCTGGACCCTGCCACCAGAAGCGTAGGCGTTACGGCTCATGTCACGCGCACTACGCGCATATGACGTGCGAGCCTGCGACACCGCCCTATCCAGATCACCGGTAGCGTTCAACACGTTCAGGAAATTCGGGCCGACAGTACGGTCAAGCTTGCTCGCGGAAGCAGCCCTGATAACATGCTCACCGTCCGACAACCACATTGGAATCGAATCAGACGTGCCAGTACCCGGCCCGCTGATACGGCCACCAGTAGCCTTATGACCAGCATTCGCAATACCCCTAGCGACAACAGACGCATCAAGCGTCACGCTCTTGCTTTGGATGCTGTTCCACTGTCCGGCGAGACCTGCAACAGCATCATATCCGGTCGTGGAAGCGTCAAGACGACTTCCCCACCGTGTAGGCACGGAGACAATCTGGTTTTTCGTCATCAATCGCCACAGCAGACGTATTGCCGATACCAGCGAAAAGCGTAGGCCGATTACGAGGCACGTTCTCAATATTGCCCTTCGCTATCTGCGCTATAATACTAGCCCTATCAACAGCGTCAATCAGCGTTGGAGCACCCTGACGGACACTGTTCACCGAAAACTGCGCGCTAGCGACACCACCCTGCGTATTATCAGCTGCCGTAATAGGAACATCCACAGGCGTCTGCTCGACGGTATGCAGATTATTCTTCGCACTATCAACACCGGATTGCGTCTTATCCAAAGCATCGATGAGAATCTGAATCTGAGCGTCGGTCAACCCACTGGCACGAAGCTTCTGCTTGACGGCATCCAACTTCGGGCCAGCCTCATCCTTGGCGAGAATATTGATCTCAGCCTTCGTCAGACCGAACCCCTTGGCCAAAGCCGTAGCGTTCTTGATCTTACCGGAAGCGTTATCCTGGGCGTCAAGAAGAATAACCAGATCCTTCTTGCTCGCACCACCCATGAGCGCCTTCACGGCACCGGCCAACTGGTCGAAACTCGTTATATCACCCTGTTGGATGAGATCAAGAATGATTTCCTTCTGACCTTTGGTCAACTCAAGCTGGTCGATATAATCCTGAACCTGAGCCTTCACCGAATCCATGTTCGTCAGATCGAACTTCGTGGACACGTTATCGGGAATAAGACCCATCTGGTCGGCGAGCGCGGCGGCGGCTTCGGCTGACATGCCGCATTGTTCGGCCATCTGAATGATTTCCTGACGTGCGGAATAGACGGCGTTCTTGGCTTTCTGGTTCGCTTCGGCGCTGCCATTGCCCGCGTAGATGATGTTCTTCGCGGCCAGTAAAGCGCTGTTCGCGTAATCGGCCATCATCTTGCGGTTGGCCTGGGCGTTTTTGCTGTTGCCGTCCAACTCGTAATTGTTGGCTGCGAGGGATTCGGACAGCAGGCTGAGCTTGTCGGAGGCCAACGCCGAAACGTTGGCGACGCTATCGGCGCTGCCAATCCAATCGGACGCCACCTTCATGCCTTTTACCCATTCGGTGTGGGAGTCTTCAAGCACGCCGAGCAGACGTTCGGCGGCTTCGGCCTGCTGTTCGTTGGCGTTCACCATCTGGCCGTTCGCGCCCATGACCCACTGCTGGTCGTTCTTGATGACCTCAAGTTTCTTGTGCATCTTGTCATAGGCGTCGTTCGTTCCGGTCGCGGCGGAATTCAATTGTTTGACGCTGATGCCAAGAGCGTCAGCCGCCTTGGACGAATCCTTGAACGGGCTTATCGACTTCGTGACACCGCTAAAAAGCTTCTCGACGGCATTGCCGTTCGGAAGCTTCCAACCGTAATCCTTGTCGGCCCAATTCTTCGAAACGGTTTTCTTGGCTTTGGAAACAGCCGTGGAAGCGTCCGCCGCACCGCTTTGAACGTTCTTGAACGAGTCGGCGACGGTCCGGTTCACCGTCTGCGTGTGCGCGGCGGCATCATTGTACGAGCTGATCGCACTGCCCGCCAGGCTCAACGCCGTGGTCGCGCCGCCAATGGCGATGCCGACAGGCCCGCCAAGGAAATCAACCACGCCACTCAAGGCGGTCTTCAGTAAACCAGTCTTGCGGGTGGCGCCCTCAGCCGCCTCGCCGATACCACGAACCAAGCCGGTGGACCCAGCGCCAGCGGCAACGCCAGCGACGGCGGAACCACCCGCCTGCGCACGATTCATACGATTCAGCTTCGCAGTGGTCTCGTCGGCTGCGGCACCCATCTGGCGGATATTCGAAACCTCGCCGGTCAGCACGCCAGCCGTCTGACCGGACTTCAAACGAGCCATAGCCCGAACCAGCTCGCTCATACTGATCGCAGTCTCCTGCGAGGTGATGCCCAACTGGCTCAAAGTCTTCCGATACTGCAACGTGGATTCGATATTCTGCAACATGCCACGCTTCAACGAATTGTAAGCGCTGATGCCGGCCTTGCCGAACGTCGCGTACATGCCGACCATCGCCTGAACGGGCGCAGGCAGCTTGCCGAAAGCCTGAGCCATGGTGGAAGCGCCATCGGCCAACACCTTGATCGTCGGAGCCGCCGACTTCAACGTGTTCCCCAACGTTCCACCGAACGTGTCGGACAATTCGCCGCCCATCGACAGCAGACTGTCGAACATCGGAGCTGCGGAATCAACGGCATGGAACACCTTCTGGAATCCCTCGGACACGCCGTTGCTGAAGTCAGCGATGCCATGCTTCGACTTGCCGACAAGACCGCTGATGGAACCAATGCCGGTGGACACCAGGGAACCGGCGTCAACGAACACCTGCTTCGTCGTGTCCCGCAGCTCATAAGCCGCGTCCCCGATCTCACTGAACGAATCATGGAACTTGTCCGAAGCCTGCCTCGCCCCGTCAGCCCACGCGGTCAACGTGGCTTGGAACTTCACGCCGTTCACGGCCCTGTCAGCACGGCTCAAAGCGTCGGAGAACTTCTCGATGCCATTCTCACCCTCGGCCAACGTGCCGAACGTGCCCTTGAGGATACCACCAGCCGACTTGACGCTGGACATGAGATAGCCACCCTGCTCGATGGCCTTCTCCATGGCCTGAGTGACCTTGTCGGTACGCTCCGCCTCATCGACCCACTGCGCCATCAGTGTCGCGTTACGGCTTACATAGTTAGCCATGCGCGGCAGATACGAGCTGGTGCTGTCGCCAAGCCTCACAACGGAAGCGGTGACAGCCTGAACGCCCGGGTCAAGCGCGTTCACGCCCTTGACCGTATTGCCAAGAATCGAATTGATACGATCCACATACTGTTCCTGCGCGACGATACGCGCCGCATTGGCGACGATACGCCCCTCGGCGTCAGCCACGCCGTTCATGTTCTCGACGTACTTGCTGTCCCCGAGCGCGTTCATCATGTTGATGACCGGCTGCTTCGTCTCAGACCAGAACGAGTCGGACAGCTTCTTCTGCAAGCCACCCAACTTCGTAGTGGACACGTCGATATAATCCGCGTAATTCTTCGCGGCGGAATATCCGGCGCCAAAAGCAGCGGTCACACCCAACAAGGCGCCCGGAGCGGCCAAAGCCGCCTTGCCCATCATCACCAGAGAGGCGCCGGCACTGCCGACCGTGCGGGACAAGTTCAACGCGCCGGCACCGACAGACGTGAACACCGCGCCCAGCAGACTCCACTTCGGCACGACCTCATCGAACCTGTCGAACATGTTCACGAGCTTCTGCCACTGGTTCTGCACGCCACGGACACCCGTGGCGCCAGTGGTCATGCCGCTCATGATCTTGCCGAGATCGGTGCTTTTGAACTCCGCGAAAATGTCAATCGTGCGTGGACGAGTGAAGTAAGCGAGATGGGCGCGTGCGGCGGCAGTCTCCAAATCCACGTCCATATTGAACGTGTCATTGGCCTTCTGGAAATCCTTGATACGCTCTTTGGCACGCTTCATATCCAAATCAAGATCAGCCTCAAGTTCGACCTTGCGATCTGGATTGCGTCTCACCTCTTCGGCGACCTGCCGGGCACGCTCAATCAGATTCTCATTGTCAACGACAATATCCGCAGGAATCCGAATACGCCCATGCTGAAGCCTACGCAGACGCTCTTCAAGCGCATCAGCCGTATCGGTCCAGAAATCAACACGAATCCTAAGCTCGTTCTCACGTTCGAGCTTCTTCGTCAACTCGCCTACCTGATGTGTGATGTTCGCGAACTTGCGGTTGAACCGACTATCATCCAATACGAGTCTCGTCTTGATCGGATTGGATTCGATCTGCTTGCGGAGCCTGTTGACGGCGGCAAGCTGGTCGTTCAACTGCTTGTTGACTTCCGAATATCTGCCGTACTTGTTCACGCCACGCAAGGCCTTCTGCAAGCCGGTCAACCGTTGCTCCTGCTCGTCAAGCAGACGGTTCGCCTCTTTCACGCCCTTGCCGTACGTGTTCATCACGTTGGAAGCGGTCTTCAGATTCCGCGCATACCGTGCCGTGCCTTCCAACAGATTCCCCTGCCATTCGGCACCATCACGCCACGAATCGTTCAGCCGCTCCTGCTCCCTACGCATGGCACGTTCCGCATTGAGCTGACGGTTCAGATCCTTGCCGAAAAAGCTCACGCCGGAAAGAACGTTCGTCTTGCCCATGTCGGAGGATTTGAAGAACCCGCTACGGGCCACGCTGTCGAACGTCTTACGCACGGACTTCGTATGCGAATCCAATTCGACAAGCCGCTTGTCCAAATCGTGAATCCACTTCGCGACACTATCGGACTTCAGCCTGTCCTGCTGTCTGGCGAGCCTGTTCGTCTCGTTCGTGACCTCGCGCATGTTGCGTGCGGTCGCACGGTATTCGGCGCGAAGCTCACGAAGTCTGACGGTCTGCGCCTTCGCCTCATCGCGGCGTCCACCGTCACGAAGCGAATCACGGTACGAAGCAACCTTGGAAATCTCGGAACCCAGCTCGTCGTAACGCTTCCGCAAAGCGTCCAACGTGCTCATGTTGCCAAGAATCTGCCTGTTCAGCTGGTTCCATTCGTCACCGCGCATCGAAACAAGCTCGTCACGGTCGGCGCGAATCCTGCGCATCCTCTCTTCGGACCGGTCAAGAAGAAGCATCTGCTCCTTCAAACGGCTCGTCTCCGTCTTCCCGAACACGCCAAGATTTTTGGTGAACACGTCGCCGACGTTCTTCTGGACCTTACGCAACTGTTCGGCACGGCCGATCGCCATGTCCAGGCCCTTGACGACGCCACTGCCGTCGAAAACCGGTTTGACGGGCTTCTCATACCGTTTACGCAACCGTTCATCCTGCTTCGACAGTTCACGCAAGCCGGACATGTCAACGTCATACGAGACATTGACGCGAGCATCACGCCCATTCCACTTCTCATACGTGCGCGAAGCGGCCATGTCATCCGGGTCGAACTCAACCGGAACCGTCAGATCACGAAGATCATGCAACTTCGCCTTGAGTTCGGCGAAAAACCGGTCGGTAAGAGGAACGACATCAATGCCGACCTCGCCAGCGGAAAAAGCAGGACGCTCCATACGCGCACACTCCTAAAAGAAACGCCCACGAATCCGAGGGGAAGAAAGAGGAAAAAGACCCCTCGGAAACATGGGCAAAAACAAAAAACCGGCAGAATCAGCCGCCGAAGCAACTACGAACCCGAGCCATGTAATCGGCCAGACTCGTCACATGCGAACCATCCACACGCTTAACATCACGAGACACGGCGTCAACGCCGGGCGGAAGAATCGGCTCACAGCCAACCTTCTTCCCACTCCAATGGGAAACAGCCAGCGAACGCAACGAATCCAACGTGTTCTGTAATTGCAGCAACAGCATTTCGGACTGGCCGAAACCAAGCCATCCCAACTGCAACCGTTCGGAACTGCCGGAACCACCACCGGCACCATCATGCTCCAACAGCCACGCACGCCACTGCGAATCGGGAATGGCCTCCAGACCATCCAACAAGTCGCAAAGAAAATTCGGATCATACGCATGAACGTCAGCCGGAAGATTCAACCGGTAGAAACGACGAAAATCAGAAACAACCCCTACTCGGCAGTCCGAGACTGCTTTTTCGAGGCGCTTGATTTTCCCAAACGCTCCACGTAGAAGCGTGTGAGAGCCGCGAACATGTTCAACAGGTCGAACAGGCCACGACCCTTCGTCCACTCCGTATAAGCGTCAGCATCAACGGCAAGCCCCTTATAGAAAGAGTCAGCGATCTCCACGTATTCGGCCACGGCAACGGCGACAGCATCATCCGACACGGTTTTCTTCGCCTTGCCGCCAAACACGCCACCGTCACGCATGACAAGCAGTCGCTCGTGCAAACGACGTTCGACCACGGCGAACAACGCGGTCTGAGACGGCGAGAAAGATTCCGCCTGCACCATTTCCGGCAATCCGGCCATCACATCATCGTAACCGGCCAGACCATCCCAATCAGTCGGAAAGACATTCTCTTCAACATCGTTTTCAGCCATACCAAACTCCAATCTGTGAAAAAGTCAACACCCGTCTGCAGTAAAAAAGAAAATCCCCTGATGGGCGACAGACAGGAGAAGAACACCCGTCAGGGGAAGAATCAAAAACCCTCAGACTCACGCGACCTTGGCGAAATCGTCAGGATCATAGAAAGCGATGCTGGAAGCCTTGCCGCTCTTGGTCTTCGGAAGAACAGTGGAAGTCATGATGTTGCCTTCCAGCTTGAACGTGTTGAAATCATCCTGAGCCAAGGACGGAAGCTCGCTATAGGCGAGGCTCATGTTCGGAATCCAAATGCCGAACTTCTCACCGGTGTTCGTGTCCTCGACGTAGATGAACAGCGCCTTCGGCTGCTCGACCTTGTCCAAGGCGACTGCGGTGCCACCACCGGTGATTTCGGCAGCGTCGAACATCAGTTTGAACGTTTCCTTGTCGCCCTGGACGCTGGAAATCGTGACCTTGCCGGTGACGGAATCGTAAGTGGTGCGGAACTTGCTCTTGTTCCAAGTATCCTTGGTTGTCGCGTCGCCGCCGCTCGTCTCGAAAGACGGCAGGTCGGACACGCTCAAATTACCCATGTTCGTATACTTCTTGGTGGTCTCGCCAACGGTCGCCACCTCCAAACCAAACAGTTTCAGACTCGGCAAAGCAGTATTGGCATCGGCAAGAAACGCTGCACCGCGAACACTGGTAAACACAGATTTATCGTTCATAGCCATATGAATGGCCCTCCTTAACAAGAAAGCCCCATCCGCAAGCGGACAGGGCTTTAAAATCAGAATCTTTGAGTTATTGGGAAAATCAGCGGACGGAACCCGCCTGCACCAGCTTCGTGCAGGAACGCACGACAGCGGTCTTCGTAGTCACCACATCGCCAATGGCGACCTGCTCGAACGCTGGATTGTCAGGAATCGCGCCGACACGGCCAAACTCGGTAGGCTCGCCATAAGGCCAACGTGAAATCGTCTCATGCAGGAACGAACACAGGCTGGAACTGATGTCAGGGTCACGGTTCACCACGGTCAGCGACAACGCGAACCGCCAAACCCACGCCTTCACATTCCAATCCCGGCTGGACCGGAGCGCCACAATGCCAGATCACCACATCATGGTCAAACGCATACGAATCCGGTATCCGCGACATCGCGCGGCAACACCACGACGTTATCGAAACCGGCCTTACGGAAATCGACACGCTTGAACAGCGCATCGATCAATCCCTCGGCATCCAACGGGGCACGTACGCTCAGATCAGCCATACTTGGCCTCGCTCATCACGTACATGCCCGGCAGGTGACGTTGCGCACGCAGATTGAAATACCCATACTCCAAATAAGATGCGATCTGCGAGCCGTCACGGCCGGTCACGCTCATGACCACGCTCGTATGCGAGCCGCGAGCGTGAACGTTAATGTTAGATACGGTCGGCGACGCTCGTAATGTCTTCGCCCGCATGTCGGCCAACGCCTTCGCGCGAGCCTGAACCTTCAAAGACGTGGGGGCGAGTGACCTTGCCGCCGAACGTTTCCGCGACCCTCGCATTCAAATCAGGACGAAGCTTCACATACCCCATGTTTCAGCCCCCTTCGGTGGAACGGGCGGAACGATACGGTTATGAGCCAACTCGGCCGCATACACGCGGCGAGCCGGAAACTCGTAATGCCGAGCCGTATCGGACGAATGAGGAAGAAAAACCGGCGAACCGTCAACCTCATAGCAGGAGCCGTGGAACCAGAACCGCGAATAGAAGTCCCCATGCCATTCCGGCGCGAGAACCTTCACCTGATTCATCTCACGATTACCGCCGAACTTCTGCGGAGTCGTATCCTGCGCCCAATTCTCACTCATGACGCTGTTCTTCTGGGTGCGTCCGACCACGCAACAGTAAACCTCGTGGACATCCGCAGTATACGAGACTCCGCCACTGGTGATGGACGGCACGAAACCACCCGCACGAACCACATTGGAAACCGTGGCCGGGTCAAGAACCCTACCATCCGCATCCAAATACTTTGGAACAGTCGTGCTCCCATGACACGTCACCCACGGGGGTCATACCCCTCATAGACGATCACGTCACGGTGAAGCAGATCGTCAGAAGCCTGCCTTTTGACATCATCGAACTCGTCGAACAGATGGCCGCCGCCTATTTCGTCGGCATCGACATTATCGAAGAGATGCCCTGTGTCAAGCGTTTCGCCCTCCATCAAAGCCCCCAGATTCTGTTGACGCCGACGAACACCGTTCCTATTGGCCCGTTCCCCTCCTCGTAACCGAGAAGCAGCTGCTTTTCGCGTTTGCTCACGTACAGGTTCGGGGAAGCGTCATAGGATGGCGGATTGTCCTGCGGGTCACGGTTCTCATACGTGTAGGAGCCGTTCGTCTCCGACTTCAGATCGGTCCATCGCATCACGCGAATGACCATCTGGCAGACGACATAGGCGAACGTCTCCTCATCCAGATAGCCGTTGTTCAGGCGTGGCTCCACGTTCGGACTGCATGCCAGCGCCATGTTCGCTGCGACACGGCACTTGTGGATAACCCACTCGTTCGAATACCGGTCGGCGAGACGCCTGTCATCGACCAACTCCAACTGCATGTACTTCTTCCAGTCGATACCGGACGCGATGCTGCTGGACACGGGAACCTCCTACAGGCTACAGAACCTTCGCCTTGAAGGTCGATACGGCATCCTGCAACACCGGCAACGCGGTGCCGTTCACCCACAGGTCGTAGTTGGCCGGAGCGTAATGGTGCATCATGTACGCGACGAGACCGTCGTTGACGTCCTTGCCCAACTCGAACTCCGCATCCTGGCCTTCCGCAGTCGGGCCGCTGGCGGTGAAACCGAGGGAGTTGTCGTAGTAGGCCGGGAACAGGATGAACGTGGAATCCGGAATGAGCGTGTTGGTGTCCACGTTCATCTCGAAGTTGTTGTCCAACGACAGGGACTCGTACAGTTCGTCAATGTAGCGGATGTCGGTCAGCTGGAACTTCTCACGAAGGATGTTCTCGACATCGGTGCGGAACAGGCGGACCGGTGAATGCTCCAGATCCACCTTCGAGAACGCGGTGCGCATCTGCTCGTTGGCTGTCAGCGCATCGATGACCGCCGAGGTGGTCAGCACCGCGTGCGGCGCGCGTCCGCGTGCGGTGCGCATGAGCTTGACCCACTTCTTCAGGTCGGCGAACACGTCCGCCTTCGGGTCGCTCCACTTGGTAGTCGGAACGACATTCTGCTGGTTGGTTGGACGGCCGAACGAATAGGTGACGAGTTCGCTTGCGCGATCATCGCCCTCCTTGATCTTGATGGTCGCGTCCATCATCGCCTGAATGCGTTCCAGCTCCAAGGTGACTGCGGCTTCGCGGCCCATCTGCTCAAACAGCTTCTCGGCCTTGTCATGCACGTAGTCGGTGGCGCTCTTCTGCTTGGAAGCCTTCGTCACCTCTCGTTCCGTGATGTGGCCCATGCCGGACAATGGGAGCAGTCCGGTGTGCTTCTCGGCGGACTGCTCGGTGCTTTTGACGTGCGGAACCTCGGCATCCAAGGCACGACGCTGCATGGCGCGTGTCTTGACGACCGGAAGGTTCGGAGTCCAAGTGACAGTCCAGTCGCCATCGTTGGACTTCATCGGGAACATCTGCGCGAACGGCAGCAGGCCGTTCACGAAATCGAAACCTGCCTGAGCGATCTCGGTGGCCTCGCTCGGCGGAATGATGGTCTTATCAAGTGCCATCGAATCTCCTTACATATAAGAAAACCCGCCACGATGGGCGGGTTTTTAGAATGTTTCTTAGGTAACGCGCGTCAGGCGAAGATGCCGGCGCTCTTAAGGGCCGTCTTCAAAGCGGCAACGGTGTCTTCGGACGGAGCTGCGACCTTCTTCACGCCGCCGAGAGCATTGCTGGTTGCGGCCGGAAGGACATAGGACGCGGCCGAACCGGACGCGCCGCCGGCAAGACGGGTGACGGAATCGTTCTCAACGTCATAGAAATCGCAGTCCCACACGGCACCAGCCTCAGGCACGACCGGAAGCTTGGACTTCACGATGTCGCCTCGATACGTCATGCCGACAGCGGGGTCATCGACATCCCAGCCAGCCAGCGTGATGTTCACGGCCACTTCGGACTCCAGCAATCCAGCGATAGCGGTCTGACGCCCATCGGTGGCCGTCTTGTCATAAGGTCCGTACATGCCCTTGTTGCTGCCGCTGGTGATCCTCGCCAGCGGGATGCCGCCTCGGATGAACACGGTGGTGGCCTTCGGGCCCACACCTGTCAGATACTTGTTGTCAGTGGTCTTGAACAGTTCCGGTACGATGACAACGGAAACGGAATCGTTGCTGTTTTTCTCTCCGTAACGCCAGGAATCGTCAACCTCGTGGGTTACGACACCGGACGTGTGAACCATTTCGATTACCAAGGTTCAACTCCTTAAATCTTGTTGGTTAGTTCTTCTTGCGTCGGGCGTTCCTCTGGCGTTCCATATGACGCCGGTAGGCGTCGCCCTTTGCGGCCTTCGAATTGACTGAGCCCTGCGGATGCTCGGCCAGAGTGGATACCTTGCGTGCCAAGGCGTCCTCGCGAACATCACGGCTCACCGGCTCGGTGTCGAGCGGGTTCAGCTTCGCGTACTTATCCGCCCACTCCTGAATCTTCTCCGGTTCCGTTTCGGAACACAGGGAAAGGGCATCGTCGTTGATCTGCGGATACTGCATCCGCACCTTGAGCCGTGCGTTCTCGGTACGAAGCGAATCGCGTTCCGTCTCCGCGTGTTCCGCGCGTCTGAGGTTCGCCTTCGCATTGTCCTCGTTCTTGCGGCTCATGGCCTTCCATTTGGCCGCATCGTCCGGCTCGGAGGACTCGCCCTCGCCGGAATCCTCCGGTTTGACGGTCTTCGCATCCGGTTCGACGCTCCGGGTGTTACGGCTCCTGAGCGGACTCCGCACCCGTTTCGGGTTCACTGTTCTGCTGCTCCGTTTCGGGCGCAGTCTTCTTTTCCTCAGGGTCAGCCACCCTTGATCTCCTTAATGAATCTAAGCGGCCAGCCCAAGCCAACCGCGCGAATAGGAAAGCATGGACCTCACATAATCCCATGCCTGTTTCACATGAACGCCCTTCCTGAACGTGTAGGAACGACCGTCATGGTGAAAGCTCAATGAATTGTCGGAACCGTTAAGAAGCTCCGCGTATTTGGCGTTGAACACCGTCGCACGCTCGTACATGAGTCGCATCTGCTGTTGCGTCATGATCGTGTCCGGCATACGCCATTCCGGCGCATCGTCATTCTGCTTCCAGTCGCTTCTGGTGAGAATGGGGCCAAGTTCCGAATCGTTGCGCACGCTCACCCTCAACTGCGTGAGGTTCCGCGCCGCCGTACCACTGCCACCACCGCCAGCCATGGAAGCGGCGTCGTATATCTTCTGCAAGTCATCCGAGTTCAATTGCAGACCGGGGTCAATGTTGTCCCTGATCGGCGCGACGGTGCACTTGCACCTGTTGTGCATGGGCATCAGGTCGGAACGGGAGAACACGTTGGTGGCAGCGACCACACACAGGCCGCATGTGCCCGTCTTGGATAGTTCGGGATGTATGACCCTGCGGAACCTTTTTATGCCCGAAGCCTTGAAATACTCCTCGCTCGCACGGTTCTGGGCGGCAACGCCATCGGTGAGAGCATTGTCGGACAACTGTCGTTCCGCAGCATCCAGCCATGATTGGACGGTCTCGTACACGGCATCGTTCAAATCATCCCAACCATGCGGGCGAATGTCCGGCGTTTTCACCGCGAGGCTCCTGTACGCGTCGGCTGGACGCGCCGACACCTTCCACGGGTCGGTGTTATCCCTGACCACCACATATTCGGGAACCTGCGCCGTCCTGCCCGTCACTCCGACCATGCCGAGCATGGTGTTCGCATACGAGATGCCAAGACGGCGCATCTGCTTTACGAACGCGATCTGCTGTTGCGTGATGTAAGCCGAAACACCCTGAGTGACGGCATCATTCCAGAAATCGGCGGGGGTGAGCGACTGCCACATGCGCCAAGCCCTGCTCACATACTCGTTGACAAGTGCGTTACGCTGCGCGTCCAAAGCCTCAGAGACCGTCTGAAACGTCGCCATCATCCACCGCCGTATCTCCGGTCAGACCATCGGAATCATCCAAGTAGGATGCGCCCATAGCATCATCAACCGTCTTGGATGAATCAGCAAGAGAGGACTGCTGCTGCGCCAACACCGTGCTGAAACTCGTATCCTGAGCGTCCTGCACCATCTCCGCGATCTCAGTCTCGGTCATGTGCAGGTAACGTCTCGCAGCGGTCTTCAACGGAAGCCGCCCCGCGACATTGGCGAACGCCTGAGTCTGTTCAAGTTCGGAAGGAAGCTCCACCGGCTCCCACGTCGTCTCGAACCTCTCCTCATAGGCGTCGCTCCCACCATCCGCAGTGAGCGCCATCTTCAACAGGAGAACAAACGCATCATTCGCACGCATGTTCATATCCTGAACCTTCAGGCGCAGCATTCGCGTGGTCAGCTTCGCACCCTCGGCACTGCCTGCAACATCAGGAGAAAGAATCGACAACGGAGTGCCGGTCGCACCGGCAAGCTGCTTGATGTCCTGCGAGGCGGCAGTGAGAATCGGCGTGATATCGGTAGTGCCGGACTCCCCCACCGTCGCACCCTTCGGCATGAGCCACAACGCCGCAGGCCCCATCTGGAACAGCGTAGAGTAATCGACCTTCTGACCGGCCTGCGCATCACCATATTTGACCGCAGGATCGGACTCCTTGTAATACTCGGGAAGATCACCGCTGATCCAGCGTTGTTTGAACGCCTGCATCTCCTGGATGCAGAACCTCTGATAACGCTGCTGGTCGATGGCTCCAAGCGTCCTTAGCGACGATTCGAACCATCCCTTGCCGGTTGGCGTCTGATAGCGGACTATCGGGAGGCAACCGCATTTGACCGCGAAGTCCCAATCGTCGTTGGCACCACCGTCCCACTCGAACTGTGCCTTGAACCGCGGGCGTTTCACCGTATCATCGTTGGCAAGCGAGTACACGCTATCCTCGTCATCAACGGAACCGGAATACAGGGTGCGAGAATCCACCTCCTGCTTGGCGGTACGCGAGTAAACTCGCTGCACCACGCCGTCATCATCACGAATGAGACGGTACAACGTCAGATATTCAACACCCACATCCTCGTCGAACCCGTATACAACCGCCGAATCCTTATCATCGGACATGCAAGTGGCCCACGGGCTGAGCCGCGAAATGTAGGACGGGTTAGCCTTCGGCCACACCTGCGCATACGAGCACCCATAGATCGCCGCATCCATGAACATGTTCAACGCGCGGACGTTCATGCCGCTACTGTTCCACATGTCATCCGCATCGGTGCTACGCATCGTCTTGTCTGACACGAGCCTGAAACCTGTCGGATGCTGCGAGGTTATCACCGCATTGGCGATGGTGGACGCGAGGTTCATGGGGCACATGTCCACGAAACGCTTGTACACGCTCGTGGACGTGACATCCATGTTTTTCGGCACGCTCTTGGTCGGAATGGTCTCACGACCGTCATAGAACGTCTTCAACGTGCACAACTGCGGGTTCCGATTCTGCAAGCGCGTGGCGAGACGGGTCAATATCAGACCGTCACCGCCCGGCTCCTCATCGCCCGGGACAAGGCTGTTGACCTTGTTTGCCATTCAAACACACCTCAATTCGCTCTTTGCAGCCTCTTGTAGGCCGGACCTCGAAGCGTCGCACCGGAAGCGTCGGAGACGCGCTCCACGGTGGTACGGGCCTTCTCCTCTTCCTTCAACTGGCTCAGATACTTGCCTCGCGCCGCATACGCGAGGATTCCGGCGATGCACGCATCTATCTTCTTCGGCGACTTCGGAGTCTCCTTGTAGATCGCGTAACCGTATGCATTGTCCCTGCGCCGCGCGTTCCTGAAATGCCCTATAAGCCTTGGGTCGGCCAACAGTCTGATGCTCTCAGGATTCGGCTTGCCATCCACCACAGGCTCGGGATCATATTCGAATCCGGTATGCGCGTTCTGCGTGGCGTGATACATGTCAACACCCCAATTGTTCGTCCAGAACTTCATGATCGAAGACTGGCCTCTGGCGAACACCTTCATGTCACGCCCGTATTCGGATTCCCAAGCGCCAATCATCGACTCGAAGAAATGCGGGTCTGCGAACACGCCGATCACGTTGTACCCGTCAAGCATCCTGCGCATGGCCGCGTCGAACGCGTCACGGTTCACACGCCAGTCAGGAAGCGGATTGTCGGGCTTCTGCTCCAACCTGACAATGAACAACAGGCCATCCGACACCCTGCATCCGACAATCGCCGTGGAATCGTTACGAATCGAACCATCGAAACCCAACGTGATCTCGTCATCGGGCTTGACCACCCGTTTCCACACGTCATCAAGACCAATGTTCGCCTCGATGCAGTCATCCACAAGCGCCTTGTACGCGACATGCGACTGAATGGCCGGTTCGGTAAGCCACGAATCCTCACTGGACGCGCGGGAGTTCAGATAATAGCGGATGGAATCGTTCACGTCCGAATCAGGCTGGTAAATCTGATTCATCAGGCCACGGATATTGACCCACCCGTTCATAGACGGCCCCGGCTCCACACCATCATCCTTCAGCGAGAAACCCTCGACCGTACTACCCGTCATCATCCACCGGTTCGATGCGACCATCCGGACAAAAGCACATAACTCCCTGCCATCAGCCGAAGTGGGCTGCGGAACCATACGACTCGTACAACGCGTGCTCAAGCTTCTTCTCATCCGAGAACTCCTCAAGAGGAAGCGTCGAATACCGATAGTACGAAATACACGGCCCTTATAATGCTTCGACCTGACCGGAAAGAATATCATGCGCGATCTGCTCGACGGATTCCGCCACACTGTTCTCACCCGGACGATAATACGTCGTCATCTCCAACAGCCACGGGTCGGCCTCAAGGGAACGCTTCGGCAGATTACGCTGAACCGTCTTGTACATGCTGATATGACGCGGCAGCTTGTACAAGTGAATCTCGTCGGCAAGAACAAACGTCTCCAAGCCGCCGTCCTTGGACGAATCGCCCGAAGTGGACGGCACTATCTCCCCGCCCTCCGGAAGGGAGATGCCGGTCTTCGTAACGACCATGCCCTCGCCCTGCAACTGGGACAAAGGCCCTTCCTTGCAGTTGTAGTGGATCGAATCGAAGATGTTTCCCGTCTGGTCCTCGCTGGTGGCAAGGCACAGAATCTCAGGACGCTGAACCGGACGGCCAACAGGCTCACCGGGCAGATAGTAGTACCGTTGACCAAGGAACTCGTAGTATTCGCCAGCCACCGCCCAATGATCGAACCTGCAAGGCCCCAAAGCCTCGAACAAGCCGAACTCGCAGCCACAGCCGCTCTTATTGCAGCCTTTCGGACGCCACAGCGAACAACGGTCGAACCTACGCCGACCATTCCTGTCAAGCGCATACGCATTCAACGCGAACTGTATATACTCCGGCGAATGGGTCACATGCTCACCAGTGGCGTCGCCACGCCCGATAAGCACGAACGTCTCCGTCCACCAAAGGAACAACGCGCCCAGACTCCGGCACCTGTCCTCATAGGACAGCTTTGGAATCATGACATGCATCAGCGGGCAGCTTCCAACTTCCTGCGCCAAGCGTCGATATCCTGGATAACGGCATGATTCGAACCATCGGTGGCCGCATGGTCATTGCTTTCGGGAACATCGAACTTCAAAGCGCGCAACGAAGCCGGAGTCCAACCCAACTCGTCGAACAGCTGACGCACGACCGGCATCAGCGTCGCGTAACGTTTCGACCAGATCATCTCGTTGATAGTGGCGAAACCCAACTGCACCGCCATCCACGCGGGTGCCGTGCGAAGCATGGACGCGTTCGGACTTTTCCTGAACTCCTCATACCAATGCTCCACCAGAGGCGACCATTCGCCACCCTTCGGAAACATGAAGCTCGCATCAGGCAGATCAGGTCCAAGCTTCCCATCGGGAACCTCAAGAATCTGATTGGACTGCTTCTTAGCCGCCATAGAAACCACCTCCGCACACCCATTCCGGGCATCAGCGCGAAAGCCGTTCCGGCATCACGCGCATTTGCGATGGACAAGAACACGGTTGCGCAGGCTGTTCTCTCCCCCCTGCTCCAAAGGCACCTTCCACGCGCCAACCGGATAATCGCCACTCATAACATCAGCGGACCGGTCAAGCGCCAGCCCGCACCTAGGACACGTGTGAGAACACGAGTTCCACTCGTCATCGCGCGTCCAGAAAGACTTGGCAACGGGAACCGGCACATCGACGTGAGCATTAGCCCTCGGCTCCCACAACACCGACTTCAACGGATTCGGCTTGGAATCCAAACGAACCGGAAACCTGCGGCATTTCCTGTTCCACGCCTTCCGACACCTGTCGGAACACGTCTTCTTATCCCTGCGCTCAGTCTCGAAAAACCTTCCGCACTGGATGCATGCACGGCTCATACGCTTCTTACGCGCACCCATGCCACTACGACGCCACCGGTCGTAATGCATCCTGCACATGCCGCGCGCATGAACGTCACGCGAACAGCCGTTGATGCAGCATGCACCATCGTCTAATGAAACGCCGGATGCCTGTACCACTTCGCCTCCGCCCTCCTGCGACGGTTCTCACGACGCTGCTCAGCGGCCTCAAGCTCAGTCTTGTAAGAATGATGCCTGTCACACAACGCCCAAAGATTCTCCGGCGAATCATCATCACACACAGGATCACGCTTCTTATGGTCCACCTGATTCGCATAGGCACCGCACAGTCGCACACGCCCATAATCATCCTCAACAGGCCACTGGCACCTATGCCCGTCACGATCCAATATCAAAGCGCGAACCCTAGGCCAATCAGGATTGAACCGCCCCTTACGCTCACCAAGCCAAACCATACGAACCCCACAAAGAAAAAACAGGGCTGGCCGGTGCTGAGCAGGAGAAATCAAACCAAAGGGGAAACAACCCAGCAGGAAAAGTTCTCAGATCAGCCAACCCAAGTGCTTCAGGTGGGAGTCGAACCCACACGTCACAAGACAACGCATTCTGAGTGCGCCGCGTCTACCCATTCCGCCACCAAAGCAAAAGAACAGACAACCCCCACGCCACACTCACCAAAAACATGGGGGCTGCCCGTCATCTAACCCAAACCGCCATAAGGAAATCCAATGGCAAAAAATGGCTTTTTACCGCCAGCCACGGCGCGCGGATGCTGAGGGAGTCGAACCCCCGGACCGTTCCCAGTCGCCACCTTAGCAAGATGGTGCAATAAGCCACTCTGCCAAGCATCCAAAAGCAAGAGCCGCCGCAACGACTCAGGAGACTGTTCCCGCAGACTAGGCGGGTCAGCTAAAACTAGAGCCGCCACAAGACGACTCCGAAGACCTCTCCCACAACCTGTGGGTAGGCTGAGCACAGCATGTTGGACTCGAACCAACATCGACGGTTTTTGGAGACCGTCATGCTACCAGTTGCACC
>CYGL01000255.1_pt1 | contig 25659 bp, 28 predicted proteins | sample 485531 | NCBI WGS metagenome assembly CYGL01 (sample SAMEA3497897, study PRJEB9818) | human gut metagenome | reverse complement strand
CATATTCAGTTGGAATACTATCAATATTTAAATATTTAGCATAAATAGGATTTCTAAGTTTTACTGTACCATTAAGAAACAAATTTCGTCCTTTATTTCTATCAGATAAGGACATCTTTAATTCTTTTATCAGGATATATAGGTAAAAGCATTTTCATCAGGAATAGCATATCCTTCAGGAGTTTAAGATTATAAAATAAGTTTATTTCTAATAATATCTAAATTATAATTATTTGGAGCAAACACATTTCTATCGACCCAATTATCCATTCTATTAAGTATTATTCCTCTAGCCATTTCTGGTAAACTAGAAGGAATAGTATATTTAGAATTAAGTCGTTTACCAACTTCTTTCCAATGATTTGCTTTACCAGTGATAACCACATCTTCTCCGTTTGTAGCAGAAGTAGTATAATTTTTATTATCTAAAGTATCAGTAAATGTACCATCTTCATTTATATGAATACGTTTGTAAGGAACTTCTGTACCATGTTTAGCTTTATTACCATTATCTTTAAGACCATTTCTTTTCTTAAAAGCTTGTTGTTGACTAAATACTTTATCTTTATTATAACCTCTAAGAATAGCTTGAGCAGGACTCATACCATTACTAAGAATAGGCTGAGCACTAAAGATTCTTAAAGCACCATTCTTCTTCTGAGCAACTTCACCACCTTCAGCTTCAACTTCGTTACCACCAACATTGATACCAATACCTGTTTGACCAGTCTCATTGGTTTGTTCGTGACGAACCCCCCCGTAAAAGATATGTATCATTTCCAATCTTAGTAGCATCACCTCCATCAGTAATATAAATTCTATTATTACCTAAACGTTTATTACCACCAAGACGATACTTTAAATTATAATCATCTTCATCATTATAACTTCTTGTAGCAGCTGCATAACTATTCAACGTACTAGCAAGATTACTATTATTAACTAACTCTAATTGAGTTTGAGCAGCTTCTTTCTGAGCTTCAATTTGTCTTCTGATAGCTCTAGCTTGAGACTTAGAACTAATAGCACTACCAATTAAATTCATAGCACCACCAACTAAAGCACCCCAAAATGCTTTAGGTCGTTCTCCTCTTAATCTATTACATTTCTTTTTCATAATTAATATGGTTGAATATTAAATGTTATATTTTCAAGTTTAAATCTATGAGCAGAATCATCATTATTAAATATAAATCTAACAACAATATACTTTCCATAAATTAAACTTCTATTATCAGATTTATATAATGGAGATTTCTTTAAATCTTCTTCAGTAATAACATGAACTTCATTTTTGTTTAGTACTTGGATTATAATAAATATAGTGACAAGCTCTTGTAAGTTCAGTTTCAGTTAATTCATTATTACCTCCATTAAAACCATTTCTAAAGTAATTAAAGTTCCAACTACCTTTGTCAAACTTAGCAAACTTATAATCGTCATAATGATTGTAAGTATCTTTATTATTTTCATCAGTATTATTAGAACTATCACTAAGTTTAAGATTTATGGCTTGTGTCTCATCTGTATAAATATCAAGATAATAACCAGCATATCTACGTCTTAAACCATCCTCAGCTACGTTATAAATATTAGTAGCATCTAAACTGTATCTATTATCAAAATAATTAAGAATATAATTAATTGATTCTAGAGACTTAGAATTATTATAATCGTTATTATAAATAATATCAATATAGCTACATATACGTTTGTTGTCTTGTATGGGAGGCTTTTCATAATCGAAATAATACGGATTACCAGAACCATCAAGATTACAAACAAATCTTGTACAATCAGAATAAACAGTATCTATTGTTTCATCATTGTATACATAAGCTAATCTAAAGTAAGCAATACAATTTGGAAGATGAACATCTAAACTAGACAAATCTATTTTTTCAACAGTATTTCCTATATTAGGAACACTTCCATCTGTAGTATAAATAATGTATATTTTACCATCAGTAAGTAAATTAGGAAATTCAGCAGAATTTAATCTAATTACTTCATCTAAATTATAACTAACTGTTATTCCAGTTTTCTTAACTGTTCCATCAGGAAGTCTTGTAGTTTTCCAAATAACTTTTGGAGGAATCAGTTTTACTATAGGAGTAATATAAACAAAATTAATACTTGCAACTTTAGAAGAATCTTCAGTATATTCAGTATTATAAATATAACAATTTATTTTAGTAGAATATTTCAGATTAACTGTTAATACTCCATTAGTAAAATCAGAATATTTATAATTAATGGTTTTATTGTTATAAGTAACTGAAATAATTAATTTGCTACTATCAGTAACTCCATTTGTACTTAAATCAAAATTACTAATATCTATAGTATAATGTTCATTATCGGTTTGAGTAAGAACTGGAGTAGGATAAACATAAGGAACTCTATAATCAGGATTATCTGGGTCAATAGGACCAGCTCCACTATGGTCAACTACATAACTTTTACTAGAAACTAATTCTCCACATTTATATCTATAGTATATAGTATGTTTTAGATTGTCATCGTTTGGAAGTTCAAGTTGAGAATTAAAATCATATTTAGAACTACTATCAGTTACTTCGCTATCAATACTATATCTAACTACACCATAATTACTATTCCATCCTGTAAAACGATAAATATCTTTTATAACTAAAGGAGGATTTGTTTCTTTATGAGTATAATTAATATTTATAGCATCAATATTTGTTTGAGTAGGATAACTTTTAGAACTACTTGTGCTTTTAATTGTTCCATTTTTACTAGCAGTAATTTTAATATTATGACTTTTGCCAGGAGTTTTATCACTAAGAGTAATATTACTATAACCATGACTATATCCTGGAGTATTAGCATTAAAATTAAATTCTGAAAATTTAGTATTATCTAATTCTATTTTAATAGTAACTGTTCCTGCTCCAGAAAGAGAATCTCCTGATACAAAATAATCAAGATAAATATTACCATCTTCTTTATAATAGAAACTAGAAATACCTACACCTAAAAATTTTTGATTTACAGCCATAACTTATTTATTAAATATTGTTGGATATAAAACATTATAAACACTAGCTAGATTTTTGTAACTTGTTTCAGATTTATCAAACTCATATAGTCTTGCTTTATCAACATTACCATTAAAGAAATAACTTTTATTATAAGTTCTATAATTAGCTGTAAAAGCATAATCGTGAAGACTTATAAAATCGTTAAGATTAAAGTTATAACTTAACGTAATATAATATTGATTATTTTTTGTATCTTTTTGATTTAACCAAATACAAATAAGTAATCTATTAGTTTTCAAATCTTCTCCAAATACAACATAATCTATATCGAGAGATTTAAGTAAGTTATTTATATTAGTTGAAAGAATTTCTGCTTTACCATTTTCAAACTTGAATATAATCTTGTTTACAGAATCAAACCAAATATATCCATGTTTACTTATAATAGATTCATCTTTTCTAGCAAGACCACCAAATCCTTCATTACTTGGAAGAACTTCTTGATAATCTATATCAAATACATCTGGAACTTCAAGTTGACTCTTTTGTGTAAGTTTTGGAGTTCTATCAAATACAAATAAACTATACTCTGTATGAACAAGCATATAAAGACCAATACCTACAATATTAGTAATACTACCTTTATTTTCAGTTATAATCTTATATTGTTCGACATCAAAATTCTTAAAACCATTAACAAGACTTTCATCAGAAATTACATTACTTCTACGAATGGTCTTATCAAAAGAATCAATATAATCCTTACTATAATTAGTATAACTCTTTAATGGAGTTGACTTATAACATTCTTTTAATTCAAGAAAATCTCTAAGTCTATCAGGACTAAGAACTTTATTATAATAAACTCCTAAAGCTTTACCTTCTTCATTAGTTAAAGATACTGCTCCTTCATTATAATCTTGTTTAATAGAATAAGCATTTGTTGGATATTTATTATAATTATACCCATTATTCAAAGCTATAACATAACCATCCAATTTTTGAGAATTTGGATTTAAAGCAAATGAAGCAGTAGGATTAATAATAAGCTCTTTATCAAAAGTAACTATCTTTTCTTGATTATAAAATCCAGGAACATACTTAAAGTTATCTCTACTGAAACCAGTTACATAATGATTATCAGTAATACGATAAAGAGTTTTAACTGCTTTGTTATAAACATCTTTATTATCATTATAAACTACAACCTTAGTACCAACTTCGTATTTAGGCACTATTCCAAATGATACATTTGGATGAATTGTAGCTTTAATATGATTAGTTAAACTTTCAGTATTATTATCTGTTATTTTATCATCATCAAGTTTAAAATATTTATTACCTTGAATAGAATCTTCTTTATATTCAAAATTAGTATTAGTTACAGTAAATCTATTACCATTTAAAGTTCCGTCTTCAACTATACAAGGATAAGCCATATCTTCTACTTTTTCATAAGTACAGAACCAACCTATATAATTATTAGGAATAGAATCTACTCTAAATCTTGGAAATACAAGAAGATTTGAATCTTTAATAGTAGAAACTCTAAAAAGTTTATTACCTACATTATTAACAACTACATCAAATGGGTCATTTGTATCTGCAAGTTTATCTCCAGAAGCTTTTGCTGTAGTTTCATCTACTTCGTTTTGAATAATAAATCCATTAGTAGCAGAGCCATCTTTTCTAATATAATGAATATAGAAACTATAAATCTGACCAGGAATTAAACTTCTAAAATTATTAAAAGGAGAAGTAGCATTTGCTGAACTAATAGTAGTAGCTTCATAAGCAGAACTATTCATTCCATAACCTGCATTATAATGATAATTATTACCTGTAATTAAAGGTTGATTATAAAAACCTATTTGAGTTTGCATAGGAGCACTAACAAAGAATAAATCTTGTTCAATAAGAACTTGGAAATCAGTACTCTTATTTATAAGATATTCTGTTCCTGCTACAGTAATTACAATATAACCATTACGAATAACAATCTTACTTATATTTACAACTTTTTGAACGTGAGAATCATAAATACAAACTTGCTTAGAAGTTCCTGAAGCTACAATTCCTATCCATAATTCAAATTTAGCTCTACTTAAATAAGGTTCGTTTTTAGAAGCATTTGGAATATTTGTAATTTTATCATGGTCAATACTTATAGCTGTTCCAAAACCAAATACTTTAATACTTGAAGTAAAGAACTTTCTAATAAACTCTGTAATATATTCGCTTTTAATAACGTATTCTGTTACTTCACCATTCTTTTCAACAGTATATTTATCAGCAGCCCAAACATCATTTACAGAAGTAGCTCCACCTATAGCGAAGTTTGTTGTAATAACTAATTGTTTTGTAGTAGTTACAGTATTACTATAATCAGAAACATTGATAGTTTCTATATCCACGTGAACATTTTTAGTATTACCTGTCAAATCTTCATTAAGATTTTCTTTATAATTAGAAATATAAATTCTATTATTATAATTGATTACATTCTTAACATCAAACAATTCTACTGGTTCTCGAAGCATTTCATCAACAATTTCTTCTTCAATATAAGTATTAGTATTAAATACTAAATTTGTTATATCAATAGAATAAGTATTAAATATACGAGCATCAACAGCATCATTATGCTTAACAATATAACCAATTTGATATTTGGTAAACTTATAATTCTTATCTATATCAAGAGTAAAATAAACTCCTTTATTAGATTTATCATTACCGTTAATCAAGAATGGTTCAAATTCTGTAGTAGGATTTCCAAGTTCGTCAACATTATAATGAGTAAGAGCAGACTTACTATTAAGAAAATTATGTATAGGAGCATCTTTTCCTTCATCATTTATAATGATAATATCGTCTGTAATTTGAAACCATTTAGTATAATTATAATCATCAATTTGATAACGAATAAAGAAAGTATATACTCCACAATTAAGAGAACCATTAGTAATCTTATAATCAGCAATAATTGATGGAATATTTTCTTCTACTCCGTGTTCAAGACCTGTAGAACCAACATCAAGATTCCAAGTTTTAAGTGGTACTTGAATATTGTTATTATTTAAATCTACAGCACCGCTTTCTGCTACAACTATAATTAACTCACCTTTATAATTATAAGTATAAGTTCCAGTAATCTTTCCACCGTGATATTCCCAATTTGTAGAAACTTCATAAGCTTTACCATTATCAGGTTTACGATAAATTCTAGCTTTAGTTTCATACGCAGAATAAGTAAATATCACAATTTCTTTATTACACGGAATTACACCAACTATATATTCACTAGGATGATTAAAAGTATCTGAACCTTCATCTCTAGCGTTTGTTTCAAAAGAAACTCCAAAGCCATATTCATTAGTAAAATAACTACCACTATCGTCAGTCATAACGTTCTTAGCAGCAATTAAACTACCACACTTAACTTCTTTAGGATTTCTATTTAAATCAAGTTTTGGTACTATTTCCATAATTATCTTCTTGGGTCAAACGTTGAATTATAGAAGAAGTTTCTCCAACCTTCATCACTATAAATATCATTACGAACAGAAGCAATAGCTTTACTTTTTAATTCTTTCCATTGGAGATATGGATTTGTAATAGGGCTATTACTTGATAAACTATAAACCTGATGTTTACTTCCTCTGCTTAAATACTTATAAAGTATATAATAACTTAAAGCTTCCAACAGAAGACCATTATCATAAACATAAGGAACATTGCAATCATAGTATTCATCATAATATGTTTTAACTTCACGACTTGTAACAACAATATAATCAGTATCAAAATTTAATTCAATATGATTACAATCTGTTACTACATAATTTCGATTGTCACCATCGATAATAGTTCCAACTTTCATAAAGTCAACTCCAGTTTTATTACTATCATCAATAACAGCAATCTCTTTAACGACAGAAGAAACTGAATTAACATTTCCGCAACAAGGAATATTAACTCCAGCTTCTTTTATTTCACAACCATTACGGTCATACACTTTAAGTTCACTACTATCTAATTGACAAGGAAAAATGGCTATTCTTCCACTAACTTCAACTTTACGAGTTTTAAGTTCAGTAGGAAGACATTTCATTTGACTAAGTGCATCAATTATCCAAGCAGCAGCACGAGGAATCCAATCACTTTCGCTTATATTAAAGTCGTTGTCCACTTTTCCTACTATACGTCCCATAGAGACTCTTTTTTTGTTCTTCATTTCTTATAAATTTAGTATATAATGTTTTATCAGCTTGAATACAAAGTACGAACTTATGTTTCATAGAAACATCTAAATTCATAATTTTATTCAAATCATTATTTGTTAATTTAAGAAGGTCTTCATTAGAATATTGTCTAAGTTTAATATCTTTAGTATCAATAGTTTTAAAACACAAATTACGACCTTGTATCTTAGAACCTAATAAGCAATACTCATACCAAACTTCATCAGCTTTATAAACAGTAGCATCAACAGCATCATATTCAATACCATGCTGTCTACAATATTCAGCATCATCTTTATTATAAATTTGTTTACCTTCAGCAATAAGTTTTATCTTATTTTTTCTAGTTGCTTCAAAATCGCAAACTTTAGCTCCAGTATTAAGAACTCGATTAATACAAATACCAACCTAAGTTTATCTTCTAAGACGATAAGCTATTCCCTTTAAGAATTAGTTCTTTCTCTACTGCATTATAGTAAATCTTAACTATTTCTTTATATTCTTTTAGAGTAAGATTAATCATCTTATCTAATAGTTTAATCTTTTTTGTTTCTTCATAAATCCTTCTTAAATCTACAGCATATCCAACAAGTCTAAAACATAAATGTTTCATCTCTGGATTTTTACGTTCATCTTCAAACATACCTTTAGCTGCATTTTCAAGACGACCATTAATATATTTGTTTTGTTGAAACTCAGGATAATCTATTACTGGATATTTAAACTTATCTACATCAGGAACAATAGCAGAACGTTTAGAAGCAATAGTAGCAGTTAATTCATCTACAGTTATTCTTGCACGTTCACGTTTAATTTTGTTTTCCTCAATAAAATCTTTATAATATTGAGGAACATTTATAGATTTCTTTACTTTTATTGCCATAATTAATCATATTTTATTGTACTAGGAATTTCATCAGTTTCGTGTTTTTGATTTAATAAATCCCTTTTAAATATTATATCTTTAATTTGTCCAACCATATCTTCACTAAGTAACCATTCATTATCATCATAGATTTTATTCTCGAATGTAAGTTCGCCATTAATATCAGCAATTTGATTTGGTTGTTCAAAACTTGATTCTATTATTATAGAACCTATATTAATAGGTTTATCGTTAGCAGGAGGAAACAAATAAATATATTCATTAATATAATCATAAGCAATAGCTCCACATAAACCAGGAACACTTCCACGAAATCTAGCAGTAGTTTCTTTAATATAAGGAAGCTCTCTATTGTTACGATAACCTGCTGTACTAACTCTATCAAAAGGAAGATTATTAGTAAGTCTAATAGGTCTTGGAACCTTTTGATTAGTTCTTTTAATTTTATCTATTGGAATATCTTGAAGTTCTTCTGGAAGTTCAAAATCTCCATCAACTACACTAGTCAAAGTAACTTTAAATCTTTGAGTAAGTAGTTTATCTACATAGTTATGATTTTCATAACTTCTTCTAATAATCTCAGCTCTAGTATGAACGATTACATTTCTAATCTTTTCTCTTAGAGAATGATTATTAGGTTGACCATAACTATGAGCTATTTCACTAATTAGTTGTGCAATACTACTCATATTAATATGTAAATCATTAAATACTAAAGCCCCCCCGTAAAAGGTATTCGGAGAATTATTAACTTAGTATCAATTGTCTTTTACGGGGGGGCTAGAATAACTATATTATTTAGCCTATTCAACTTTACCAGTTGGAAGTCTAATTCTATTAATTTGTTTACTACTCATAACTTTAATTGTTACATTATTAACTCTATTATAAGGAACAGTATGTCTATGACTGTCAGTACCAAGCAATTTAATTATCAATTGATTTAACATAAATTTCTGCTCCTTACGCTTGCAAATATAATCATTTTCAGGCAGTTATCCAAATCCTAAACGTCCACGTAGATGCCACTGTGTGCGCACACAAAACGTGTATATACCGGTCTGTGATTGATTAATCGGCTGACGCACACGAACTTGAGAGAACGCAAGCAAATGGCTAATCAAAATTAGATTCCAATCAAAACTATTATTAATAATTATATTACTCATATCTTTAGTAACTCCAGGATATGAAAAACCCCTAACACTATTACTAGCATTAGGGGCACGGACACATCGTGTATATAGTAGAGCAAGAGTTACATTTGAATAATTCCAGCAGTTCTAAGATTAACAAGCAAAGTATTAATTGCTCCAACTACTGTTGGAATTGTAGCTGTACTAACTTCAAGATTCTTGATATTAGTAATAGCTTTAACTAGACCTTCATTATCTTTGGTAGCTTTAGTTGGAAGAACAATTTCATTTAATTGTTTAACAAGTGTACCGACTGTTTCTTTAAGTTCTCCAACTTCCCTTGTCAAATTTTCAATTCTAGTATCTTCTTGTTGAGGAGTTTCAACTTGTTGAATATTTGGTTCTCCACTTGTAAAAGCTTCAATAAGAAGATTCTTTTGCTCTATTGGCAAAGGAAGACTTTGCAAAGCATTATAAATTTTATTTATATCCATAACTTAATTATTTAATTTATTATCAAAATCTTTATAATCCCAATTCATTCGTTTAGCAATAGGTTTAAATACCCAGCTCCAACTTATTGGGGCAAGTATAATACTATTAATTAAAACTCTTATATCAATACTACCAAAATTAATATAAGCAGTACTAACTATAACAATACTAATACATAGTATTACACGTTTCCAAACTCTAGTTATTTGCTTATGAATTATAGTAGTAATACTACTTATAAGAATATAAGTTAGAAAATTAATTACTAGACAATAAGCAACATCAAAACTATTAATAATAGTTTGAATTATTTGATTTATTAATTCCATAATTTTGTTTTAATATTTTATTATTATTAATTTACTATAGATATTTCTTTCCAAGCGTTATCTAAATAAATATAAGGCTTTGTACCTACTTTTTTAATTTTGCAATTATTTAAAGATGTACTTGGAATTGACGCATTACCTTCATAAGGTAACGAATCATCGTAATCTATAGTATTCGCAAAATCCTTTACAGAATAATTAGCATTAGTAATATTAATTATATTATTAAAGAAACAACCATATTTACATTTTATATCAGTGAATGTAGAAATTAGATAATTAACATCTGTAGTAGTATTATTTACGAAATTCCCAATAAAATATAATTTATTATTCCTGTCTTTATTAACTGTATTAGATATAAAACTATGACATTTAAAGAAAATAGAATTGTATAACATTCTAAATTCAGAAACATCTGTAATATTAAGTGCTTCATTGTTCCCATTTGTATCAAAATTATTATTTGATAAAGTAACCTTACCTATATAATTTATAATAATAGTAGCAACATTACAGAAATTATTCACAAAGTTACTATAAGCGCCATAGTCTATTGCATTATTTATAGTTATAGAGTTATTGGTAATAAAGTGAGAGTTATAAATATCAGAATAATCTGCTGATATAATATTTCCATTGTTTAAAGATTTAGAAATAAATGTGCAATTATTAATTTTCAAATGCTTAGTTCTAATTGTAAAATAAGAATTTCCACAATCAAATATGCAATTATTAAAAGTTACATTATCATCATAATTTATTTTAACGTTGATAGCATTCTCATCTCTAACACTCAAACCTTTAATATTATTAAATGTTATATCAGAAATTTTATAAGTATAATCGTAATAATTATCATAATAATGACGCAGAGTTTCTGTTATATTACTGTTTTTACCTCCTTCTTGAGTAATATTATTATAAAACACATTTTTAATATAGAAAGAAGTATTGTCTTTGCTAAGATTGGAATATCCAATTCTAAGTAAAGCAGCTACTTTGGTTTTTCCATGACCATTCTGAATTGTTACATTATTGGCACAATTTGGAACATTAATATTCTTATTAAATGGAGGATCCCATTGTGGATGAATAGCTACACAATCATCTCCAGATGCAATTTGAAAACCGTCAAGTAATACATTATCTACAAATTCAAAATGTATTCCATCATAATATAAACCTCCCTCATAATTATTAATTATAATATTTCTAAGAGTAATATTATATCCAGAAATAGTAATAGCCCAACCTCCATAATATCCTGATTCTGTTTCCAAAACACAGTCATCTACATAATTAAAATTTTCTATTATAAGATTCCTTACTCCTTCAAACCAGAATACTCGACCTCTTGCTGCTCGTTCATAAGAACGAGCAGTTATATTATATAATTGTATATTTTCATCATCATAAGTTTCTTTAGAATTGCCGATATTCATAAATGTTGACTCCAAACCATGTTGAATTAAAGTCACATTTTTAAAGTCTATAATGCTATTAGAAGGAATACAAACTTTGCTTGAATAATAAATATCTAAAGTCTTTGAAAAATACACTTTTCCAGATATATTACCTGCTATATTTAAAACTCTTTGTAATTCTGCCGTATTTTCTTTATTATTTGGTGTAATATACAATGATGCATCAAAATCTATATCACATTTTGTTATATTACAATTAGTATAGCCATTTCCTATCATATATACATTTCCGCTAAGAGTACCATTTATTACCTTAGCTCCTTCAAACTTCAATGTACAGTTCTCAGGAATATTAATAGTTTCTCCATTCAAATCAAAGTCATACCTTATTTCATATATAGTATTAGCTTTATTAATCATATTCTGAGTAAGAATATTCTTAACTACACCATTTACTAAGCATAAATTCTTTCTAAGAATTACATAACCTTTAGATTGAAAGTTTGCAGCATCAACTTCTCTATCTTTGAGTTTAAGCATATTATCCACAGAAGCAATATCTTCATCATCTGGATAATTAGTTACATTAACTTTCTCTCTAAACAACTGTTTCAAGTTGTCATTAAGTTGTTCATAACCAATACTTCCTACTCCTGGTTTAACTCCAGCAGAGATATAATCGTCATCAGGTACAGGAGTCCAATTAGAATCTTTTACCCAACCTTCTGTAGTAATTTGGTCAGCTCCAGCACTAAAGAACTCTGTAATATACTTTGTTCCATTATTATAAGTAATAAATAAACCACTTCTACGTAAGAACAATGGAACAGTTCTACGAGTGTCAGCTACACTTCCTTTCCACTCACACTTTACATGATTATAAAGAGATACAAGAGCTTCAAGTGGAGTATCACTAAGTTTAGAATAAATATACTCTATAGCAACGAGAGGACTAACTTCTTTAATACCTTCAGAAGTCTTTTCATAAAGTTGTTTTGTACTCATTATTATAACAATTTAATTATTAATAATATTAATATCTCTGCAAAGATAATCATAAAAACTAAAATAGCTTCCAAATTAAGATTATTTCTTAACTTGAAAGCTATTATAAAGAATAGTAATTATTAATGTTACCTACAATCATACCAATCGACTTGAACTCCTTTACGACACATATCTGCATACCAACGATTAAAAACAATTCCATCATATCCATCTACATCATCAATAACATCTTTAACATATAAACACAAATGTTTTTCATCAGTAATACTACTTCCAAGATAATCAGCTTTACACATATTGGCTGCAAATACCGCATCATAAGGATTGTCGTTATTATCAAGATAAACTCCATTTTGTTTCATCATATCAAATAGTTTATCTTTAGATATAGGTTCAAGAGGAACTTCTGTTCCATTAGAATCTCTAGTAGTCATTTTACTAGTTGCAAACTCAACAAGTCTTCTATTAAAATGTCTTCCATTATATCTAAGATAAGCTATCATATCTTCAGGAAGTTCATCATAAACATCAAAACCTTCTTTTACGTTCATAACTTTAGTTATTATAACCGCCCCGTAAAAGGTATTGAATGATATTTCAACTCTACATTTCCTTTACGGGGCGGCTTTCAATTAATACCTGCCATAACGACCACGACCATAATCTCTATCTCTGTCATCATAATCACGTTCACGTCTATCATAATCACGACCTCTTCGATATTCATCATCGTCGTAACGATTATCTCTATCTTCACACTTATCAAGAGTTTCTTCTAACTCCTGAAGTTCCATCTTCATACGTCTAATCTTCTCTTTAAGTTCAGACTTGTTCATATTACGTTGTACCATAATTATCATAATTTTATTGTTTAGTTACAGCAGCTAGAATCTTAGCTATATCACCTTTCATTCCAGCAACTTCAGTTTCTATACCTGCTATTCTTTCATCACGTGCTTTGTCTTTAGCAAATTGAGGATTAAGTTCTTTAAGAACTTCTTCACATCTAGTTACTTGATTTTTATAATCTTCAACATCTTCTATAACATAGTTAGCGTGTTGGAGAGTAGCTTCTACTTCAGATTGAATGGTTTGTTTACTTTCAGCTATAATAAGATTTCCATTATTATAACTAACAGAATTATTGTTAGCAGGAATATTATTATAATCTACAGTACTTCCATCTACTTTAACCTTTAAATTTACAACCATTGTATTAATACCATCAGTTGCAAACACAGGTGTTGTAGTTCCAACAACTTCTCCAATCTTAAAATCTATACCATTAGTCTTGTTTAAAATATAAACTCGACTACCTTGATTAAGAGCTGAAAACATTATACTATGAGTTGAAGTTTATTATTTTGTTTATCAAATACTATAATGTGAAGACCTGCTGCAAGAGCAGTAAGAGCTTCTCCATTACTTGCCAAGAGAGGAAGAGTGACATTATTAACCATCATTTCAAAGCCAGTTGCAGTAGTTGTAGCTGCATTAAAATTAATTACCATTATACCAGCAACTCCCATAACTCTGAAAGTATGATTAGGCATACTAAAAACAGCATTAGCAGTAGCACTGCCAGCAGTCGTTTGAGTAGCAGCTACTAAAGGTATACCGCCACGATTACCAATGAATTCATTACTTAAAGCCATAATATTACCTCCTATAGATTACATCCAAAAACCATTAAGATTATTACCACCATTATACATACCATATTGGTAAGCTACACAATTTGGTACTGCCTGGAATGGCTGATAAGGAACTGTTACAGTCTGTGGTTGAGCACACTTAATTTCATTAACAGCTTGAGCAATAGGATTTACAGCAGCAGCAATTTGCTGAGCAATTACTCCACTTTGATGTTCAGTAGTCAACTGAGTTTGCAAAGCATTAATCTTATCTTGCATTGCAGCCTTTTCAGAAGCATCAAGTTTAGCAATAATTCTATCACCAACACCATCAATAGACTTATCCAAATTGCAGGTCTGGTCACGAAGAGCATAACCAACATCAGAAAAACCACGAGTTACAGCATTACCTACACCATTAACGGATTCTTTAATAGCACCAGTCTGCTGAATAGTAGCAATTTGATTCTGATAATTACCTTCTGTAATAGCACTCTTTAAGTTGCAGCAGCAAGTAGCCAACTGATTAGCAAGAGTCATAGTGTTCTGAGTACCAGCATTAAGCAAAGCACCAGTAGAAGAATCAATCTTACAACCTACCTGAGTAATACCATTGCTAACATTAGCAATAGCAGCTTGAATCATATCAACTTTAGTTCCAAACATAGTAGCCAATCTTTGAGTTGCAGCACCGTTACCATTAATAGCTTGCATAAGCAAGTCACGACCATCATTATTACTAACCATATTAGCAAGAGGACCAAGACAACCACCACCGTTCTGAGCAGCATTACCAAACAATCCACCATTACGCATAAGAGGATAGAGGAAGAACAAGAAGATTATCCAAATCCAATTACCGCCACCAAAACCTCCATTACACATAAGTAAAGGAAGCAGACTGTTAACATCGTTAGAAGTCTTACCAGTTCCACCATCAGGGAACATAAAAATTTTAGAATCATCCATGACTTATTAAATTATTAAGTTAATAAAAAGATTAATTTGTACATTAACTAGTATCTTGTACGACGCAAAGATAAATAGATTCTGACATATAAACAAAAAGATAGTAATCGGATTTTATTCCAATTACTATCTTAATAAAATACTTATAACTTATATTATTAATTATTCCAATGTGATTACTTTTGTTTTCTAGTTACTTTCTAGTTAAACAAAAATAGGTTCAACATCTTTATTCATAAGAGTTGCTTCAGAAGTAGCAAGTCTAAAAGCTCTAGAAGTTTGATAAAACTCAGTACTCATCTTAAACAGATGTCTAGTAGCTTGAACAGTTCTATTTAAAATATAAGCTATACTAGTAATAGTAAAACCTGCGTGAACAATTTGTTCAACTACTAAAGCTCTAGCCATAACCACATTTTCTTCTCTAGATTTACTAACAATATCTTCTCTAGTAATAGAGTGAGTACCGTCAGCTCTAGGAATATCACAAGCTATAATCACATTGTCGATTATAGACCAAATTAATGTTTCTTTCTTGTTCATACTCTTATTTATTTAAAAGTTAATAATATGATTAATAATTGCAAATATAAGATTCTTTTCAATACATTGTATCAATTAGATTGTAATTATAAACTAGTTTAACATAAGAACTATAAATTACATACAAAACGACACATATTATAGATTTAATCTTAATTAAAAAGGAAGTACTAAATAAGCACTTCCTTTCTTTACTACATAAGTTATTTACTATATTAACTTTATTCCTTTCCTAACATTGAATCAATCATATTGTCAATAGCTTCATCTGTTATATGTTCATCAATAGAAGAATCTATATTCATTGATTTCATCAAAATGTTTATCCAAGGATTGTTACTTTGCATAGCAGTTTGTATCTGCTCTTTAAGGGCTTCATGAAGTTCTCCAGATTCTTTAAAAGTTACAAGAGTTGTTCTTAAAGCTTTTACTGCATAGTTATCAATCAGTAAAGGATTGTCCTTTGCCGATGATAATTTTGTAAGAAGCACAATCAGTGCTTCATGTAATTGTTTCTTCTTCATATCGTCTTATTTTTAAATTTCCAAAGTCAGCGACTTAGAGTTCTAGCTAAATTGTTTTCAAAAACGAACATCTTGCCCTAATAAGATTGTAAATCCTCTTATGCCCTTCTATTGATGGATGTATGTTATCAGACAAAAACATATTTTTGTCCAAAACACCATCATTATTATAGAAGACATCTTTGATTTCCACATAACGAAAATGTGACCTAATATAATCATTTATAACAGAATGATTATCTCCAGTACCATATTTAGGTGGAACTGTCAACCAAATTGTTCTTATGTCATTTTTGGTTGCTGCATCATCAATGTATTGTAACCCAGTGCAAGTTGCATGGTTGTCAATGTCATTTGTACCTATGCAAAATAATACATATTTTGCATCTTTCAGCCATTTCATTTCCTTGTCAATGTGAGGTTTTATAGAGCTTACACTTGCTCCTCCCTGGCCAAGTATAATAGTCTTCCTATCGCCAATGGAACTACATAGCAATGATGCAAATCTCTTATCCTTGTCACTAGGAATAGAATTACCTTCTATAAATGAATGACCTACTACGACAAGTTTTACATCATTCATATCTATTGGGTAACCAAAGCAAACATTTGATACTCTCATTTTGCCAATCAGTGCATAGAAAGACAACTTACCCCAAGCATAACCGTTAATACTTCCGTTACCTTCATTTGCAGTATCACCGCTAATAACTTCACCATTGCCGATACCATCTTTTGATACACTAATTCCATCCTGCGCTGTTACAGAAATATTGAAATAAGAGTTTTTCTCTGTTTTCTTTTCAACAGATATGGTGTATTCTTTTCCCTTAGCAAACGCAAGTTCTGAAATATAATATTTGTGTGTCTGCTTTGGTGGCAAAGTCTGTCCTACGATATAAACAGATATATAACTTCCGTTTTCATCCTTTCCTATACCAAACATTGTGCCAGCCAACTGATACCAAAAACCAATACAGAACTCAAAATAACCAAGAGAATTCGTATCAATAATCTTCAATGTTGATGATAGGATAAATTTATCTTCGTATAGACTGGTATTGTACTGTAATCTATTTTCGTAGCCAGTCAGAAGACTTTGAGCACTAGCTTTATCTTCCGATATGGAAAAGGCATTGTTCAATATATCAAAATCTGAGAAATCAGAAATCAAATTTCCATAAGATTTTACAGAACTATTAATTTCTTGCTTTAACTCATCCTTTGCATTGTCAATCAACATCTGTGTTGACATATTATCTGTGAAAAAAGCCCTATTTGGTAATATGGAATTGCTACCATCATTCCAGCAGAAAGCATAATAACCCTCTTCTAAGGTCAATATCTTACTAATAGTGCTAGAAGGTGCTGCTCCAATTATCTCACTTTCTACAGAAGAAAACGTTTCGTCTGTGAACTTCCACAATATGCCTTGTGTACCAGCTTCATTCTTTATATACAACCAATATTTTTTAGCTGACAAATGCAATTTAACTAACTTATAGTTTTTGATAGCATCTGATATGGTTTTATTCGTAGGATTGAGATATTTTCCTACAATAATATCACTTTTATCAAATACTGACACAATAGATGCTTTAGATGACATATTTTCTACATTTGTCAATAAGTTTTTAATATCTTTTGTGCCATTTTCCACCTTATCATCTATCAATGTCGAAATGGACATGCTGTCAGTTATAAAAGCTTTTCCAAGCGAAAGACCATTATTGTTGTTATCATTCCAGCAGAAAGCATAGTATCCTTCCTCTAAGGTCAATATTTGGTTATATTGGGTTGTTCCTATAGAACCAACAATCTCTTTTTCTGGTGAAGTATAGCCGTTATCAGAATACTTCCACAACGTGGCTTGTGAAGAAGAACCGCAACCGCTATATATCCAATACTTACCTGCTGAAAGATGCAGCTTAACCAGTTTATATGCTTTAATAACATTTGAAATAGCACCATTTGACGGATTTATTGATTTACCGATAGTAACATTATTATAATCAAATAGTGATGTAATTATAAATTTTAACGCCACATCATCAATAGCATCTTGAGCATTTTCAGCATTTAAACCGCTATTATTATTAACATAAGTTACATTAGTAGCAGTACTAGCTCCGCCAGTTACAGCAATACCTTGAACTGTTTTACTTAAACTTTCGTGTTTTGTATTAAGAGTAGCAATATCATTATCATTACCTGTAATCTGTTTTTGAAGATTTGTAGTATTAGTATCAACCTTATTATTAATAGTTTCAAAATCACTATCAATATTACTCTTCAAAATTACATCTTGTTTTTGAAGTTTATCGATTTCAGTAGCATGCTGTTGTAATTGTAAACCAATATTATCAAGTTGTTCATCAACAGCAGGAGTAGCTGGAATACCAGTATCTTTACCATCGCTAAACCAATTACCATTATTTCCAATAGTTATGTTTCCGCTAACTACTACAGACATATAATTTCTTACTTTAGTACCTGTATTTGTCCAAATACCATTAGTTCTACATTGATACAAAACTGCATCGTTGAGATTAGAACCAACATAAGCATATTGTCCAATAGTAGGAAGTTTAACATGATTCTTTAAAGCATCAGCACCAATATACCAACCTACAAATACATTCCAATTATAATAAATATTATTCCAATAATTTTTATTCTCCCAATTTGCTAAATCAGTTGAATTAAACTGCCAAAGTTCGAATTCTGCTTGACGGTCAAGTCTATCAGAATTAAGATTATAAAAACTAAGTGTAGCACCTGCTCTACGATTAATAGGAAGAATTGTAGCTACAGCTTCTTCAAGATTTTCATAAGCAGTAATTGTACCATTTTCATTCTCAGTAGTAAGATTAATGAAATTATTATCAGCATAACCAGTTGCATTCATCGGTTGCCAATACTCACGATTTTCAATATCTACACCACTAGGAACATTAATCTTAGCAATATAACTAAGATTATCAAAAGCGTTATAAACAAGAGCAAGTCTTTCATACTCTTGTTCTCTACTCCATTTACCTTTAGGAGCAAGAGATACGTTTCCTAAGTCTTTACTAAATTGTTTCATAATATAATATTTTAAAAATACGTTTTATTTGAGATTTACGCCCCTCTCACACGTTCCGTGATTAATTAATCAACTGACGTATATGAACCGCTCAGACGTGAAATAAAGTGGGTATATGCGAGTTTCGATGTGTCGAAAAGTATGCGTGAGTGGGCAAAATTGTCAATTTGAAATTGCTTAAACTTTATTATCAGATTCAACATTTAAATGACCATCATCATCAATAGTGAATACTTCACCATTATCTTTATCATCTAGATACTTCTGATAAAGCTTACTAGTTTCAATGTCAACTTTAAATGTTACATTTTGATTTGAACAACTACAAAGAGCTTTAAGTTTACCATCAGGAGTAATTGGATAATAATTAGTTCCATTATAAATTGGTTTACCTAAATTCTTATAATAATCTTCAAGTTGCTGCTTTACATAATTATAATAAAAGTTAGCTTTAGTATAATCTAATTGTTGATAAGCAGCACAAGCACTTTGAAACAATCCCCAACAGTTGAACAATTTCTTACCATCACCTTTACAAGCAAAACTACAATCATCAATAATTCCTTTACCTGCATCAGCAACATAATTAATAAGTTGATGATATGTACAAGTCCATTCTGAAGGAATAGTAAGATAAAGTACTTCTGGATGAATTTCTTCAGTACTATCTCTTTCTAGTTGTTTAACTACAACTTTATTATATTGTCCAGTAGTAGAAGTCATAGTATCAACTTCTTTTACGGGGCGGTTTACTTTAATTTCTTCCATACGGCTTACTATTTAAACGTTATTTACTTGAGACCTAATTGCCTCTAATTTATCATCAGTAAGACAATCATAATTATCAACACAATCTTGAAGAATGTGATTACTAATAGATTTACAAGTCTTACTATCATTTACAACATAACCTTGAGAAGAAAGAACTACATCGGTTTTGACACCAATTAATTCTTTTCTCTCAAGGTCTTGTTTCATAATATTTGCAACATCACTGTTATTCATAAGAACATCTTACTAAATTGTTCAATGATTAAAAACTTTATTATTTACATAAACAGAATGTTCATTAGCTATAATAGTAAGTTTATTAAGAATTTGTCCAATTCGGACATCTTTATCTTGACCATCATATATTACTTCTAAACATTCTTTAGTTGTATCGTCAATCCATTCATCTTTAATTTTTGTAGCAATATTAATTCCATCAACTTCGTAAGCAGAAAAAACATTATAAAGTTTATAATACTCGGTACTAATAGTTTTAAAAAGATTCTCTCTAATTAAATCTCTATTCTTATCAATATTGTTATGAATAATAATCTCATTACAAGTTTTACTAATATTAGCTCTAAAACTATCAAAAGCTAAACTTATAACTTGACGAACTTTAGTTAGTTCTTTACTTTCTGCATCTTGAATCTGTTTATCTAAAACAGTATTAAGTTTAACTACATTTTCACTAACTTCTTTAATAGCAGAAGCCATTTGAATTAATGGTTTGTTTCTGTCTTTAGCTTTAAATAGGTCAACTAGTCTAATAATAAGAGTATAAAGAATATAAATTCCACTACTTATTAAAACTGTTATATAAGACGAATTTTTAATCGCATCAGATACTATTTGATTAACTTGATTAAAATCATCCATATTAAAACAATTAATGGGAATGTTACTCTAGACCCCCCGTAAAACGGAATAGTAGAGTTTCATTCCCATCTAAACTAATACCTATTGAGATTAAACATCACCAGCTTGAGCAGCCTTAAGTCCAAAGGCAGTTTCAATGGCTGTAATAAACGCCTCACTAGCAGTAGGAACTGCAATAGTTACTTCTTGCCAAACTGCTTCATCACGAGTACGACCATAAACACGAGGATTCTTGAATCGAAGATTATACAATGTATAATCATCTGCATCTACATCCATAGGATAACCTGGATAAATAGTTGCACCGTCAGCAATAGTATTGTTAAATCCTCTATTCTGAGCAGCCTCAGAAGCAAGATTCTGAACATAAGCTTTATCACAAGTTGGAGCAGAACCCTTAGTTGTAGTAGTAACTGTAGTACCATACAAATCATCAGCTGCCATCAACTCCCAAGGTTGATAATCTTTAGCAGTAGCAGTAATAGTAGCTGTACTAATAGTAACATCTACATTCTGATTTTCTACCTTAGCAGCCAACTCTTTCTGCAAACGAGTAGCAACTGTAGTAGCAGTATCACCACTCTTACAACGAGTAGTAGCTGTCCACTCACGACGTTCATGCTTTGTAGTATCAAGCTTAACAAGCTCAATAGTATAATCCTTACCAGTTACAGGAGTAGGAATTGTAATACTAGCACTAAACTTAGTACCAGCAGTCTTAGTAACCTTAGTTACAATAAGACTATCAATATTAACTTCGAGTACTACAGCTTGACTATTTGGTCGACCATAAGCAAGACCAAAATCTTTAGTCAGTTTAGCATCTGCAACGAACTTGCTCAAATCAGCAAGTTCAAAGATACCAAGAGAACCAGCAGGAACTTGAGTAAGGTCAAATGCTGCTTTAGTCTTAGGAGCAATAACTGCGTCACTCTTTACAACAAATAATTGTCTCATATTATTATTCTATTAAATTATTATTATTATTGTCTCTGATTACCATCATCACGATAATTGTTTGCTACTTGTTCTCTTTGTTGATTTTGTTTGAGCTTGTTGAGCAGCAGCTAAACTTCCACTTTTAGTCAAGTTGATAAAGTTCAACTGCGTGCTTAACAATATCTACGTGCATATAGTCAGGTAAATCACAATCTACATTGTTACCATCAACATCTTCAGCAAATCTAACAATAGCAGGTTTTGCAATATAACTAAGCCTAAGTTCGTTAATACTTTACACCATTAAAAGTGAAAGATTTGACCATTATCAGGTTTAGTATCAGCCTTATCAATATATAATTCAATAAGGCTATCGTGAATTGAAGCCACAGGACTTCTCATTTTTGGAGCTAAAACAAAATCATTAACTACATCAGCAACAAATTGGTCATCAATTATACGAACTGGAAATACGTTAGTAACAAAATTTGTTTTCTTATAATTAATTGATAAATCAACTACATATAAAAAAACTAATTGCAGTAGATAAATTATTATCATCAGTATAACTTCCAGCAGTTTTAAAGTTATTCAAAGGTAATTGAAAAACTAATTATATTAACTAGTCTTTTCCTTACCTTTGATTGTTGCATCAGCAATACTTCCTTTCCATACTTTATATAAAGATTTCAAGGCATTTACTTGATTAAGTTTTGAAGCATCACTGATTACTCTATCATTAGTAATACCAATGTTTTGAGTAATAACTTGATTAATGGTATCAGAAATACTATTATTGATAAGTAAATCAATTTGTTCAGGCAAAATTGCTCTAACATTCTGCATACCCATTTGTTGAGCATATTGTCTAAACATTTGGTGCATTTCTGAAATATCCATATCTATTTATATTAAATCAGTTTCAACTTATTTTCTAACTTAGTCTTTAGACCAGCATTATTTGGATTCTTGAAATAACTAATAGCTTCATTAATATTTGCTCCAATAAACTCTCCATCAGGTGTACTAATCTGTTGATTAAAATCAGAACGAACAAGTTCACCTCTTGTAATAAGAGTTTCAATAAATGCTTTATCAAGAAGATTCTTATCGTTTACAAATTCATTGAACTTACGAGGATTTGTAGTAGCAAAATCCATCAACTCTTTAGATTGAGTAAGAGCAGTCTTAGAAAGACCATCAGAAAGACTAATACCACTATAAATACAATATTCAACGTAAACGGCGTTTGTCTTAGAAGGAGAAGCTTGAAGTTCAACAAGATGTCTAAGAGCAGCCTGCTGTTCTTTAATAAGTTTATTCTTACGAACTTCTTCCTTATTCTTATCCTTGATATAGAAACGAAGATTAGCATTAGAATTAATGAAAGCTTCATCCTTAGCTACATCTGGATAATTAAGACAATGACGATAAAGAATATATTGTTCAAGATTAAGTGGGTCACCGTATTGATACTTTGTACTTTCAAGATTGAATAAATCATTATCTCGAATAACAGCAGCTTCATAAAGTTTAGCCGTATTAGAACGGTCAACTGCATTATAGGTTTCCCAAATCTTCTCTTCTTTCTTATGAATTGCTAGATAATCTTTCTTGTGAAGATAACGGAAAGATACATCAATAGTTCTTTCAGTATCACGAACATCAAAAAAGATATTATTAAGATAATTCTTAACTCTAGTAATAAACTCTGGATTGTTAGAAGCAACACCAACTAACTCTGGGAAGTAATGTTCAACTTCACCTTTATTAGACATAAGTTTACGAACTGAATTAACAGAAGAACCAATGGTGTTACGCGGCTTTCCAAGAGCTGCCATATTAATTCTACGATAAGCAGAATAATTAAGAACAGAAGCAATAATAATCTGTCGCTTATCAATATATTCAGCTTCGAGTTCAGCTTCTAAAACAGCTTGCTTCTCAGCTTCTTCTTGTGCAACAGTTTTACCTGTAGGAGCATCACTATTTTGAGGAGTAGGAATATTCAAGTCTGGAATTTTAATATCACTCATAGTTTAATCTATTTTATTAGTTATTACAATACACACTTCAACTGGAAGAACTTAGTTGCCTTATCTACTTGCAGACCGTATGAGTTCTTAACCTCATAACGAGAGCAGTCAATATCAGTTGCAAGAGAATTAGTAGGAACTGCACCCCAAGAAGCAGGAATAGGAGTAAGACCCTTAATTACACCATTAATATAAACCTGACCCTTCTTACGTACCTTACGAATATTATTATGACCGTCATAAGAAGAAGTATCAAGCATAAATGCTTGGTGAGAAGTCATTGGATAACCGGTACGTGGATGAATATCTCCATTAGCCTTAGCATTATCTGCAAATGTACCACGGTCAAGGAATGACAAATGCTTCAAAGTAATAATATGACCATCAACAGTCTTATACTGACGGAAGTAATTACCATAAGTAAGACCAGTTGCTGATTGCTGAATCATCTTATCACCAAGAGGAGTAACAAAACCACTATCCTTAGCATCATTCTTAATAGCTCTATCAAAGTCCTCTACGAAACCTTTACCACAAGCAAGAACAATATCCATCTTACCTGTATCAGTATCCTTATCAAGAATATCACCAATAGTACGATTCAACTTATTAAGAGTAAGTTCCTCTCCATAAGTATCATAATTACTTTCACGGCAAATTTGCTGCATACCAGCAGTATAAGGAATAGGCTGTCCATTATCTGGGTCAACCATTGTAATTTCACCGTTAATAGTCTTATTGTACTCTGCGAACCAAAGACGCTCCTCATTCATTACTCTCTGTTGAAGCTCGAACTGACGCATCTCCTCATTAATCCAAAGATTAGTAGTACCACCACTAGCAGTCTTAAACTCATAAGTAACTACTGTATTAGCAATGTTACCAGCAATCTCTTTACTAAAACGATGGAACTCAAGTTGAGAAGTCATCTTACCAGGTCCCATAGTATTAGTACGATTACCCTTAGAATAACTCTCTGGAATAGTTGGAGCAGTCAAAGACCAACTCTTACCTACAGCCAAGTTCTTAGTTACATCAACATAAGCGTTTGGATTTGGATTTGCAATACGAAGACGATAAAGATAACCACCATGAGCACCTTTACCAAGGTCTTTCATAATACGAACCTGAGTTACACCATCAGGAGCAATCAAACCATACTGCTCAATAAACCAATGAGTTCTAAATTCAACTTCAAAGAAAGCACCACCTTTACCAGGAGTTGTATTAGCAGTATTAAACCAAAGTACAGTATCATTGAACTTCATACGACCCATAGTCTTCCAAGTCCAATCAGTAGTATCAATATCTACTGTACCAGCAGCACCTTGACCTTCAGTCAAGAAATTAAGTGGAAATCTATCATCATCCATACCAAAAGTATAGGTGAGCATAGAATTAATCTCACTAGGTTTGGATAACATAAGATGAGCAATAGTTTCCTCATTAGAATAACCTCTGTCATCATAGTTACCACGTTGCACTTCACGAATTGCGTACATACTTAATTAATTTATTTGTTAAACATTAAATTGATTAGCTAAATTGAATATCATCAATAGCTTTATGATTAGTACTTGCTGGTTTAGTAATTCGTACAGTGCTACGACCTTTATTCTGTTTAGTTACTAATTTGAGGGTTTTTACTTTTTCCTCGTTAATAGCCATCTTAACTAGGTCTTCATAAGTTCCACCTGTGTACATCAACCAAGCACTAAGAAGTTCTTCATCACGTTCTTGTTC
>CYGL01000254.1_pt1 | contig 25661 bp, 34 predicted proteins | sample 485531 | NCBI WGS metagenome assembly CYGL01 (sample SAMEA3497897, study PRJEB9818) | human gut metagenome | reverse complement strand
GCAGAATCCGCCGACCGCAGTGCAGTTTCCGTTGTCCTCATGCCTAAAGTGGCAACGCAGGCAATTAACATTTTCCATCATTTCACCTCCGGCGCTTTCGGTAGCACCACCAGCAGACCGGCTCTGTCGGCCTCCATCAGCGCAACAATGCGCTTAAATGGAACGCCCTTACTGATGGCCTCATCCTCAAACGTCTTGTAATTGGCGCACATCTCCGGGTCCAGTTCCGTATCCTCAAAGGCTCCTAACCGCGCATACAGCCGAGGGACGATACAGCCCTTTGTGCATCCGCCGGGATCATGGCAACCTCTTTGGCAATAATGATCTTGACCACAGCACTCCCAAGGGTCCAAATTTCGCCAGTCTTTATTCGTTAATCGTTCCATCACATTTCCTCCATCCTGAGCCTTATTCACGGATTGCCCTCCCACGGGTTTTCCAACCACTTTTCAATTTCCTCCAAGGTTTCCGGCAAATCCGAAACACCGGCAAAACGGTTCAGTGCTTCATCGTTCCGGAATTTGAGCAGGATACCGGCCAGCTCGTTGTCCGTCATGTTCCTGATGCGGTCGGAGATGGTCGCAGGCCATGTGCGAAACGGACACTTTTCGGTTGCGGAGCAATTCTCATAATCATACCCCACCCGCATGGGGCAGTTTTTGCCGGTGCACTTTTTCATCACATTCCCTCCGTCCTTTCAAACCTGATCTTCATTTGCGCTGGGCACAAGTCTACCTCCGGTCTGCGCTTTCCGGTCCATCTGAGACCGCCAGCTTGCCCGATGCACTTCCATCCGGCGGCCCGCAGACTGGCCCCGTTTTCTGTGTCCAGAATATAGGTCAAAAGCCGTTTATAGCCCATAGCCCGTGCCGCCCTCCACGCAGCCGCATACAGCATGGAACAGGCGTTGCGGGTTCCGTCTGTGCAAAGTCTGTTGACCTCCAACGTCCAGCCATCGTCCAGATGGCGGGCCACCGGACGTCCCACAATGGCAACGCCTACGATTTTCTCTCCATCGGACAGCCCAATGGAAAACTTGTGCCCCACCACAGGCCCGTGGTGCCGGTGGTACTGCTCAACGTAGGCGTTGGCCTCTCGCAGTGTCATGGGGCACACTTCAAGCATTTTCCACCTCCGGCGGCTCCGGTCTTTTTAGCTCAAACTGACTATATGGAATAACACACAGTTTCTTGGAGTCGCAGTCAGCCATGCCGCTTACGATGCCCTTGCAATGAGCGCAATACTGGCACATCCACGTCTTTCCGGCTTTTCTGACGTCCGCAATTATCGACATAAGTTGCCCATTCTGCGCCCGCAGCTTCTCGATTTCTTTCGCCTGCGCTTCAATCCGGTCGGCTGCGGCAAGCCCCACCGCGTCAACATCGCAGGAGGACCACTCTTTCAAATTGACTTTTCCCGCCAGATCTTCCGGGATCGGCTCAGTTTTGTAAAACGGGCATTTCTTGCAGTCGCCCATTGGCCCACCTGCTGTTGAAACGCATCTAAGCGCATTTACGAGGTTTGTATCTCTCATAGTTCCTCCCCCAATCTCCAATTATTGTCCCGCACCTGAAACGCGTCGCCCAGTTGTACAGTGTCCGGGTAATTGTGCTGTGTGGTTTGGATGGCGTACTTGTCGATCTCGGTTGCATAGTAGGCGGTGATCTCCGCGCCCAGCTTGTCCAGCGCGATATGGCCGCAGCTCATACCGTCGTACATAGAAAGCACTTCCACCGGCTCCTCCGTTAGCCCGGTAAAATGGCTCATAATATGGGCAATCACGTCCACGGTCCAGCCGTTGCCCAGCATTTTATACGCCTGGGTGTCGCTGGCGGGAAAGGCGTATGTGTCCGGCACGGTTTGGAGGCGTTTACACTCCGTCACCGTCAGCTTGCGAATGACGTAAAATCCGTCCGCCAGTTTAATGGGGTATTCCTTGCCCTTTATGGCAATTCTGCCGTTTCTCACTTCGTAAACAGGCATCGACTTCCCTGGAGCCGTAACCACAAGTGTGCTTTTCGGCCCCGTTGCCGTCCCGACAGGCATCGCCACGCACGTTTTCCGGTCCACGGTATTGCCCACCAGGTTGCGGATCCCGTCCTTGTAGTAGGTAGCCCGCAGACACTGCGCTTTCCCGTCCACTGTCATGTTGACTGGCTCCGCCACGCCCATATAGCCAAAATGCCCATTCGTTTCGATGTGCCGCAAAACATTTGACACACCCTGTTTTGTCGCCGCGCTCGCTCTCAATGTGTACGCTTTCTCATGCCACGTCACAGCACCGCTTTCCAAAATGTCCCGCAGGAGGATCCCACGATCCGCCGGCTGCTCCACTGCCACTTGGCTGTATGTACCGTCGGGGTTACGCTTTCCCACCCAGTAGAGCCGCTGGCGGTTCTGCGCGCTTACCAGGGCGGAGTTAATAAGCACGGGTTCCACGCCAAGTTCCTTGCTGATTTGTGCCTTGATGGCCGGTGCCATGCTTTTGTTATTTTCGTACAGGAAAAAATCCGGCTGGTACTTATCCCGTGCGATACGGTAATTCAGAAACAGCTCCCAGCCGATTCCGCTGGCCTCTGTCTCCCGGTTCTTTGTCTGTGCGATGCTCCAATGGGTGCAGGGGCTTCCGCCGATCAATAGTTTCATTCCTCCACCTCCGCAAGCCAGAATGCCCGGCAGCAGTTATCGCAATCAGCGTAATGCCATTTGCACAGTCCCCTTTCGTCCTTATACACGGGAGAAAATGCGTTCGGGCATATTGCTAGGACACCGTCTTTCGTAGGCTCCGCTCCCGGAAACAGCTTCAGGAACTCGCTCTGGCGGGTTTTGATGGGGTGCTCCGCGGCCCACTGCTCCACAATGGCAACGGCCTCCTCCGGGTGGGTTTTTCTCCAGGATGTGCAGGTTTCAAACACGCTAAGCCTTTTCCTGAACTCGCAGTTGTAGCACTCACAGTTGCACATTCTGCATAATGTTTTTAAAAACTCCACAGCATCCATCATTCTGCCTCCTCAATGGTTACCTCCACGCGGGAGGCACCGGTTGTCTGGTACTTCCACACCGTCAAAGCTGCGATCGCGCTGTCATCGTTGTAGGCGTGGCCGTTCAGCGCGTCAAGAATGGCCTTTGCCACGTTGTCGGCGTCCGGGCGCTTGATGTGGGGCGTCCCGTCCAGCGCGGCGGCCTTTTTCTTCGATGTACTCTTGGGCACCGTGAAGAACGCCGTGACGGTGGCCGTCAGCGGGATACCCGCCGCAAAGCCCTTTCCGCTCTGACACTTCCAGCACTGGACCACCTTGTCCTCGTACTTCCGTGTTTTCCCTGGGGTGTGGGCGTGGCCGTCCTTCGTGAACCGTGGACGGCCCTTGCCGATCGGGATGCCGGGGACCGTAAATTCAACCTTCATCGCTTTTCTTCCTTTCCGTCAATGATGACCTGCACCACCCGGACACGGCCCAGAGGCTCCAGCAGCATGGCCACCGCCTCCTTCGTGCCCTGCGTGTCATCGCCATCGTAAATGTCAATCACAAGCCGCATCATCACACATACCCCCAAGCGTCCTTGCATTCCGCAATCCCCTTGGAGTGCTTCTGCCCGCCCCGATCCTGTTCTTTGGCAAGCCAACGGGTGATAAACTCCGCACTCCCTTTGCCGTTTTCCGTTTTGCCGGGTTATTCCGGCACCATTCCCGCATCTCCCGCAACTGCTGTATCACGTCGACAGCAGGGTACACGCCCGCCCATTCTTGGCATTGCTCCTGCGACACCGGATATTCCGTGCCGTCATTGAGGGGGATAGAGACTACCGGCGGGGATGCCGCTTGCGGCTCGCCGCCTCCTTCTTTCGGATTGGATTCGGATTCTGGATTCGGATTCGGATTGGATTCAGGCGGTGAATCACCGTGAATCACCGTGAGCCACCGTGACATATCGCAATCTGCCGGAGCCGGGTATTTTGATTTTTTGGTTTGAATCCGCTGGTGTTCGCTCCAATTCGGAAAGCAAAAATAGGGTTCCCCTGCAACATCATAGAGGAGAATGCTACCAGTGCGTTCCAGAGCCGCCAACGCCTTGCGGATGTCCTGCTCCCGTACTTCCTTCCGGCGGGGGAACACAAACCCTTTCAGGAGTTCCGGGTCTGCGCTGCCCCGCCCGTAGTCATCAACGTATGTAATCAGATACGCCCATGTCCGAAATTCAAAATCCGAAAGACTATTGATCTTCTTGCTGGTGCGGATTCCTTCCTTTAATAGTCTGTTCGGCATTCACCCACCGCCTTAGAACGGGAGGTCCCCATCGTCCTCGACCTCGCTGAAGCCGCCCTGCGGTTCGCTATGCGTCGGGGCGCTCTCGCTGTCCTTCTTGGAATCGCCAAAGTATACGCTGTTTGCTACGATCTCCGCCGTCCGGCGCTTGTTGCCGTCATTGTCCGTCCAGTCCCGCAGCTGCAAGCGGCCTTCTACCACGATCATCCGGCCCTTGCTGAAATACTTTGCCAGCATTTCCCCCGTGCCCTTCCAGGCCACAATAGGGATAAAATCCGTGTCCCGGCTGCCGTCCTGATTCTTAAAGTCCCGGTCAACGGCCACAGTCGCGGAAGCAACCGCAGTACCGCTCTGGGTGCGGCGAAGCTCCGGGTCTTTCGTCAGCCGCCCCTGAATCACAATCTTGTTCAGCATTTTGTGTCTCCTTTTCTGTAAATCATGTCCTCCCGGCTCCAATCCGGGTAAAATGCTTTCATGTACGCCACCAGCCGCACATAGATGCGCTCGCGGTCTCTTAATGGCCCCTCGTCAAACAGGCGGTGGCAGCGGGGGCAGAGGGTCACAATGTTCTGCTCGATCCCTCTGCCGCCCTGCGAACGCCGTACTACATGGGCCACCGGCGCGCCTGCGGGAGACCCGCAGATCACGCACTGGTGATTGTCCCGCGCCCAAACAACAACCTTCACGGATTGCGGGATGGACGTGGCCTTTGTCATTTTGTGCATCCCCATTCCTCCATCATCCCTGCCAGCTTCTCCGGAGGCAGGGTCTCAATGCCTTGCTCCACGCAGTCCTGCACCGCCATATCGATCAACCGTGACATTTGTGCGGTATCGTAGGTGCTGGAACCGTAGTACAAAACCACCCTGACGCAGCCGGGGAGCTTGCTTGGCATGGTATCTGTCTGCCAGCCAAGCCCGTTATGCTCCCAACCGCTCCGCAGCTTTTCCACGGCTGAATCGGCCACGCAGACCATTTCATGGTTCCCGCCGATTTCTCGGATATACCGTCGGTAGATCTCCGTTTTGGGAATACGCAGCTCTTCGGCCAGCCGGTCAACCAGAACCCAAAAGTACGCATTCGCGTCGAGGCTCCGCTTCTCCCGGTGTTCCCTGATCTCCACGTCATAGGATTTGCCCTCTTTCAGCGCGTCAAGCACCTGCCGCGCCTTGCCGGTCTGGATGCACAGCCAGTCCCCGGCGGCATCCATCGTCCAGCGGAACGCCGTGGCGTTAACCCGCTGCATCGTTGGCCTCCTTTGCCTCGGCTACGCACTTCTCGCACAGCGCATAGCCGTACAATTCCTTCGCTCTTGCCGCCAGACGCGCCGCCTTCACCATGGCTCTGCCGTCAAAGTAGTCCATCACCTGACCGCCGCAGCGCTCACAGATAACGGTGGCGTCACCTTGCGGAGGCAATCTGTACCCCGGCTTCTGCCGCGTGGGGATCGCTGGTTCCTTCGGTCTGCTCGGCTCCGGAGTTTCCGCGTCCGGGTCCTTCATTTCCTCGGTGGGGATGCAGAATACCTGGAAGAACGCATACTTCATGGCGATTGCCATCGCCTTGTTGCTGGCCTTGTCTCCACTGTCCATGCCCTCGCCGATCACCACCGCCGAAACGCTGGTGCCGTCCTCCGCGTAGAACGTGTACCTGACTTTCAGCATGGAATACAGAATCGTGCCGCCCTTGTTGGTCACGCGTTCCTCCCGTGCCTGGTCGATTACCTCCGGCACAACGAATACCTTGTGCTTAGAGAGGATCGGCTGCAAAGCGTTCATCACATCGTCGATGCCGCGATACTTAAAGCCCTGCTGCTGGTTCTTCTTTTCCTTCCCGATCGCCGGGATCTCCTGCATGATCGCGGTAATGCTTTCAAAGATATTCATCACTTCACCCCCACGCTATACCCGTCCACCAGCTCCGCGCCGGGGACGGCTTCTGTTTTCAGGATCTTAGCAAGTTCCGCCTTGCTGATGGTCGGCTCTGCATACTGGATGCAGTCCTCGTGCGCATGGTCCTGCAGCCACACAAAAACGGCGTCAGGATCAGCCACGTTCACACTCGTTGTCTTCCGGAAGCTCACCGCGCAGCGGGGGGATTCAAATTTCTGCCCCTGCAAGGCGTACGCCAGATAGTCCTTGAGGCGCTGGGCCTTGTTCTCCGCCGCCTTCTGCCGTTCGGCAAAGGCAAGCTTCTCAGCCTTGTAGGCAGCGGCATCCGCCACCAGATTCTTGTAATACAGCGCAATGTTCTCGATCTTCTGATCCCGCGCCATACTCAGCCGGTCAAATGCGTCAAAGTCGCTGACCTCGCCGGTCTCCGGGTCTATCAGGGCCGTAATGGCCGCGTCAATTTCGTAAAGGTTCATTCTTTCCTCCTATATCTCGCAAACCGCACGGTCTCGCCGTAGCGGTTCTTCTGTGTGACCGTCTCCACGTCCAGCGCCACGCCGTCCCGCCGCAAGTCAGAGACCCGCGCCGTGAAATTGGCGATCCCGCACTCGCTCATGGCCTCGGCCCGTGTGATACTGCCGTGTTCATCCAGATACTTCAAGATCCGCTCACACTGGTTCATATCAATCCTCCGGGATGTCGATGATCGCAATCCCCATGGCCCGCGCCACGGCTTCCGGATCGCTGTCAACCTCATCCTTGAGCCAATCCTTCGCGCACTCCGGGCAGTAGCACTCGCCGTTGATCAAAAACCCCGGAGCCACATCGTCAAACGCATTGGGGTTCATGACGATGGAACATCTCGCGCACACCGGATAGATCTTCATTTCCACGCATCCCCTCTCTTCCACGCCTTCGTGGCGTTGGATTGCTGGGCGTAACCCGCTGTGATAGCACCGCAGGTGGTGCACCGTACATAGTGCTTAAACGGCGCGTCCGTGGACTGCACCCGCTCGCCGCTGTCCATCCCGCATACCGGACAGAGATCCAGCGGATGGCGCTCATGCCGGTTCGTTCTGTTCATCGCGCGCTCACCACCATATACGCAATGGTGATCAGCAGCAGGGCCAGAAAGCTCATAAAGCCCATCCATGCGGAGGCATCCGCCTTCCGCTGCTCTCTGGTGCGCCGGTCATGCTTTCTCATGCGGGTCCCCTCCTTCGATGAAATCTACAACCTTGAATACCCAGGTGGCCGCGTAGGCCACGCCCAGGATCATAAAAACAGGTTCCAGTCCATTATCGGCACCTCACTAACCTTGCAAATTCCGCCGCTTCAAATTGAAGCAGATTGTCGATGCGGTTCAGATCATCCAAGCTGATGCCTTCTCCGCGTAACCGGCGGCTCAACCATCCCTGACTGACACCAAGCGCACGTTCCACCTCGGTCTGTGCGCGGTAGCCGCGGGAGTGGTATTTGCTCTCAATCAGGTTCCGGCGGTATTCCGTCTGTTCCTTCTTGATGTCCCGGTTTAATTTTACCTTCGGCATTGCATTTTCCTTTCCCCTGTGCTATACTCAGCACAAGAACAACTCCCTTTGTTCTGCTTACGCTCCGCCCGGTCTGCAACACCGGACGGGGCATTTTTTCGCGCTCATTTGTCCTCCTTCGGGATCAGCCGTGCCGGAGGAACGTTCAGCACCTTCGCCATTTCCATCACCACGTCCAACCGGGGCCAGCCGCCGTTCTTCCAGTTGGTCACGTTGCTCTTGCTCATCCCCAGCGCCAGACACACCGCCGACGGGCTGGTGTGCTTTTTCTTGCATACTGCCTTCATATGCTCATAGAACAATAAAATTCACTCCCTTTCTTATATGTATGGGTATTGACAGTTCCCCGAAAAGTACTTATAATGAAAGTACCATCAAACAGAATAAGTACTTGAACGGGTATGTCCATGCTTGTATCTTAGCACTTGTTAGGGTACTTTTCAAGTGGAATTTCACCCAATCGAGTACTTTTGTAGTCATGCACAAAACGGGGGTGGGATTTTGGCCACTTTATATGAAAACATTAAATCCCTTTGTGATGATCGAGGAATCAAGCCCGGAAAAATGTGCGTTGAAACTCAGATCAGCAAGGGGCTGATTACCGATTTAAAAATGGGGCGAAAGAAAACCGTTCATGCCGAAACCGCAAAAAAAATCGCCGATTATTTCGGCGTGTCGGTGGAGCGGGTCCTCACTGGGGTAAAAGAAAACGCCCCCGGCCCGCAGGCCGAGAGCGATTTAGAGCGGAGGTTCAGAGCTGCTGCCGCAAAGCTTCCTCCTGATTTTCTGGAACGCGAGATTGCGTATCTGGAACAGAAAGTCCAGCAGCTGCACGCTCCAACTGATTCAGATATGTAAGCTGTTCCTCCGGTGGCAGGTGCTTCCATAGCGTCACCAGCCGTTCGATTGCTGCCTCGTCCATGTTCCGCGCTCCTTTCGTTCGTACATTCGTTCGATTCATGCTGTTAGCATATCACGTTCCATTTCAAGTTTCAACCCAAATTTATAGGTGGCTAAAATATTGTTGCACGGGGGTAGATATGAATGAATGTGGGACAATTTGTTGTGGCGTTTCTATCTGATCTGATCGTTACCGTCTTTGCGTATGGATTGGGTCCTATTATCCTGTTAAAGCTTCACAAAGGTCCTATTTCTATCAGAAAGCTAAAATGGTTCCATATTATCTACACAATTATAATTTCTTTTTCTTTTAACGTCATCTTGCTTTTGCTGGAGCTTAGGCCAGTCAGCAATTTTACCCCCGCTTTAATTTGGGGAACGGTTTTCTACCGCATTAACAAAAAGAAATTCGCCCAGCGGGAAAAAGCCATTCCGCCCGAAACCTACGCCCAGCAGGAAGCCCAAATGAAGCAGTTTGTTGTGGACGATGCCACCGGTGAGGTCATCAGCGAACCGCCTGCCAAAGAACCAACGCCAATAACTCTGGAATACCATCCCGATTTCCAGCTGCAAGGCCCGCCGGAAGATCCGAAGCCGCCGGTGGAATCCCCAGACCTTACCCAGAAGCCCGCCGAAAAGTCCTATGCCCCGCTGTGCATTATCCTCGGTATCCTTCTTGCCGCCAGTTTTGCTGGGAATGTGGTTCAAAGCTATATGTCTGTAAACAAATTGGAAGAAATGACTTTCACGCAGGATAAATTGCAGGCAGAAGTGAATTCTCTGCGGAGCCGGGTTTCCTCTCTAAGAAAGAAAATAAACAGCTGAATGAACAGTTGTCAAACGTGCAATATGGGTCTGATATTCAAGATGGAATCATAGACCAGATTGCTCCGGAAGCCTTCGCCATGGAAACTTATATCGGATTCATCTATGATGGTTCTCAGTACTGTCATAGCTATAACTGCCCAAACTTCCCGTTTGACGATTGCGCGGATAATGGGTTTTACGCACACAACGTAGAATATTGTGAATGGCTTGGATACCCAAAGCATTCCGGATGCTGGGATTGATTTCATTCCCCCCGCCCCGCCGCCTCTGCAACAAGCGGCGGAGCCGGGGGCAGCAAGCTGGGGTGGGCTTGCCGTGATGTAAGCGTAGCAGAAACAGGTTTGGCAGCGCAATGACCAAATGTGGGGAACTGGCAGTATGCTACCGAACGAAATTGTGTACTGTCGCTGCCCATATCTTACAAACTTAATATAGGAGGCCGATTTTTTTGACGATCCAGGACTTATGCCGCGAAAAAAGAGCCGCCCTCAGCATGACGGCTCAGGACATCGCCGACGCATCAAATGTGCCCCTGTCTACAGTCAACAACTTCTTTTCCAATACTTCTAAAGCACCGTCTATCAACACTGTGGGGCCAATTTGCGCTGTTTTAGGCATCTCCTTAGATGAATTTTTCGGCATAGGGGATCACTATACAGCAACAGAAGAAACTTTACAAGCGGAGAAAGTCGGCCTTGAGAAGCATTTATCCAGCAAACGGCAGATCATTACGATGATGGAGAAGGGCGTGAAAACCCGGAACCGCGTAATTGCCGCGTTGCTGGTTTTATTATTTTTCTCCATATCCTATGCGTTGTACCTTGATTTTAAATGTATCCAATTCGGCTTTTGGAGGTGATAGCATGAAAATACCAAAGGCAGTAAAGCTGCCGTCCGGCTCCTGGTATGTGAATGTCATGGTGGGCGGCAAGCGCTTGTCCATCACCGCGCCTACCAAGCGGGAAGCAGAAAACGAAGCTGCAGCTATCAAGTCAGGGGCCAAAGCTGCGCGATTCAATCAATCGTTATCCGTCACGCAAGCGCTGGACCGCTATATTGATAGCAAGAGCGCCGTCCTGTCCCCGGCCACCATTGCCGGGTACAGACGCATCCAGAAGAATTTGCTTAAGCCTATCGCTGGGTATCCGCTGTCCAACCTCACACAGGAGCAGGTGCAGCGGTGGGTGAACCAGCTTGCCAAGCAAGGGAAGAAACCAAAAACCATCTCCAACGCTCACGGCCTGTTAAGCGCCGTTATCGGGGCCTATCGCCCGGAAATGGTTCTCCGCACCACCCTTCCCCAAAAGGTGAAAACAGAAATATCGATCCCAACCGAAGCAGAACTGTCCGCCATATTTGACGCGGCAAAAGGAACAAAATACGAGCTGCCGATCATGCTGGCCGTCTGGCTCGGCTTACGTGCTTCTGAAATACGGGGCCTGAAATGGGAAGATATCGACGGCGAATATATTTCCGTCAAACGGGCTATCGTCCAGGGCGAAGCTGGCCCTGTCGAAAAAGGGACGAAAACGTTCAGTGGAACCCGCGCCCTGCATCTGCCCACATATCTCGCCGCGCTGATTCAGGCTCAGGACCATTCCAAAGAACACATTGTAAACCTGTCCGGTCACGCCATGTATAACGGCTTTGAGCGCGTGTGCAAGAAGGCCGGGGTCCCTCACTTCCGCTTCCATGATCTACGCCATATGAACGCCTCTGTCATGCTGGCAATCGGTGTCCCTAATAAATACGCTCAGGAACGCATAGGCCACGCCACAGACAATATGCTGAAAACCGTCTACCAGCATACCATTCAGGAAGAGCAGAAAAAGTATTCCGAAGAGATTGACCAGCGCTTTGAAGAGCTGCTGCATCTCTCTTAATTTTTGCGCATTTCATCTGTAATTCATCTGTAATTTGATTTGCAGATAACGTCTTTTCATGTAATTTTCTTACAAGCGTTGTGATTTTTCAAATCGCTGAAACCGTTGAAAATAAAAGAAAAACCGGGAAACCATTGAGGTTTCTCGGTTTTATCTTTTGGTGGAGCCGAGGGGAATTGAACCCCTGCATTTTCGCTTATATTTGCTGAAATATCAACGTTTTTTCTCCGCCATCTGTAATTTCATCTGTAATTTATTCATGTTCCACGATCCCGTGGTAATACGCCGCCAGCTTTTTCTTTGCTCCCGGACCGTCCTTGTCCATCAGAAATGCCCTTGCCATATCCGCGTAGAACTCCGCAATGGACACGCCGTATTTTTCCGCCACGCCGGAATAATCGGAATACATCATGTTCATGGTGATCCACCAGCAGGGCCGGGAAACCTTTTCCCAGGTCATACCCATACTTTCCGCAACAGCGGTAGTCTGGTCAACGCCCCAATGGGGACCTGTGGTACCGTCCTCGTTTCGGAGCATTGCAGACCACGCCGTCGCATCCTGTTCTGTAAAACCGTCAGACGTGCGGGTGCAGTCTTTCATGGCGGCAAGCGCAGACCAGCAGTCCAGCATCCCGCGGATCGCGCAGGCGGACCGTTCGCTGGCTGGCATCCGCATATACTCAGAAATGCCGTGTTCCAGCTTTTCCAGATATTCCGCGATCTGGTCTTTATTCATGCCCATAGTCCACCTCAGATCTTCTCAACCCGTGCGGCAACGTTGTTGACGGTGGAAGCCGCGCCGGTCAGCAGCAAGGTCAGCACGGAACCGGTGGAGCAGCAGCCCAGCCGGACAGTCGCAGGGAACGCCAGCGTCACGGTATTAGCAACAGCCGCCACCGTAGCGGCAGCAGTCGCGCCGGGGACGGCAACGCCGTCCTTCAAAAGCTGAACCGTCACCGTTCCGGCGGCGTCGGGTACGGCTTCAACAGACACGTCCACATCGTAGTAGCCCTGCCCGTTGATGGCGATCCCGTTTCCGTTCAGATTGCAGTTGCATCCGTAGCGCCGGACGATGGTTCCCAGAGGGATAATGCCATTCACCGCAACGGCGGTCGGGGTCTGCATCGCGGTGTAGATCAAAGATTTGCAGCTCATATAAATAACCTCCTAATAATAAATGGGCGGGGCACCGGCCCCGCCCGTAACTCGGCCAGAAGGGCCTGAACTATTCCCAATCCGGAAATAGCTGCTTAGATGTTGCCGCCGCAGCCGTTGTTGCAGCCGCAGAAGGGAGAAGGACCGGCGTTGTAGGTGTAGCCGGTGGGATACCGCACTACGCCGCACAACTGCTCACGCATGTAGAGCTGGTTGTTGGCCTGCTCCAGCTGCGCGATCCGACCCTCAAGCTGGCTCTTTTCCAGCGCCGCGAACTTGGCGTCAATGTTGGCGTTGATGCCGTCCAGCGCCCGCTGGGTGGTGCAGCAGCACTCCGCCATCTGAGCCTGGATGCCGTTGGTGCTCTGCATGATGGCCATGTTGGTGCCGTTCTGGGCCTGCATCATCTCCTTACCAAGACCGCCGACGCTGCCCTGCATCTCGTAGCCGAGATTGCAGATGCCGTTGCCGATGTTGGTCAGGCGGTCATCGATCCGGCCAAAGTGCTGGCCGAACAGGATGTCCTGCTGGCTGGCAGCCGTGGCGTACTGGCCGAACTCACCCTGCCGGGAGCCGAAGCCGAAGCCGCCGCCACCGCTCATGAGAACGAACAGGAACAGAATGATGATCCACCAGGCGCCGCTGGTGCCTGCACCGTCATTGTCACGGGTGACGGCTGCGAGATCGCTCAAAGTATAGTTATCCATATCTGATCTCCTTTCAAAATTTAAAACAAGCCGTTGCGCACCGGCCTATTTACCGAGAAATGCCAGGAAGTCCTTCGCCTGTTGCTGGAGCTGCTGGAACTGATCCTGAGACATGGTTCCGTCCGCCAGCAGCTTTTCAACCTGCTGCTGCGCCCGCTGTGGCGTCATGTTGGCCGCAAACTTCCGGAACTCCGCCATCATGGCGATGGGGTTATTCGGCCTTCTGCTTCTGCTTCCCCGGAGCATCTGCATCATCGGGTTTGCCACTCAGCATCTCCTCCAATCTTTTCACACGGTTTTCCAGTCCGGCCACGTCCACCGGGGCCGCTGCCTGATACGGCGTCACCGTGTAGGGTGTCACCGTGGCGTAGCCTGCTCCGTCTGTTTGCTTGAGCCACACGATGGGGTCATTCTCGTCCATTAGCAGAATGGAGCTGTTGGGGGCCATCCGGAAGGCGTCAGCGCCGTTCCGACCGTTGACCCGGGTAACTTGTCCGCCAAACGCTTGGAGCGCTCCTGCGGCACCCTGCGGGGCCACAGAGGGGTATCCGTAGGGGCTTCCGTACCCTTGATAGGGATTCGCAAAATAATTCATAGCGCACCTCCTTTTTCTGCCTTTATGGTACAAAAAAAGCACCCAAACAAACGGCCTGATAAAGGTCTTTGTTTGGGTGCTTGTTTATGAATGCTTAACGCCGTCCAAAATCTTGGAGTAAGCCCGCCGTCTGCATTTTTTGATGTACTCCGGAGATACGTTCATCTGCCCGGAAACCTGCGTGTAAGACTGCCGCCGGACGTCGATCTGAACAAGGCAGTATTCCTCGTCTGTCGGCAGCTCAAAGGATTGGATATACGCCTCCGCCCGCTTGGGGGCCATGCCGGATAGCATGGCCCGCAGCGCCTTATGCTCACTGTTCATGCTCGCAGTTTCAGCTTGCAGAACGGGATATCCCGTGGGCGTTTCCGCCGCCTCACATCTCCTTTCGTTATTTCCCGGCCAAACGGGCGTTCTTCCGAACCTTTTCGTTTACAAGCGCCTTGTTGTAATGCCGGATGCTTTTGCCTACCCCCAGATACTCAAAAAGTGCGTTCCGCTGCTTCTCGCTCAGACCGGGCATATTGTACACCGCCTGCATGATCAGCAGCCCCTTGCTGTTGGGGATCGTCTCCCCGTTTCTGTCCTTGACGCTTTCCAGATCGGACACCTGCGTTTTCAGCGCCACATAAATTTCCGGCTTTATGCTGTACTTCTGCTGTGCCTCCTGGGCTTTCAAAATCCACTTGTCCGTGATCTCATAGGTTTTGTCCGTCTCGTGCAGTGCCGTCTTTTTGGCGTAAGTCTCCGCGCTGGACAGAGCCTTGTCCTTCTGCTCGCCAGTGAAAGCCCTGAACACCTGGCTGTCCTCCAACCCGGATTCCATGGAGCTGTAAAGCTCGGACTTCCTGCGGCTGTATACGATGTAGTCATCGGAACTGAGATCGTTTTCCGTAAATTTGTCCTCGCCCTCGCCGGTGCCGTATCGGTCTTTCGCACCGATCAGACTTGCAGCCGCATCCGGGAGCCTGAAATCCTCATCGTTTTCCCGTTCCTTGTCCAGCTTGCTCCGCATACTGCTGTCAACGGAGCTGTTGTCCAGCGCCATGAAATCTTTCAGCTCTTTGCGGATGTGTTCATAGGTGGTCAGATCTCCCTGCTCCAGCGCCTTGAACGCCAGATTCAGGTACCGGCTTTTGTTTGCGGTGCTGTAAATATTGTATGTGAATTTTTCAAACTCATATTCCAGCGCCACGCTGCCGGTAGCTTGAACAGCCGTCCGGACTGCCGCCATTGCGTCCCGCTTGATGTTGGCCACCGGAAGGCCGAAAAGTTTAGAACAAGCTGCAAACATATTTGCCAGCGCTTCTTCTCTGGTCTTTTTGCCGTTGCCGCCCATGCTTGCGGTGAAATCCTTAGAGGCAGATACAATGTCAGAAAACACCTGCATGTCCGTCCGGGATACGCTGTACCCCTGCGTCAGGGAAAGAATATCCTTCACAAACGGGATGCTTCCAAGCTTGTTGACGTTGCTCCCAAGGTTTCCTTCCAAAACGATATGCTGCAACAGCTCCTTGGTGGTCTTCTCGTCACCGGTAATGCCGATCAGTGCCGTCAAGAACTTCTCCCAATAATCCTTGTCCGGGTCATCGTCACGCCCTGCGTCTGCGATGCTCTGGGCCAGTGCGTTAACTACGTCTGTAACCAGCAAAGCAGCAGCCGCACGTCCCACGGTTTTAATGGCCTTGCTCCGCTTAACAGGGTTCTCTTCATAGCGCATATTGTCCCATGCCCTCATGAACACGTTCAGGCTCATGATGGGTTCGCCCATGAACGAGGTTGCCTGCTTGGCAAGGTCGCTCTTGCCGCGCATGATGTTGGAACGCTGCAAAATGCCGTCTACCACCTGCGTCTGGTCGATCATGCTGGTGAACACTTCATTGACTGCGCTGTAAAATTCGCCGCTGCCAGCCCGCAGATTGGGTCTCTCCCGCTTCACCTGCCACTCGCAGGCGTTCCAGAGAACACCCCAGGTAACGGCGTCCGCTTTCCCTGCGGGAGCGCCAGCCTTGTCATTGATCTTATTGGTGATGCCCTCCTTGCCGTAAAACCGATCATTCAGGGTGTAGGGGGAGGAAATGTCAAAGCTGCCCACATCCTTCCGCATGGCAATGGGGGAATGCGTCAAAGCCTTTTCCCAGCCGTTTCCCTTCGTCACGCCGCCGGTCAGTCCTCTTGCCATGTCAGCAGGATCCAATACGGCGGATGCCCGGAAAAAGGCGGTCGGCTGCTGGATAACCACACGCACGTTCGCACCGACGGCGGCGCCCTTAAAGCTTCCGATGCCTTTTGCGAATTTATCCGTAAGCGGTTCAAAATCCTTGGTCTTGATGCCGTTCTGGATGTCGCCCATTAACTTCTGCCAGTACTGCTGAGATCCCTGTCCGCCCTTTTCTTCCAGATAGCCCTTTACGGTCTGAACGAGATTGCCTTCACTGTCCCGGAACTGGAAGTTGTACAACCGGTTCGCATCCTCCATGGGACACAACCACGCTGCGTAGTCGATCATATCGGAAGCGTGGTCCGCGAAGGTGTCAAACACCCCTCGGATGCTCAACGGCGTCGCCGCGTTGGGTTTTACAGCCTGCGCCATGCCGATATTCTTAATGGAGCGCACATTCCCGCTGTCCTTCTCCTGCGAGCTGTGCAGTGCTTCCTTTGCGGATTTGATGGGCCAGTAGTCCTGCTCCGTAAATTTCTTATAGCCGTAGGCTTTCATGCTGGCTTCGTTGCCGTAGTTGGCAAGAACACCGGTGGTCAGCTTCTGCAAGCCGTCCGCGATCCTGATCTGCTCCGGGGTCAAAACCTTCACAATGGACTGAATATCCTCTGCGGAAAGATGAATCACGTCCGTTCCTCTGGGGATCTTGGTCTTGCCGGGAATCTTGATCTCCGGCTGCACGATGCCGCCTTTCAGCAGGTGGTCCTCCGCCTGCTTGCGTTCGCTCAGAAGATACAGTTCCATGGCCTGTGCCGTGGTCAGGTCCAGCTCATGGCCTTCCGTTGTGGTAAAATGGTGGACTTCCTCATTCATGGACGTCACCGCGTTTTCGCGGATGCCGGTTTTCGCGTCGCCCAGAATCTGGTGCACCTTCTCCGCCACATCCCGCGCCATGATCTCCTGATGGTCCTGCGCGTTCCGCAGCATCCGGTAAATGTCCTTTCCGGTCTGGCCGAAGTGAGCAAAGAACGTATAAGGCGTTTCCAGACTGATCGCCACGTTGTTCCCCAGTTTCCGCCGCCGGGTCATGCCGTCCATGCGGAGCGCATCGGCAAACTGCTTGGTGGTCTCGAATTTCTCCGACGCCAGCGTCTTGCCTGCCGTGGTCACGGAATGCTCCACGGATTTCAACACGTTCCACATGGTTTTCAGCTGCTCTGTGGTCAGGTCCGCAAGGCGGGTGTCGCCCATCTTGATGACCTCGCTGAATCCACCGGCCACATCGTCACCGCCCAGAAGAGACGGGTCCACCACCATATCGCCATCCTGGGCGATCTTCTGATACTGCTCCTTCAAATTCTGGAACGCCACCGTCCGGTTCGTCGGCGTGCCCGGTTCCTTGTAGATCCGCTCCCCCGTCACGGAGTCCAGCGTAAAGGACCGTGCATTGGGGCTGCTCTCCTGATTGATGCTTTCCAGCACCTTTGCCACGGCGGAGCGCATATCCTCCGGAATGTGCTGGTTGTCCGTGGGCCGCAGCAGCTTTTGAGACAATGCGCTGGCATGGCGCACGATCTTAGCCCGCAGCTCTCTCCGCTTCTGATTGTCCCGCCGGGTCACGTCCTTCTCCCGGTAACGCTCCTTCAACGCCTGCACCTGCTCTGCACGCCGGGTCCGTTCCTTTGCCAATGCCTGCGCCGTGCTTCTTAGACGCTTTGCGTCCTGTTTGCCCTGGGCCATCTGCCCTGCCAAAAAGGCGTCATTCGCCGCCTGTCTGCCCTGAAATCTGGCTTCCTGCACCTGCTCCGCTGCCCGGTCCGCAAAGGTCTTTTTCGTCTGAGGCAGGTCAAAGAACCGATCCATGATGTCATTGGAGATAGACGCCACGGCCTGCCCCATATAGCCTTCAAAGGGGTTGTACTCCGTCACCTTGTACAGCCGGTTCGCCACGTCCGCGATCCGCTGTACCTGGTCGGAGATGTTGGTATCCTGTGCCTCGTTGAAAAACTCCGGGTACTGGCTGGACAGTTCGGAATAAATCTGGTCAACATTGGTGTGTTCGCCCTTGCTGATTTTCAACTTTCCGAATAATCTCTTGCGAAACTCGTTGAAGTCCGTGATCTCGGCAACATCCGCTTCCGTCAGCGTCAGCCTGGTGTCTTTCAGATACTTCCGCAAACCAGCATATTCCTTGTATGCCCGGTCATCCACCTCCACGGCGCTTTCCGCGATCCGCTCCGCAATGGCATCAGACCGCCTCCGCGCCTCTGCATAGGTCAGCTCGTCCCTGCCGTCCCTGCCGCTGGCAATGTAATCATACAGGCTTTGCAGATCTCCGGAAATGTCGCTGCCGCTGATCTCCGCGCCGTAGTCCTTTACCAGCGCATCCGCCGCCTTCTGAACGGATTTCCGGTCGGTGGTCACGCCCTGAGACCGTCTGGTCTGGCCCTTCCAGTACTCCACCCGCTCTTTCAGGCTTTCATTCTCCCGTTTCAGTGCCGCAATCTCCTGCGCGTTCTCCGTGCCTTTCAGAGAGAAATTCTCATTGACATTTTCCCTGCTTTGGGATATAGTATTTGATAGTAGGGATGTGTCCGACTTGACGGACTGCCCTTACTTTTTTTATTGGGCTGATGTCATAGAGGATTTTTTCGCCACTTGCGGCATTTGCAACATTCAATGTTGCTTCCCAAATAATCCCGTTTTTGTCCTGAATAAACGTTGTCCAATAATCCCAGTTATTTTTGCCGTTGTTGTCAAGCCAGTCGTGGGAATATTTTGGGGACTTGCTTTTATCAAATTTCGCCGTTTCAATTAACTCGTCAACAAGCACAACCGCTTCCTGCTTTGTCTCGTTTCCGATATACTTAGTTGCCAAATCCTTATTGACGGCAATTTTTTTGCCATTTCGATTTGTAAAACGGGCTTCCGGTTTTGCGATTGTAATATCAACGGCACTCCCGGTCTGGTCATAAGCGGTGAAAACTTCGCCGCCAAGTTCTCTGATCCGTTCCTTGACCATTTCAGTCCGTTCTTTCGGGGTTAAATTCTCAAGAAGCGTCGAATCAAGGTGGACGCCAACACCGTATTTCTTTTTATCATCTCCCTCGATTTCGCCAATACTGTAACTTTCTCCTCCGTCTGCAAACACCGTGTTTTCATCCCCGGTATTCGGCTTGCGGTTCTTGCGTTCCTCCGCCGTTAGGCTGCGGCGTGCAGCAGCGTCCCGTGCTTCAATCTCACCTGCCGTATTGCGGTAGAGTTCTGAGGGCATCATCTCTTCACCGCTCGCCCATCGCTTGCTATATCCATTCTCCATGCGCTCGTTCCAGTATTTGGGGCTGCTGCCGTTGGCAAAGCCTTCAATTTTCTGGATAACATGCTGAATTTCATGGATAAGCGTATTTTCCGTTGTTCCAATCAGATTGTCGGAAAGGACGATTGTATTGCTTCGCTTATCAAAGTATCCATTTTCCCCAGAACCAAGCTCGTCAAAAACAAGGCTCACGCGGTTTAAATATGGATATTCTTTAAACAGTTTGTCGTGCTTTAAGAAATCCCGAAGCAGATACTTTTCATCCCATACCATGTCGGAATATTTCTCTTGCAATTCGGACATTTCCGCTTCTTCGCTCGCAGACAAAGGCGTACCGTCTTCTTCGAAACTCTTTGCCCACTTGTCTGTCAGTTCTTGAAGCCTACGATATTCCGGCTCGTTGAGAAGTTGTGCGTCGCCATCACGCCGAAACTCCATGCCGCTATCATCAATCTCCCAGCGCCATTTCCCATCCGCGCCACGGAACCAGCCTGTTTTCTGCCGAATGGTTTCGGTGTCGGCACCGTCCTTCTCCATCTCTTGCGCTGTACGCAAAGCCTCCAAGTCGGCGTTTTTAGCCTTTTCCCCAGCAAAACTATATCGTGTTTCACCGTCCTCCGTGGCGGTATTTTTGTTGTTCAGACTTTCCGCCTGCTTGCTGGCCGCCTCAAACGCCGCCTGTAATTTGCCCTCCACCGTCTGTGCCTGCCGCTTGGCTCTGCCGGTCAGCTTGCCCACGATCTCATGAATGGCGTCCCGCAGCTCTTGCAGCAGTGTCCGGTCGGCGCTGTGCTGCCGGATGAAATCGTCTAGCACGTCGCTATTGGCGATCATCTCACCGGCGTAGTTGGCGGTAGCCTCGTCCAATGCTTGTTCGTAGCTGGTTTCAACGCCCGCCCGGTTGTACTGGTCAAGCAGGATATTCGCCGCTTCCTGCACGTCGGGGATACTGGCCACGGCATCCCGGAAGGACCGGTACTGCTCCGGTGCCAGCTCCTGTACACGGTGGGTCCACTCATGGCCGACCACCTGCAAAGCAGGGTCCACCGCGTCCTTTGCGATCAAAACGTCGCTGCCGGTGATCTGGCCGTTTGCGCTTCCACCCAGCACCTGATCTACCATCCGCGTCCGCACGCCCAATGCCTTGGACACGGTGTTCACCTCGTCAGCAACGGCACTGTCCATTTCACGGGAAACATAATCGTCAAACACAAGGCCGCTATCCGTTCCGGCGGTCTTGGCAAACTGCGCCGCCCGCTTCTCTCTTGCAAGAGACGCCGCCGCGTCATTCTGCCCTGCCGCATACGCCGCAAAGGATACCGCGCTGGTGCTGTTGGGGTTCTCCTGGTTGGTCATGCCTGCGTGATACGCCCGCAGAAATTCTCCGGCGTAGTCCCCACGGTCCGTCCCCTGATACGCCGTCTGAAACGCCTTTCTGCCACTGTCCCCCAGCTTGTCTGCAATACCGGTAAAGGTTTTCTGCACGGCGGCTTCTCGCTGCCGCAAGACCTGTTCCTCCATGGAAACGGGATTGCTCACTGTTTGCCGCTGAGCGGCTTCCTGAATGGCCCTCTGCGCGCCCTCTTGCTGGGTCTGTACGTTCGTTTGCGTGGGGGCGGTACGTGTACCCTCCTGAACGTCTGTGCGCTCCTGTACGCCCTGCTGTGCAGTGCCCAGATCATAACGATATGTGTTAGGACTGACTATGCCGCCCATCGCGCCGGACGTCGCGCCCACCAGGAAATCATACAAAGAATCAGAAAGCGTTTCCTGTGCCGTAGCCACATCGCCGCCGTAAATGCGGGGCAGCTGCCATTCCATCCAGTCGCCGATAAATTCTTCTAAGCCTTCACCAACCGCTCCGGCTCCGAAGGTCAGCGCCGATCCCAGCGCCTTTTTACCGGCTTCTGTTTTGGCAAATTTGTCTACTGCGCTGCGGATGCCGCGCTCCACCACATCGTCCAGCGCACCGCCGCCGTATGCCTTTGCGAAGGGCAGTGCAATGTTGAACATCTTTTCGGTGAAAACCTCTTTCGCGGCAGATGCCGTACCGTACAAAAGCTGCCCCTTGTAATCCGCGCCGTCCTGACGTGCCTGCTGGGTAGCCCCGCCGAAGGCACGCACCGCAAACGGAGCCATGCCCAGCGCGCCGCCTGTCAGAATGCTGGGGATCGCGTCAAGACCGGTCTGGGTTATGGATGCGCCTGCGTCTACAAGCATGTTGCCAAGGAATCCTGCGCCTTCTTTTGCCCGCTCCAAATCGGCCTGCGCGCTTCCGGCAAGCTCGTCCGCCTTCCGGTATGCTTTGTCAGCCACCTCCTTGTCGGACTGCTCAACCGCTTTGGTGTAGCCCTCATGGGCTGCGATCCGGCGTTTTGCGGCAGAAAGGTATTTCTGCACCTGCTGTACGTCCACCGCCGTCATGGGCTTGCCGTCGGCCCACTTTACGTCCCGCAGCATCTTTTCATACTGCTTCACCGCGTCATGGTCGCTTTGCAGGGCCGCTCCGGCGTTCTGATTGGCGATTCGGGTATTCAGGTAGCCAGCGCCCTCAGCCAGTACGCCGCCTACGTTGGTATACGCCGCCGCAGACGATTTCGCACCGCCCTTAATAGTGTTCGTTACGCGGTCCGCAAAGGAAGGCGTATTGCCAGTATCACGCGGCTCCCGCTTTTGAATGTCCTGCAGCAGGCGGCTGTTTGCCGTGTTCTTCCGTCCAACATTGTCCATAGGCAGGCCGCTCTGCTTCTTCGCGGAAGCCGCGGCGGGTGTAGTTTTCTTCTGCGGAGAGGCCCCCGCAGTGGGGGCGCTCTCCGGTTTATTAAAGTGTCTCCGATCCAGCTTCTGTACAGTTTCCGCCGCACCGGACGTGTCTTTCTTGTTCGTGCCTGTTGCCGTTTTGCGATTGCCAGTTCCGAAATAAGACCGATCCAGTTTTTGTGCCATATCACGCCTCCTACGCTCCCAGCATACGGTTCAATTCTTCCTGCTGCTTGGTGCTTAAACTGTCAAAATACTGATTATACAGTTGGAATGCTCTGTCTCCACTGCCTTGTGCAACCAGCGTTTGAATCGAACGCTTCAAATCGCCAAAATTGGGGACATTGCCTGAACCGGAAGCGCTGGGCCGTTCATATCCATAGGCGCTTTCCAGATATTCATCGCTATATCCCGCATTGTGGAACGCATCCAGCACTTCCGGCGTGAAAATGCCCTGTTTGGCGTTGTCCTTTGCAACGCTCAGTTTCATGCCGCTATCCCCGCTTTTCTTGCCTCCACGGCTCCTACTGCTCCCACTACTTCCGCTCTTCGCTTTTGCCGCCTGGGTGATCTGATACGCCTGCCGCATCTTGTTAATCTGGCTGTCAGTGTAGCCCAGCGCCTTGTAGCCGGAGAAATCACCGTAGGCCGCAAGGTTGTCCGCCTGCTGAGCCAGCCGGTTATATTCGTCCTGAGACATGTTGTAGTCCCATTCCTTCTGCTGCCACTCGTTGGCGAGGGCGTCCTGCTGCCGCTGATAATCGAAAGCCCGGTCCGTGTTCCACTGGTTCAGCTTGTCTCCGTACTCGCCGTACTCCCGGGTGTAAGCGTCGTTCAGAACCCCCAGATTGTTCAGCTTGTCGCTGCGGTCCTGCTGGTACATTTCCTGCGCCGCCTGTTCCAACTTGCTCATCCAGTCGTTGTATTCCTGATTGGCAACACTGGCCGCGTAGGAGGAAGCCAGACCGCCGGTGCGGGAGGACACCTGCCCCAGAAGGTCATTCATGCCCATCTCACCATTGGCAGCGTACTGATCCCGCAGGGCGGCGTATTGGTCTCCCTGCTTCCAGTCAGCCAGATTGCTGTTGAGAATTTGGTCAATCAACGCCCGCATTTCGGAATCGTAGGTATAGTCAAAGCTCGGTCTCCCGACGTCGCTGGTGTTGTACCCATTGCTGACCAGTCCCTGTAGAATGTCCATGTTTCCAACTGCGGGATAGGTGATCTGCTGCCCCGGCGTATAGTCCTTCATAAAGTCCTCGTAGGACTTCACCTGCCCTGCCGCCTGCGCGAGAGGGGATGTGTCCGTGCCCATCAGATACCGGTAATAGCCCAGCTCCGCGCTTTCCGGATCTGTCGAAAGGCCAAGCCGCCGCCGCAAATCGTTCACGGAAGAAAGAGCGCCGCTGTCCGTCACATAGCCGTTTTTATCAATGGTGTAGCCGTAACCCGCCCGGATGGCGTTTGCCTCGGCGTTGGCCTGATCCCCAGTAATCTCTCCCCGTTGCAGGCGGTTGCGGATGTCCTGAATCTTCCAAAAGTCGCTGCCCTGCTTGTCGCCCATCATTTCCCGGTCGGTCCACGCGCCATTTTTGCCGTAACTTCCGTTCCCTACGTTGATATCCTGATGAGGCGTATAATCTGCCACACCCTTCACGGCATTTTTGGCGTATCCGTTCTCATCGTAAAACACGGTATAGCCGTTGGACACCGCATACCCGCCTGCCAGATCCGGTCTGCGGCTCATGTCCGCGCCACCGGTCATCTTTTTCCAGTAGTTGGACATATCCGTGGGCTGCAAATTGGCTGCCCCGTAAATACCCGGCGTGGTATATCCGCCGGTGCCGTAGCCGGGGCCTTTTACATAAGGCGTCCCACCGGTTGCCGTCTGAAAGCTACCGCTGGAAGATCCGCTGTTGCCCCGGTTGCCGGACCCGCCGTTGCCCATAATATCGTTCTTGCCCTGATACGGGTCCTTGCCCCCGTATGTAGCGTCGATTTTGTTCTGCCGCTCTTGGCGAAGCTTGTCGATTGATTCCTGACTGTCGCCTCGCTGCTGTGCCTTTACGATCTCAAGCGAGTAGTCTTTGTTCTTGTCCCAATACCCTGCCATCAGGTGGTCCCTCCTTTTGCTTCCAGCGCTGTGACGCGCTGATCAATATTCTGCACGGTGGCCTGCAGCGCTGTGACCCGCTGGTCTGTGCTCTGCACGGTGGTTTTAAGCGTAGCGACGTCCGATTGCAGAGTGCCAACAGAGGATTGCAGCGCCGTCACGGTCTGGCTCAATGTCTGTATGCTGTTATTCAGCCCGGAAACCGTTGTCTCCAAGGTGGTGATCTGCCCCTGCATCGCCGTGACGCTGGACTGCATGGCCTGTACGTTGTTCTGCAGCGCCGCCACGATCAGCACCATTTCCGCCGTACTGGTTCCCGCCGAGGACAGGGTGCGGGTAAGATTGGAATTGTTGAACTCCAGCCGCTCCCGCATATAGGAGATATAGTTTTCCAGCGTCCGCAGGCTCCCGGCAGTGTCCTGCGGGTCCAGATGGTTCAATTCCTTGTCAAAAATCGCCATGCTACACCTCCGAACCCACCCGGAACCGCCGGATCATGCCAAGGATTGCGCACGCACCCTGCCCGGACAGCCGTACCTCGTATTTGTCACACCGTCTTGGCCGTACCGGAAGCAGCTGCGGGCCTTTGCCGTGAAGGCTCCCGATCTTCTCCCATTTCCCGTTGTCGCACCGTACCTCCGCCTGCATCCACGCCTTCTCTCCCAGCTCAAACCGAAGATACAGAGAGGAATACACTTTCTTTCCCTCCATGGTCTCGTAGAAGGGCGTAAACGTGGCGCTCCAGTCAATGACCTCGCTGCCCGTGTCCGCATCCAGCGACCACAGGGACCCGTCGGAGGACAGCATGTAGAGGAAACTGTTGTACCGGCAGAAATCCAGTGCCTCCGTGTCATCCTCTTCCAGCCATACCCCCTGCTGGGTGTCATACACCAGAAGGTGCCACACGCCGCCGCTTTTGGCGGACATATAGTAATTCTTACCGTCCGTCCCGCTGACGGCATCCGTAAACCGCTTGGCTCCGAACGTCTGGGATACCAGAGACGGCGTACCGCCGGAATAAGCGTACACGCCGTCCGGCCCCTTGTAAAAGAGAACGTCATTGATGACCTGCATACTCTTGAAGCTCCCCTCCTGTACCCCGGTAATGTCCGAGGTGTAGAGGGCGTATTCCGCAGGGTAGCTGCCCAAAATCTTGTGCAGCAGGTTTTCCTTCCAGAAAAGCACGGAGGAACTCAGCTTGCAGCACCCGGTAAAATTCCCGGCAGAGCCAACCGCCAGTGCGTAGGAATCCGTGGAGATCCCCTGATACACGAAAAAGTTTTTGGGATCGCCCAAAGAGGACGCGTAAATGGTCTTGTTGGCGTTGCTCACGCCCCAAAGCCGGTTCTCACTCTCGCAGATAAAATCCAGATCTGGGATCTTCCGCTCGATTTTCATGGTGCCAGCTTCCGTGCAGGCAACCAATGCATTTGCGGAGAATGTCAGCTTGTCTCCATCCACGGCTTTTGATGACGATATCCTTGTTGTTTTCCCTTTTTGTGGTGCAGCCGGAGATCGTAATCCCGTCCCCGGCAGA
>CYGL01000253.1_pt1 | contig 25663 bp, 32 predicted proteins | sample 485531 | NCBI WGS metagenome assembly CYGL01 (sample SAMEA3497897, study PRJEB9818) | human gut metagenome | reverse complement strand
AACAAGGATAGAATAGCATTTTACTATACAACCCTTCGCGTCAAATTTTTACTCAACTTAGAAATACTTTTGAAATGACCTTCTCTAACTTCTACAGGTCTCCATGCTAAGAAAAACCCCGTGATAAGTGGCAAGAACCCATGACCTCTTTTAGTAAATTCGTTATAATTCCATATCTCAACATAAATTCTAACTGTAGTATCTAATACAATTAAAATAATGCAAAGAAAATAGGTTATTGTTATGTCTGTTAAGTGTTGTAGTGTTATTGATTCCGCCAACTTATCATAGAGTAATTCCATAATGATACCTGTGGTTAAATAATAAAGCCTGCATTTTTTGCTTCTTCTTCTGTAATTGGAGAGCCGTCAGCTTTCATTGCAATACCAACCATACCATATTCTTTTTGGTATAACATTTTAGCTTTGTTGATAATATTAGTATCTGTAGAAATCACAGACCCATTAGTAGAAATTACGAATTGATTATATAATCTGCCACCTTCATCAGAGCAATGGAATAATAGTTGACTATTTTTAATCTCAATAACCCCCGCATTGTACCCTTGACCTATGCTTATATCCATTTTCGAATTATTACCACTTTTAGTCAATTTAACAGGAATAAACTCAGTATTAGCTCCATTATCATTAAAAGCTAGTATAGCATTAACATTTTTACCCAAACTAAGTTTATTTAAATTACTAAAAATAGCGGGTTTAGTTTTAAATTTTTTGATAACAATATTACCACTAATGAAGATAGGGCTATCCTCTTCAGAAGTATCAATACTTACAGTTTGTCTAAGGTCTTTACCACTATCATTGTACGGATTAAACAAAATGTGAGAAGTCCAGAAAATAGAAGTATCTTCCTTAGATATTACATTATCTAAAATCGGCATAGTAATTGTGTTATCAGTACCATTACAAGAATAAGTAATGGTAGTAGAACCATTAATCACTTCAGATTCAGTAGGTGTAATATTAACATTTAGTACATTCATGGTAACATCACCTAAAAGTATACTGCCTTTAAATAGTAAAGCTTCCCCTTCAGTAGTAATAGAATGATTTATACGAGATTTATAAGTATCATCTTTAAACCGAACATTACTAATATCATGGATAGAATATACTTTTACAGAGTTGGTATTGACTTCTTCAATAACAGGGTTAATTTTACCTACCCCAATTAATTCATTATTGGAAGCTTTAAAAATATTTTTCTCCTCAATTTTTTGAATTAGTTTTTTGATATTCAGCATTAGAACTACCACTATTAGTAGGTATAGAACGAATTTCACTTTCAAACGTAGAAAAGCGCCCTTGTGAGTTAACCCCTTTAGATTTAATAGCTTCGGTAATAGAATTTTTTGTATTCTCTAATTCTTTTACACTCACTATAACACTTTGAATGTCCATATAATCTCCTATCTATTTAAATCATCAAGCGCTTTTTTCAACGCGGTTAAATCTGCTTCATACTTTTCTTTGGTAACATAACTATCTAAACTAACTTTAGTAGCGAAAGTATCATCACATTCACTTTTTCTATACAAAGTTTTAGAGGAAGAGTCAAAATCTTTTGTAGTCAAAACAGAGCGGGAAGTAACTCCGTCCCACCACGTTAATCGACTTGCAGATAAAGCCATAGGCTTATCTTTATGACCTACTTCTGTACCATTTCCTGCGGACATTTTAATAAGCGCCCATTTGTTACCTGAAGTATCATAGCCATACAATGGAACGTTATTTTTCAATGTAGGTAATTCAGAAGAAGGCGGTATAAAGTTAATGTTATTAAAATACTCTACAGTATTAGAATGTTTGTATACTTCTACTTTACCATTGTTGTTAGCAGTAAAATATACTTCGCCATTTTTTACCGCGAAATCTTCAATTTCTAAAGTATTGTTAATACCATGACTTATTACATCATCTTTGTTATTTTCAATGATGTAGTTACCTACAGACATTAAAATTTTGCCATTAAAGAATAATGCCCCGTTTGTATCTACGCTATCAGACACTACACTAATAGTCTTATTCTCTCCCGCCACTCTATCTTTAGAGTAGTACTGTAAAGAACGAGAATTCTTAGTACCTGTATAAAGAATAGAAACAAATTTTTGCGCGGAAGAATCATACCCCAAGTTAAAAACTTTATTCGGGAAGTTAAGAGTACTTTCAATAGCCATACTACTATTCATGACTGCAACTTGATTAGGGTTGACTGCGCCATTAGTAATATAGATTTTATCATCTACAGAGCAAAGAGTGTTACAATGACCTAAACGATTTTTGTCGGTGAAAGTTTGTTTAGAAACTAAACTAGAAAAGTCATTATTGTATTTATAAAATACTTGTCTTTCGTTATCACCACTAATACAAGCAATAAAAAACGCGTCTAAAGTTTTATTGTATGTAAAACCCTGACATTGATTAATACCATTATCTAAGGGAACTTCTAACACTTTAACAATGTTAGAAGCACCTAAGATAAGAGAATTTTTCGCCTTCAAAGAATTAATGAAGTCACGTTCAGTACCTGTATTACCTAAATCTAGCCATGCTTGATAGGCACTCTTGCCTTGTGGAATTGTTATTTTGCCTATCTTAATTCTAGCCATTATTGCTCCTTCCAAAAAACCTACAATATCTAAAATGTATCGTTTGTTTCCTGCAACTCCCCAACCCTTAATTTGACGGGACTTAGGTTCAATATAAATACTATTGTTATTAGCATCAACTGAAGCTTCAAGAAGTTTAACTGGTGTTGGAGCATTATTAGGAAGTGTACACAATACACCACCATTACCACTATGTTGTCTTAATTGTATGTCTAAATGAAGTTTGCCAAAGCCTGTTAAAGGGCTATATTCTAAATAGGCTCTATTTGCCCCAAATGCTCCCGCAGTTGCAATACCCCAAATTACATCAAATGTTTTCGGCTCAACAGGAGCAGGAGTAGCGAGGGTTGTAGTACCAGTATTTTCAGGATATGTAATATCTACATATACTTCCCCGTTTTCTTCTACAGAAAAATCAAATGTAGGTACCCCACCACTTTTGGCAATTTTCTTTTCTACTTCTTTTAACTCATTCTTTGTAGCTAAATCGGTAGTAGCAAAGTTTTTAGGCAAGTTTTTAACCTTGCCTTTTACTTCTTTAATATCAACACCTAATTGAACGGCTAAAGCTTCTAATTGTTGTTTTAAAGATTGATTAGCCATAAGTAGTACCTATTATAATTCTTCTGTATCACGAGCAGTAGTATATTTAGTCATTAAATCTAATTCAGTTAATGACCCTAAACCGATATTTTCTTGTGCTTGTTTTTGTTGCTCTGTAGATAAAGATTGCGGGGAATCAAAGGCAACCTTTTTAGATACTGTACTAGCTAATGCAGTAGCAGTAGATTCATCAGCTTGCAATTTGTCCGCAATTTCTTTCAAAGTGTTTAAAGCTTCAGGAGCGTTATCAACCAAAGCATTGATTTTGTTATCAATTAATTGGTTTACTGCGTTTTCATCAGTACCTGTATTAACTGCGCCAATGGAAGCTTTCAATTCGTTCATAGCACGAACTACACTTGTTTTATCAGTAGTGGATAAGTTAGTTAAATCGCCTAATTTTGTACCTACATCATTTTTCAAGGTATCAACAGAAGCATTAAGTTTTATGTTTTTATCCTTTAAAGACTTAATGTCTTTACCAATAGTAGTAACAACATTTTCAAGAATAGTTTTTAAATTTGTAGCCATAGTAATACACCTTTCTAGTTAGAACTTAAAATATACAAGGCTGTTAAATCGGGAATTTCTTCCCCGCTTGTTTCTCCCGTTTCATTGTTAGGTTTCCCAACATTAATAAACGGGGAGAAAGCATCTACTACATACACATCAGGTATGTTAGTACCTTCTTTTCTGTCGAAGAGGCAACATTTGTCTTCAATTTCTAATTTTTTCATATTACCACTCCTTAGTGCATAGAAGATTCATGAACGATTTTAAATTCGCCCATAACTATTTTGTGCTGAAGTGTTTCACCATTCTCTAAAGGGAGAATGAGAAATACATCATACACGGCTTTTCTAACATTCCTTGGAATTTTCAAGGAAAGTTTATTAGGAATACGTGCAACTATTGTATTAGACTTAACCTCACAAATAGCTTCACATATAACTAAATCTGTTCTTGTATCTCTGATTTTCATAATCGCCTTCGCCCCGTCAAAATTATTTTGCGGGTGAAGAATATATTTTTTATACCAATCAGAGCCTGTATACAATACTTCATTAAGTACTTTCATACAATCACCTATTAATATTTCTTAATGGCAATACAGATATAATTAGCAGAACCGGGAACCCAATATTCTTGATTCCAACTGAATTTTGTGTAAGGGTTTTCCATACTTGGAGCAATACCGTCTAGACCTTTTAATCTAGTGCCTACATGGACAGCCCTACCTGTATGATAACACTCAACGTTAATCATATTGCAGGCGCCACCTTCATTAATGTCAAAATACATTCTATTGAAATTAGATTGGTCTACACTTAATAACCATGTACACTCATCTTCAGAAAAACCTGAAGGAATAGGGAGAGTTTGCCCGTCACGAATAAACCCATATGTAACAGAAATATCTTGTAATGTCATAAGAGGTTTAAATACGGGTTGCCTGTCTTTGCCGTACCAACCAGGTCTTTCATAGCAACATAAACTACTAGACCTAGTATGTTGAATATTTCCTAAATCTAAGTTAGTTCCATGTCCGTCACTATCAAGTCCGCCGTCAGAAATAGTATGGTAACCTACTGCTTTAGAATCTATAGTTATAATCCTATTAGAAGGGAAGCCTAAATTACCCGTCATTTTATCTCCCGATTTTTTTACATAGAAATCGTCTAGCTTTCTAGTAATATCATCGCTCAATTTTTCAGGTGTTACACTTTTGTCCGCTAATTTTGCGGTAGTAATATTTTTATCTTTAATGTGTTTTGTTAAAGTACCATTATCTACTAACTGCATATCTTTGCCGACTTTTTGTACGCCATTACTAGCAGTTAATACTTCCCCGCCTGTTACTATCCAAGCATTACGGGCAGTATCATACATTAAGTTAAGCATAGACCCTTGTGTAAAGGTATCATCAGGGATAGTATTACCCGTTACATCAAGAATTTGTTTATCTCCCGTGCCTGCTACATTTAATGTAGAGTTAGCTTTTAAGTTATAACCTAATTTTATTTTTACAGATACCCCGTCTTTTAAAGTAATAGGGTGGTCATTTAAAAATTGGGAAGAAATACGTTGAGTTACGGCACTACCTGTAGTTACCCCAAAAGCATTTACGTTATTTTGATAATCTTGCATATCAACTAAATACGTTGGAATAGGTACAAACCCTGTATTACTAATTGTAAGATTGAGTAAGCCACCTCTAGTATTCAAGATTGTCAAAGCAAAGTTTAATGCAACAGGGGTATTTGTAGGAATATCAACCTCATCTGCGTTTAAAGTCTTTGCTATCATATAAGGGAATTCGCCCGAAGAAATGCTACTTTGTGTAGCAAATACCACTATAGAATTCATTCTGAATTTAGCAGTTACATTCTTGTTTGTTGCTTGAATAACAATAGTTGTACCTGTTGTACTATCTACGGGTTTTTTCTCCACGATATTAAACACTAGATTGTTATTAATCGCGGAAGTAGAAGAAGTATTATAAATATCACTAGGGTTAAAATCACTACCTACGATTTTAGTAATTGTGATTTTGCCTGTACCTGCTTCTGCACTTGATAAGGCTTGCTCCCCGACTTTTGTTAGCATTATATTTTCTTGTTTCCATGTAGCCATTAATTACTGCTCCTTGTTAAATCATAGGTATAACTTTCAGTCAAAACAAACTGTATTTGTTGCGCGAAATTTTTTATTTCCACGAATTCAATATCTACAGTAGGTTCTACATCGTCAAAATAGAAAGGAATATGCTTTTTAATAAACCTAGTTACAACGTACACATTTGTTGTTACGCTATTGGCTTGGCCTACATTTTCAGCAAGCATTTTGATATATAAATATCTCCCGTCTTTTCCGTCAACTGCTTTAGTCTTTCTTTGATAGGTTATTTCACTCTCCATACCTGTCAAAGCACGGATAATGAATTGAATTCCCCCAATAGTACCGCGTCTTTTTACAAACTCCCCAATGTTCGCAAGAAAAACGCGGTTATAATATACATCAATATCTTGGAAGTATTCTAAACCCCAACACTTATAAAGTAGTGGAAGAATTTCTTCAGGGCAACGCAACGGGTCTACTAACTCTTTAATACCTCTAGCTTTTTCTAAAAGGTAGTCAGAACCTGTAAACAAAGAAGCTTGAAGATATTTATATAAATCTTGGTGCTTTGTGTACTTTATATCATACTCCGAGTATACCTTTGGTAAGTGTCTATAGTAAATAAAGTCTACTATATCCTTCCCGTCAATAATTTTAGGCATTATTCTTTACCCCCTGTAATATTCAGAGTAATAGAGTTAAAAGTAACAACCTGACTGTCAGTAGGTTTAATTACTAAAGTATTAGGAGTAGTTACGCGGAAGGAATATACCCCGTCAATGTTATCATATACTGCTTTTTCAAATTGAGTAACAGATACACTTTCGCCAATAGAGAATTTCCCAACTGCAAAATATTGCTTAGTAAATTCTTCAATCGCTTTTTGTACAATAGACCTAACATGGTTATCGCTAACTACAACAGAAGCTTGAATAGATACTGCGTTTTGCTCCATAGGGAATAACTCAATATTTTTCATACCCGCCAATTTTCTAACAGATAACTCTTTTAACATTTCCTGTTTTTCTGTTTCTGTTATGATATGACCGTCTTTCATCATTAAATAGATTTTCAAACTATCAAAATCTAAAGGGTTTCTAACTGTTTTAGTATATAAAACAGTATTGAAAGTTTCTTTAATAACAGAATCAAAATCAGATAAAGTTAAAGCGCCCCAACGTGTAAGTTGATAAGCAGGAGCATTGACCTTAATCTCATCTAGGCTTTCTTTTTCAGTACCTTTAATAATAGGTTCTTCAGGGTTAAAAGTTTCAGAAATTTGTGGGAGATTAGATACTAAAGAAGTAATAGTATTAGCACGAACATTACCTACTACCCCGCCCCCGTACATATAACTGCAACGAATACCATTAGCATATTGAGGTGGAATTGCCCCTAAATTGCCGTCACCAAATTTAACTTGTACTACATCATTATCTAGCGCGTAAGGTAAATAATGATTAGAAGCGTAGTTAGAATCTATAAAGTTCTTTACTTGCTCCCAAGGTACCCATGCACTATTCGCGTCATACTTAACCTCTAATTTCATAGAAGAAATATCAACAGGATAATAGGATAAGTTAAAGGTTTGGTTCTTTTTGCCATTGGAAGTACCTAATACTTCATTTGTTATTTGTTGCCCCTGTTTACACAACACTTTATATAAATACTTCCCGTCTCCGCCTTTTTCATTGCCTTTTTTATTAGCAGGAATAACTAGGTTTTCCATAGTTGTGAAATAAACGGGTTGAGAAAGTTGTGTAGCAGGAGTACTAATAACAGTACCTTTTGGAATTAAAAAATCGGTAGGTTGAGTATTTTGTAATACAAATACTTGATACACCTGACTAGGGGAAGTAGACTTTGGAATGTAGCCAAACATATTACACCATAATAGCGCGTTTTTTCTTTGTTTAGCCGTAGCCAATAAAGCTTCATTAGCTTCCCTATCTACATAATATGATAATACATCAAGGGAACGTGCTAAAGCTTCAATAATTACTATGCCCGCGTCATTTTGAGAAGTATCTGTATAGGTAGGTAATACCGATTGTAAGTATCGTATCATATCTGCGCGAAAACTTTCATAATCGCGGGAAGAGTAGTCGATACCTAAAGTAGTTGCTCTATTTTGAATCATTGATTAACCCCACTTCTAACGTTACAACGTGTTTTTTCTTTGTAGCTTTAACACTAAAGCCAATAATACCTAATAGTACATTTTCATCATTGATAATTTCAATGTCTTCAACATCAATTAAAGGGACACATCGGGTTAAACAATCTTTGATGTAATATTTAGCTATAACTGCCGTACTAGGGTTATTAGCTTCCCATGTTAAACTATCTACTTCAGAGTAAATATGGTATTCCATTCCCCGCTCAAATTTTGGTGTTTTTAATACCTGTTGCATTTGCTCAATGATATGTGTAATCTCACTATCATTAGCAACGCTCATTGTTGCCCCACCTTGTACAGAAACGCGGAAGGGGAAGGATATACCTCTAACTATTTCATTCATACATTATCCCCCGACAAAAACATTAGGACTGCCACTAACGTGGTGACCTGACTTCCCGCAATTTGTGCAAGTAGTAGTATCGCCAATTCGTGTAGCAGGCTTCCCATTTACAAATACAGAGGAACTCCCTGAAGAAGATTTATATGTTCCCCCGTGTGGACAATTACAAGGACCACTATCTGTTAGTCTATGTAAGCCAAGATTATTTACAAAAACATTCGGGGAAGTAGAGTTATTAGTACCCCCTCTAGTATGAGGACAATCAGGAAGACCTAAATCGCAAACCCCTGTTTCACTATCGCCTTTTCTTGTTACTGCGGGCATACTAAATCACCTCTATTCATTCAAATCAATTCTATCAGCAATCATTTTAATATTATTCGGAGTTAAAGTAATCTTTGAATTACCAACCTGAATATATAATTTTTTCGGGGCAACAATAATCATTTCTTCGCCCTTCATAGCTATACTACAATTATCCCAATTTATAATTCTAACATTAGTATCGTAGTCAAAAGCTTTTAAAGGAGTATCAAATTGACCCCAAAAATTTCCTACATAAAGAGGTCTTTTAATATCTCCCTCTTCAAATTCTATGTAAACTGTATCATTTAACTTTGGAATAGCTATATCACCATGACCGTTATATGCTACAGGAATTACAGGCTCACACCAATCACTTAACCCGTCGCCAAAAACATTTGGACATTGGACTTTTATTCGCCCTTTTTGCATAGGGTCTTTATTATCTCTAACATAGGCAATATACTTGCCGAATTTTTCGCTCATTGTTTAACCTCATTATTGGAATGTTCCGCCACCTGTATAAACTACTTCATCATTAGAATCGTCAGAAGCACTACTAGAAGAATTGGCGGAAGAAGAAGCAGAGGAAGTATAATCTTCACCACTATCATTATAAGAAGGCGAACCACTAGAAGCGCTCGAAGAAGCTCCCGATGTACTTGTTTCTGTTGTTTCATTTTTGGACACCTTAATTCCGTCTTTATTATAGTCATCTACATAAGCTTTCAAATTTTCGCCGAAGCGTGTTTTAATTACTGTTAAACTCATGTTCATAACAGAACCACCACTAATAGAGAAAGAGCGTTTTTTCACGAAGTAATGACCCGACAAGTATTTGCCAAACCCCATTAAACGTACAGTAGAAGCTAACCCAACTTTCATTGTATGGTTATAAGGTCTTAATGATAACTCCCCTACTAAGTTTCTAAACTCTACTTCCTTATTATTTTTACTAGCTTTCGCCCCGCTATTTGTTTTACCACTATCAGTACTGTCAGGAGATAAATCTATAGCGTTCCCGCTTTTTTCCCCAACACCATTATTTGAAGTTTTAACTTCAGTATCAGGCTTTTTGTTAGCGACATACTGACTACCCGTTTCTTTAGATTTAGCTACTAATTCTTGTGTAACTTCTATATAAGAGTGCTTCTTATAATCCATTGACTACCTCTCTAGCTACTAAATGTGCCTTCACCTGTATAGATTACTTCTCCCTCTTCAACCTCATTAGAAGTTTCGGTGGAAGTAGTAGTTTCAGAAGCTGAACTATCTTCAGTACTTTCACTATTACTAATAGTAGCAGTTTCAGTACCCTTAGTAGCTTTATTAACATTACTAGATTCAGATTTTGTTTGTCTACTTTCTTTGTTTAATTGTGGTGAGAATGAAATAATATCATACGGAGTTTCACCATATTCTAATTGTACCGCATTTTTCTTATCAATAAAACCTTCTATTACGTAGTACATTGTAGACTTGCCGTCTTTCTCTGTAACTAAATTCGCGACAAATAAATCTAATTCATCACCCGCTAATTCTTTTAAGAATTCCAAATCTGTTTTATTGTTTTGTGTAATAGAAGCTTGAACAGGGAATGGATAACTAGGCTCTACATAGCATTGCCACCCATACTCTTTACAAATTTCTTGTACAACTTGCGCGGAAGTTTTGCTAGTCCAACTACGCTTTTTCTTCTCTTTATTGGCTCTGTGTGTTTCGTCCATGCAATGTAATTCCATTACAGGTTCAAAGCCTTCAGTAAATTTTATATCAATAGCAGAAATAAAACCGCTGAAATAGTAAACACATTCTTCTGTATCATGTAATACAACACTACAGATTAAAGGCGCTTCTTTTACAATTATATCGTCTTCAATAAACTTCCCCTCAATGTCTTTGATTGTGATTGTAATCGAATCAGGAACACCTACTTCTAAATCTACTGAAATGTCTGTTACTTGTGATAACATTTCCCCGCCCATTTGTTTATTGTTGATAGTTAAACCAAAGGCGCAACGAATAATATCGGCAGGTTGCTTATATTTTTCGGCTAAAGCTTTAACTACTGTTTTTTGGTCTGTAACGGCTTTCTTATCTTTTCTAAAAGGCGCACCAAACTGTTCTTTTAGATTTTGCCCCTGTTGTTTAAAACCATTAATCTGCCCGTTCAGCATAGTTAAATATTCTTTAGATTTTTTATAGGCTTCTTTAGATAATGCGTCTTTCGCCTTTGTAATTCCGCCCATATTTTTTAAAGGGTTCATCTATTAACTACCTCACGTTTCGTTGGTATCGCTAGTACTGTACCATATTCAATCTCTATTTCAGATTCATAAGAAGGGTTCGCGTCTAATATAGACCACCATAAACTAGCGTCTCCATAATACTTATAGGCTAACCCGTCTAACGTATCTCCTTCTTTAAACGTGTAATATTCTAAAACAGTTTCGGGAGAAAAGTCTTCTCTTTGAGATAAGAAAGGGGTACCTTCTTTAGTATATAGAATATCACAATCTTTATAGCGCGAATTATCATAAATCATATACTAACTCCCCCAACTTTTGTAAAACTCATTGTGAACCTAGATTGAGTAGGGTTCATATATTTATCCCACATTTCATGTTTTACTTCAAAACTATTTAGAACTACTTTGAAAGCGTCACTACCTAACACATATAAAGCTTCACTAGGCTTTTTAAAAGCGTTTGTGTTATCTTCTGCGGGCATTAATGTTTCAAAGAATTTTTCATAACTTTTTATCTTACCCGTACTAGGGTTATCATACATAAATAACTCTAAAGAGAATGTTTTCTCCCCGCCATTTACAAAATAAAAAGTCGGGTATTGCATACCGGGAGCTTTTATACTGCCATATTCAGCACTACGAGAATACTTAACCCCTTCAGGGTTAAATTGAAAATACATTGTTGTTGAAGTTTCAAGATTTGTTAAAGAGCCTTTTATCAATGCACCTGTACCTTTGGGGTGCAAGAACACCCCATTGAGTACATTTTTGAAATTTAGAATTCCTAATTGATTTTTAAGGCTACGAACAGAGGACTTTACATTGCCAACGTTTACCATTGCGCTTTGTACACTACTTAAAAAGTTAAACATAATTACCTCTTCATCATATCACGAATTTCTGCTTTTCGTTCAGCTTGTGCCATAACTTCTCTAGCTACTGCGTAAGGGTCTTGATTTGGTGTAGCATAGATAACAATAGAGCCTTCACCGAAGATAACTCTATTATCGCTACTATCAATAGTAGTACTTTCTCCACCCGAATTTTGGCGGGAGATAGATTTAGCAACATTACTAAAACCACTATTTAAAGTTGTAGTAGTTCTGTTGTAATCAATAGCACTTTGGTTATCTGTATCAGTACCTATCAAGCCAAGCATTTGCCCCGCAGTTTTCCATAAGCCAATAGCATTTTGAGAGTTATCAATAGGTACTACAACTTCAGGATAACCTGCTTCGCCTACTAAGGCAGGAGTAGGTCTAGTGATAACACCACCATTAGCTAAGGCAATCATGCCTGCGGTAGCTTGTTGTGCGGAAGAATCCCCGCCCTTGATAAAGTTTACTACTGCGTCTATTGGGTGAGATAACGTTTCTTTAAGGTTATTCCACACTTCAGATACATAGTTATAGATATTGGACATTGTATTTGTTACGGAAGCATACAAGCTATCAAATGTAGCTATTGCACTATCAATAGCGCCCATAATAAACCCTACTATAGCGTCCCAAACACTTTGACAAAAATCGCGGATAGTATTGAAGCCATTATTGACCCATTCACAAAAAGAGTCAAATCCTTCTGAAATAGATTGCCATATCCCGTCAAAGAACGCACTAAGCTCATCCCAATAAGCAATAATCAAAGCTATTAAGCCAACAATTAAAGCCACTACAACCCCTACTACCCAAACAGGAACACCTATAACGGTAGCTATTGCCCCGATAACCATAAGAAGTACACGAGCCAAAGCCATACCTGCTGACATAATAACACGGAGGACAGGGGCAATAAATTTAAGTACTCCCCAAAGAGTTTTAGCAACAGTTATTAAGGGTTTAAGGACAGAAGCTAACAATTTAAATGCTACAGAAGCCATAATAACTATAGAAGCTACATTACCCCATGCTTCAGCTTGCTCATTTGTGATACTCACTAAACCTGCATTTACTTGTGTCTGCCCGTCTTTTTCAGTAGGGTTTGCACCCATATTATCTTTGTTATGGTCTGCGTCACGAATACCTAAAAACTTCTTGAAGTTTGCATACTTTGTATTCAAATCATCAAACCATTTTAAGGTTTCACTTATGCCGTTTTTAATGCCATTAACAAATGCTTGTGCTACCCGACTTGCTTCTGCCCAAGTTGCTAAGAATTCGAGCATACCATATTGTTTAGCTAAGTTAAAATTCTTTCGAGAAAGTTTCCCGTCAAGGAAGTCTACTAAGATATTGAATACATCAACTAACCTAGTTAAAACACTTTCAGTAAAATCTCTTAACCCGCCAAAATTAGTTCGCCAAGCTAAGTATACTAAACCTGCTAAAGCTATGAAAGGAGCCATGCTTAATGTAGTTGCCCAAATGCTTCTAGCAACCGCCATAAAGCCAATTCTCATAGCAGTTAAAAGGTTAGTAGTGCCTACTGCGGACATCATGAAAGCAGAATACGCGGAAGAAAGTTTTAAGAATAAGCCATATAACATAATACCACTCCCTACTACTGTTAAGAGAGTGCCAAAAGCAGTTACAAGCTTCATAATTCCGCCAATTAATTCAGGATATTCACGGGATAAATCACGATAGGTTTCAATCAAAGATTTTAATACTTTAACTAGAACACCTACAGGAGCAAGTATCATAGTAATACCTTCAGCAATAGGACTAGCCATATTTTTAAAATCTTCATTTGTTAAATCATTGATTACATCGAAGAATTCTTTTAGATAGCCTTTAGTCAGTATCAAATACACCTGAATTAGCTATGTTAGTTTTAAATGCTTCCCAAGAATCTTCTAAGTTACTCATCATTTGAGTCCAAGAGCCATTCATTCTTTTCAGTAAAGCCTGATACTCCCAAGCCGTTTACTGCAATAGCGATTTTTTCGCCAATATCTTTACCTTGTTTCATTCTGTCGATTACATCATTCGGCAAGTCAAAGATTTGTTGAATAGATTGATAGTTGCCACCTGCTAAGTTACGTAAAGCACTTTGAATACGGAACACAGGCACATCAGGTCGAGAAGCGGAGAAGTCAGTAATAAATTTTAACAACCCTTGCATACTGCCATTAGCAGTTGCATAGGTTTTTTGTACATCAGCACCAATAGGTTTAAGCGTCTGCATCATACCGATAACATCACTTAATGCCATAGGCGATTCGGCAGCGAATTTTTGCGCCCATAAGTATGCTTCTTTACCTTTTTCAGCAGAGCCATACAAAGTAGATAACATACTCATTTGGTTTTCTAGCGTTGCCCCCGCTTGTACAGAAGCTTTAGCCATACCAATAAAAGGCGCGGTAAGGGAAGCACCTAAAGCCGTAGTTGCTCCACCTATCCCCATTAAAAGAGAAGGGAGTTTAGAAAGTTTCCCTTCTAAATCTCCCAACGTTCCCCCTGTTTTAGTGAACTCATCTTGAAGCTTATCAAGGTTACCCATAATACTGTTCATTGCTCCCGAAACATTATCGGTTAAGCTAAGGACAATACCTAACCCGAAATTCTCCATAAATTCACCTCAACTTTCATTATTTAATCATGTTGTTTGTATGTTGATTTAGATTGCAACGCTTCATAATGACCTTGTGCAATAACTAAATTTCTATACATTTTTCTTTTACGTATACTCATAGACATAATTTTATCTTCGTGCCAATGGTACACATAAGATAGAGTATGCACATCTCCATACAAACCCATAAGGGAAGATTCCCTTATGAGTAAGTTAGCAGGAAATGTGTCTATTGAAAACTTATAGAACTATCCTCAAATTTAGAGTCATATTCAGTTCCGCATTTTTCACAATAAACTTCTGTGTGATAGTCAAAACCATAGTCATTCATAGATTTATTTAAGTCAGTCAAAATATTTCTATCTCTAATGCTTAAATTTCTAATCATGTCTTCAGTTACAACTTTCAACCCGTCAAATTTACATAGGCGGGTCAACATTAAAGTTTTGGCTTTACCCATGTTTTGTTTATAAAGAGGTAACAATACTTCTCTATCAACCCCTGTTGGTAAACGTAAAGTACCTTCTTTATAAGCATTGCCATTTTTATCAATAATGCCTGTATGAAGAGTAAATGTAGCAGTATGACTTTCATCACCACCATATGGTTTGATTTCTAGTTCACTTAAAGGAACAGAAGTTTTAATTCCTGCGCCACATTCAGGGCAAGTAGAAGTTAAAACAATATCATTACCAAAGGATAAGCGTCTAATCATTAAAATAGCGTAATCTGCGTCAGGTACAGGAATGTTGCGAACCAATTCCCGCCATTTATCTACACCTATAGTCTGTGGTGTCATATTTCCAATACGGACAATACAACGCTCCAACAATTTATTAATAGACCTTGCTTCATTCATATTTTTACGGGAGTTCACTTGTAAACTTTCTTCATCTGCACCCGTCATTTCACGAATCTCGAAATCTTTTATTACCTCATCACTATCAGGAACTTTAACCCCTGCAAAGAATCGGTACTCTGTTTCAAATTCCTCTTCAGCGTCAACGTGTTTAAGAACATCATCAACTACTGTTTCTTCGTCTTGCATATTTAGCACTTTATTTTCTGCCATAATTTCTTCTCCTTGTTACCGCATTATTGAGTAGTACTGTATTAGTCGATTAAATATTCGTATTGAATAGTCATTTTTTCTACTGCTACATCATTAGAGCCTGCGTCTAAATCAGAACCTTCCCATTTAGAAATCCAAGCTTCAGCTAATTTGTAGGTACGCTTAGTTTCACCGAATTTATTTTTAACTTCGATAATAATTGTTTGGCGCATATTAGGGTTATTAAGAGATTGACGGAACACCATTTCCATATCTCTATCGGCAAAAGAGCCACGTTCAGCAGTTACTTCGTTAAACTTAGCTTTGCCACCCAATTTATGAGTGTATTCATACCCGCCTTCGTTGTACTCTGTAACACCTGTTTCTTCAGATAAGCCACTAATTTTAGTAAAGCCTGCGCCACTAGGCATACCTGCAACTGTCATTGTAAATTTGTATTTTTGCAATGGGTCATCATATACAGAGCGACTAGCAGATACCTTTAAAGAAAGCATATCTTGTAATTTTTTCAACATAGTCAATTAGTTCCTTTCTTATTTATCAGACGGAATACGATTTTCCAAGCGAATAACGATAAATTCGGCAGGGGAAGCGTAAGCGTATTTGATTTCTGTAATACAGATACCACGGCGAGTTACATCTTCTGTGTTCAATTCAGCGTCACATTTTACGCGGTAAGCTTCTTTTGCAGTTTCGCCTTTTAAGCCACCCATTCGCCATACGAAGTCTAAGAAAGATTCGCAAGATACTGTAATTTTCTTCCACAAATCTTCTTTGTTAGGTTCAAACACTAAAGGTTCGATACCTTCATTTAAAGATTTACGTAAGAAAATGTCCATCATATTGGCAGATACATATTTAAAGTTAGAATCTTGATTAAGAGTTCTAGCACCCCCAAATAACATGACCATAGTTAGGTTTAGTAACTAAAGATACGATACTTGCAGGGTTCATTAAATCTGTATCAGCACGGTTAGGAGTGTAATCTAAGGAGATAGCACCTTGAATTACAAATGCAGTACCTGCAGGGTCTTTCCATGGACCTACATCAGTTTGTGTTTTAGCAAGCCAACCACAGTAAGCGCCACTAGAAGGAATAGCACGAAGTTTACCATTAACTGTAGATAATGGGTCTGTTACATTGTGCCAAGAAGATAACAATACACATCGACCTTGCAATTTTTTGCGGAGTTGAATGAGTTTGTCAGCGTCATAGCCTTTAGGAGCGTCAAGAACACCAAACTTCAATCGGTCTTTGGATAAATAAGAAGTAATGTTTTTCAACATAGCTTCAGTAGTAGCACCGGGAACGGCGAAGATTGTTACATCATCTACTTTACCTACTTTTTCAAACGCTTTCACATAGTCAGCGTCTACAGGGTCATTACCATTTGCCCCGCCTGTTAAAGTTACTTCAGCAGATACGGCAATAGTACCACTTACTACTTTAATGATTTTAGAGTAGGTATTGATGTAGTCAATGAAGTAGTTTTCATCAGTATCATTAGCACCTAAATATTGGTGGTACTCTTCACTTTGACCGCAAATTACTGTTACATCAAATTTAGTAGGGTCGAATGTGTTAGAAGTAACAGTTACTTTAATTTGATTACCCCAATCACCAACAGAAGTTGCAGATACTTTCATAGTGCCTACATCGCCTGTAGCTTTTTTCGCGCCTTCGCCTACAACACGCAAGAAGCGGAGTTGAGAACCACCATTCAAGAAGAAAGAGTAAACGGCATAAGCCAAATCACTTGTCTTCATAAAAGGAGTTTTTTGACCCAAAGACACGGCTTGTTGGAACGCGTTCCAAGAAGTGTACAAAGTAGGGAAGTCAGAATCACCTACTAAAGATTCGCCTACAAAGCAAGCAACGGAAGTACTTGCAGAAGGAATAGTTAAAAGGGAGCTTACATTTTCAAAGTAAACACCGGGGGTTGTGTTATAAGTTGGCATTATTATTCTTCTCCTTCTTTCTTAACACGGGACTTTTTAGGTTTAACCTCTTCGGCAGTTTCTTCAACTACTGTGTCAGGTTCAACCTCTTCTACTAAAACAAAGCCACGTTCAATACCTACTTGTAAAGAATCGTGGATAGAAGCAGTTTCAACTTCTACAGTTGCATAAGCATTTACACGGATAGTAAAAGGTTCACCCTCTTTATTAATACCTGTAAAATATTGTCTGCAACCTTCAATGTCAGTAATGCGTAATTTAATCATCATTTACCGCCTTATCAATAACAATATGAGTATTTGTTTCAAAGTCTGTAACCATAGGGTTTGTAATTTGAACGTGTTCATTAATTCTGCCATAAGCATTAAATACATAGATTGAACGGAAGATACGAGTACTACCTTCTACTTCATCTTGTCTTTTATCATCTAACTTAAAATTAACTAACACACTTTCATCTTCCCCGTCATTATTTTTTACGGGGATAACCAAGTTACGTTGTCTATAGCTAAGGAATTTGATAACCATAAAATCTAGGTCATTTTGTGATTTAGTTCTAAACTCCATTTGAATTTCTAAGGTATAGGGAAGACCTACTTTCTCTGATACAACTGTTTTGTTATCATCATCACGAGAAAATAAGAATATCGTTAGTTATTTGTTGTCTAACAATATCATATTTACTACCTGTTAATTGAACGATAACACTTTTATCATATTCAGTCTTAAAATCTTCATCGGGTTTCCTAACTATCACAGGAATTTCTTCGCCAAAAATTTTTGGAACGAGTTCTTTTAGACCTTTAACAATATTTTTATAATAAATAGTTCCGTGCTTCATCTTTTAACCTTTCGTAAAAAACTCTACAACGGCTTTTTGAATAGCTGATTTTATGCTACTGCGTTTTTCTTCCCAACTAGGTCGAATTAAAGGGCGGGCAGGTTGACGAGCAGTACCATATTCCATGTAGTTCATGATGTTAGATAACGATTCGCCATTTTTAGGTGACTTGCCGTCTTTTACTTTAACACCCACAGAATAATAGGTATCACTACTACTAATTTTAGTTGTAGTTATACTGTTTCGTAAAGTGCCTGTATCAACGTATATAGTAGAATTACCATGTTTTAATCTGATTGTATTTTTAGATAAAGGACTCCAACCTAAATCTTGTCGGTCAATATGTCCTTGAATAGTTTTCTGTAAAACTTTAGCCTGTTCATCAACTGCACTTGTCAGTTCTTTAACATTTCTACGGCTTAAATTTTTCTTTAGTCTATTCCAATCACCCGTAAATTTTACATTACTCATTGAAACAACACTTCTTTCTCAACTCTACCCAATCTTCAGCTTCAGAGCATTTAAAAGAAATTGCCCGTGGAATATCCATAACATAAGAAGAATATTCTAAAGAATCTACTTTGTAGGCAAACCCATTATTAACTATAATGCATTGAGATAAAATTCTGAAAGCTTCAGCGCTATCATATTCAACCTCATTTAGTTTAAACTCTACAATCGGTACAATAATAGTTACACTATCGCGCCAAATATCTTCTTTACTTCCCGCACTAACATTTATACGTACTTTACCTGTAACACGAATTCTATTATCATACACTTTTTTAGAAGCTTCTTGATATACATCATCAACTTCCGTTTTTTCTTCATTAAGAAAGTAGATGATTAAATCATCACTAGCTAATTCACGGAAGATAAAGTCCATATCTCTATGAAAAATATCTTTGATATAGCTACTCATGGTAAATCACCTACATTCACTTCAGTTGAAGGAGTATCAGTAATAGTGAAAGTTATTTCATCACTACCATATCTCCCGCTTCGTGTTACAACTTCTACGGCGCATTGATATTCGCCTGCACTAAGACCTCTTAAAGCACAGTCTTTATTCATCTTATCTCCGATTTCGATGATTAATTTTGCTTTATCATTGATAGACCTAACAAATTGAGTTTCTGTATCGGTGTAAGTATCAATCAACTTCTCCCCGTCAACTTTTTTCATTAGGTAAACTCTATAACAACGGAAGTCCATAGGGTTAAATTCTATATGTATTCCAAGAAATAAACGCGGTATTAGGACTTGTATTATCTAAAGATAATAACAAACGAGGGGGAACACTAACTAACGAATTATACTTCGTCATATACCTATTAGATATAGTCACATCTAACGTGGTAAGTGTTCCCCCTGTTTCTGCTAAGTTTCCGTTTGCGTCTGTTCCGCCACTATTGCTATTACCGCCTATTAAATCTTTATTCTTTATATAGTTTTCATACTCAGATTGAGCCTGTTCCGCTAACTTATTATAATGTTCAAAACGTTGAGAGATAGATATACTCCCCGCGTCACTTGCTGAAATATCATAAAAAGGCGCGGTAGATACGGCTAGTTTTCTAAGTAAGTCAATTCTAGCTAGTAACAGAACCTCATACATAATAGATTTAGGCATTTTCTCCGCCGTATATTGCGGATAAGTACGCATTAAAACCATTTCTATATACATTTTGAAGTCTTCATCATCTAATAAAAGAAATTCCTCATCTTCAAAACGTTTATAATCGGTTGAAAAAGTTCCCTTAAAATATCTAAGGACTTCTTCTAAATTTGCGTATGCCATAGTGAAATACCTATTACATTACTTCAAGCAAGCCTGCACTAGCAAGAATTTGTTTAACATTAGAAGGAACATTGATTTCTTTGCCCGCTTCTAAGTTATACCATACACCGCCAATACAGCAAGAATGGTCTTTTCGTACTTTCACTTTTACATTTTTTACGGAAGATTGAACAGTAACTTCTACAGGAGAATCAGCGGAAGTAACTTCTTCCGCTTTTTTCTCTTCATCAGCTACCATTACTAATTCTTCAGTTGGTTCTTCAGTAGCTACCTCTTCAACTTCAGGAGTAACTACTTCTTCAACTACTTCAGCATTTTTCTTTGGTCTAGCCATTAGTAATTTACCTCTTTATTTACAACTAAAATTATGCAGTTTCGATTACAACACCATATTCATCGTTCAATTTAGCTACGCCGAATAAGGAGTACCATGCAAGAGAGCGACGGCGACCGAAGTCTTCAACACCATTGTCACGAATTTCTACAGGAAGAGCAGTAGCCAAGCCATAGTAAGATTGACCGAAGATAACTGCTTTGTAGATATTTGTTTGGTTGCCGCTAGCACCTGTTTTCAAGTCTGCGTCATATGCAGGGTCAGTTTGTGCGCAAGCACCATTTTTCATCAAAGTAGTTTCGATGAAAACAGTATCATCAATTCGACCAATTTCGCCTGTGAATAATTGGTCAGGAGCGCCATAGTTAGAAGCGTTAATCCATGCACTATCATCACGAAGACCACGAGATTGGTGAGGGTGAACGAAGCATACCCAGTTAGCGCCGTCTACTTTAGGAGCATTGTTTGTGGACAAAATTTCTACTGCGTCTTTGATAGTAGATACTTTCAAAGTATTAGTGGAAGCTAAACCTGCGCGGTTAGCAACTTTATCAGCGTATACAACGTTTGTACCTGTTAAAGCTACATCACGAAGTTCACAATCAAGAACCAATGCATAGTCACGACCCAACAAAGTGGACACACGAGCCATAGTATCATCATAGGAAGTGCGAAGCAATTTTTCAGTTACTGCTACTGCATTACCATATTCAGTTACTTTAACTTCTTTCAAAGAACCTGTGATAGCTTGTGTAGTCATATCAACGTTCTCTGTTAATTTACCACCTTGTTTAAGGTTGTTGTAAGTAAGCATTTGAATTGTTTCGCCCGCTTCTTTTGTCAAATCATCTTGAACATCGGCGAATTGGAAGAAGCGAAGGTTTGGCATAGCTTTAAAAGCAACTTCTTTAGACCAAACATTCAAATTTTTAAGTTGAGTAGCATTTGCAGTAGTAGTTACATCACCTGCAAAAGTTTGTAGATTAAATGCAAATTTAGACATTGAGTAAAAATTCCTTTCTCAAAATAATTAATTTTTAAGTGCTTTCTTGCGCCATTCTGCGTAAGCTTTAGGGTCACGCATAGGGTCAAGAGTTTTGACAACCTCTTCACTCAATAACTCATCATTATTAGAATCATTATTAGGGTTTGGAGCAGGTGGTTTTTTACCGCCTTCTTTGTCATTATCTTTTTTGTCTTCAGCTAAAGTTTCTAATGTTACTGCCTTAATACCCAAATCAGCGCGAATTTTATTAGATTCTTCAACTGCTTTCTTAACGCTTTCATCTACTTCTTCTTTAGTAGAACCTGTCACAGTATCTTTTAAGTGGTTCAAAATAACCTTGTCATATTTGGCTTTTTCAGTTTTTACATAGTCTTTGATTTCATATTCCGCTTCAATTTTTTCACGGATAGTTTTTTCATCGACTTTGTTAGATTCCAATTCTTCTTTTTCTTTTTTAACAGTTTCAAGTTCAGATTTCAAAATTTCAATTTTTGCTTCTAACTCTTTAACTGCTTCATCATTACCATTTTTAGAATCTGCTTTAAACTGTTCTAAGGCTTTTTCTGCTTCCGCTTTTTCCAATAACAATTTATTGTTATTTTCTGTCAGCATTTTAACCTGAGATTTGTAGCCTTCAATTTCGCCGTAAAGTTTTTGTTTTTCTTCTTTACGCGCTTTAGCGATGAGTTCTTCATAATTAATTGGTGGTTTAGATTTATCACCATTATCTGCGCCCTCATCTGCGAATACTGTTACTGTTCCGCTAATCATGTTAAAAATTCGTTCTGCTAATTTGTTTCCGCGAAGTTTGCTCATTACAATTTCTCCTTAATTAAATTATATTAATTCAATAACATAATACCATTATTGAAAGTATTATGTAAACATTATTTAGTATTACTAATTTTTACCACCTAAAGGTCTGCCTTTAGTTCCGCCAAAATCAAATTCATCTTTTATTTTAGGAATTTTAGCTTCAGGTTCTCCATTAGTAAAGCCACTATTAGTAGATACTAAAGGTTTATTACCATTACTATTCATTTCCCCGCTATTTCCCGCCATATTTTCTGTAGAAAATTCAGGGTATTCTTTATTTTCTTCTTTGATTTCTTCAAGAACTTTTTCAGCGTTTTCTTCACCTAACAATTCAAGTGCGCGTTTTCTAGTAGTCAAACCTAAACGCAACTTGTATTCGATTTGTTGCAATAAAGACATTTCATCTTTAGGGAGAGTATCTTTAGTTTCAACACTTGTGAAATAGTATTCCGCATTTGTTACATTGGCAGGTTTTTCAATTAAACCTTCTTTAGTAGAAATATAAATAATCATCTTATTAAGATTTTCTAACCCTTTTTTAGTTAAAGGGGTTTTTGTTTTATTCTTTTCTACTAAAGGTAAGTTAGCATATTGAAGAGCAACACCGCTTGTATTACTGATATTTGTTGCCCCGCCCAATAAACTTTCAGGTAACCCGCCTATTTCAATCATAGCTTGCTTTAATTCTTTAGCAAATGTATTAGAAGCGGTTAAGTCCGTATTCATGGTTAGGTTTTCTACACTAGCAGTTGTAGGCAAACCGCCCCATACTTTATTAGCGCCTTTTTCTAGCGCGCCAATTTTTGCCCCTTTAACAATCGTTACAGGGGAAGCGTGATAGTCAATGATTTCAGAAATATCAGAAGCTTTCCGATTGATTTCAATATTGATAGGAATTAAATCTTCAATGTCACTTTGACCTACATTACTAGCAGATAAACTCACATTACGGATACAAACAAAAGGAATAATATTATAATTGTTTGGATATACTGTTTCTACCCCATCATCAATTACTCTGACACTATCTTTAGACCAAATTTGTTTGTATACTGCTTGCTTAGTACTTATAGTACCCGTCACAGGGTTCATAATTTGTTTGTTATACAAGTATGTAACCATAACGCTTTTTAAAATGTCGCGTCTATGGTCTTCATAAGTAGGATATACACAACCTGTAGGTTGGAGTAGTAATTGAATTTTGCCTGTATCATTTTCTTCGTAAGGGTCTTCAATTTCATCAGCATTTAAAAAGTCTACTAATACCCATGCTTCTCCCGTCACACTTTTCATCTGACCTAAATCTAACAAAAATTCACCACCGCCATTATTTTCATACACTTTGCGGAGATATTCTGTCATATCTAGTTTTTCGTTTTTATCTACAATTTCTCCTTTGAGTTTTTCATGAGATAAAATTCTAACACCATTACCCAACTCAAAAGACACAAAGCGGTTAATAAATGCTCGAACATAGTTCAAGGTCATTTGTACCCCGTCTGTTTCAGGAAGTTCTTCCCAATGGAAGCCTTCATAGAAATTCCATGCTCTACGAATACGCTCCCGTCTTAAAGCCTGTTCAGGTGATAAAGCTAACATATCAGTAGCCGTTTTTGTGTTTATGGAATCGTTAAAAGTTAATCTTCTCTCATAACCTAACATTAATGTCTTCTCCTTTTAGCAGTCACACGATTAAATTTCATTCGTGGAGTTTCGTTTCGTCTATTAGGACTACCAAATAGACTTCTACTATCTCTACATTCAATTTCACTAACTTCACCTTTTTGCATACAACCCCAAACTGCAAGCGCCCAACTATCACAGTTGCCTGTAACAGAAATTTTATTGTTACAACGTGTCACTATAAAGCCATTGTCCACATTAACACACCAAACTTTACCCTCATAGTAATATTTTTCAGCCTTTTTTATTCTTGTTTCGTCATTTGACTGCAAATATACTGAATACAATATATACCCATTTTCATAGTACCTAGGTCTAATTGATGTTTTTATACCTAACTTGTGCGCTAACTCTTGTACATCTTGTGCTAGACCTAAATCTTTAGTGTAATAAGTATTTCGGCTTATAGTTCCGTCACCTAGCATTAAAGTATCAAGAAGTAACTTTAATTGTCTTTGTGACATATTAGATAACCATTCTCTAGGAATTCTGTGAATACCTTCAGTTAAAATACTATCAAATAATTCATTATCTTTTTTATGGAACGTCCAATAAGTTACTCCGTCTTTTCTGGTATATGTGTATGGTTTTAGACCCATTCTACTTACCATAGATTCAATACTATTATAAGAAGAATTATAAACAGATTGTGAAAAACTATATCTATGAGAATTGTATTTACTAGACTTATTAACCCAACCTTCAGTAATAAACCAAGCTATTTGTTGTATTAAATCATCAGAAATATATAAATCTTTAAGATTCTGAATAGGCGCTACAGGAATACTAACAGTATTATACCTAGTTTCTTCAGGTATTAAATACAATTCTTGCGAAGTCATTTCAACTTCCCTGCCTGTTTTAGGTTTTCTAGTTAGCATTTTATGATTTTCAGTAACTTCAAGGCATAAATCTTTAGAGGAAAATCTGTACATATAACCTTTATAGTCTTTATAAATAACTTTATTAGGTTTTACATAATAAATTTCATTATTAACTACCTTTGCTACTAAATCGTCGCTTTGTAGTTCATCGTACTTTAGAAAACCTCTAGTTGTTAAAATTTCCGTATCTGTTGATAGGCAATAATCATCATGCGCACCTCTAGTTTCAGGGTGAGATACAAGTAAGTTAGTTCCCCGCCAATTTTTTTGTAGGTCGGCTAATTGTTGTACACATTTTTCATATTCAACAGTACCTTTAGCCTTTTCACTCGCGGGAAGTTTTGCTCTACCACTCGATAATTCTTTATCAAAAGTTTTATAGAGGTCGGACTTAGCACCTACAGTAAACACATAAGGAATAACTTCTGTGGACACATTAGCATTTAATCTGTCAGCAAAAGATTTTTCTCTTGTAGCGTCTACCACAATTCTTGCTACTTTAAAATTCCTCAAAAATTCGGTAATGATGTAGTACTGTTCTTCATGGTCGGGTACTTCTTTAATCTCTAAGAAATATTTGACATAGGTATTAAACGCGTCAAAGGTATATTCATGACCATCATCTTCGTCATATCGTGTTTCAGAGATTACAGGCATATCCCAATCTACTTCAACTACAGTAACAACAGTACTATCTCCCCCCATACCACCGCCAATATCTATCCCAACTACGTGAGTTGCTTCTCTATCGAAGTCGATAAAGTCCATTAAAGGTTCAAGGTTATTCTTCTCGAATTTATCAATGTCGATAAACATACCTCTCTCCA
>CYGL01000252.1_pt1 | contig 25944 bp, 26 predicted proteins | sample 485531 | NCBI WGS metagenome assembly CYGL01 (sample SAMEA3497897, study PRJEB9818) | human gut metagenome | reverse complement strand
CTGCTGTGCCTTCGATGCAGCCGTCACGGCACCATCGGCGGTCCTTGGGCTTTGGTGACTTCGGCGGAAATACTATCGGAAGTCGCCTTCAGACTCGTCTTGGTCGCATATATCGTATCAGCCTGGGATTTAGTCTGATAGTTCTTTGTCAGATTTACGGAAATGCCATCGGCGGTCTGCTGTGCCTTCGATGCGGCGGTCACGGCACTGTTTGCGGTTGTCTTGACGGACTCGACATTCGCCGTGATTGATTCCGCGGTCTGGGTCAGAGAGCTCTTGGTCGCATACGTCTCGGGAATATCGATCTTCAGCTTATCGACATCGCCCTGAGCCTTGTTCGCACTGGATTGTGCGGCATCTGCAGCATTCTTCGCCGTGGCTGCATTGCTGACTGCGGTATTAGCCGTCGATTGGGCCTTACCAGCAGCGGTGTTCGCAGCCGTTGCGGATGCCTGTGCCTTATTAGCGGAGGTCTGTGCCTTGGATGCATCCGCCAATGCCTTGGTGACGTCGGTATCCTGGTTAAGTTCCCAGGTATATGTCACCCCATCGTCGGAACCGAAACGATATGCCTTGCCGGTGGATTTGTCATAATACAGATCTCCGGAGTGCTTCTTCTTATCGGCATCCGTGGTCCAGTCCGAAGCCGGCTTGTTCGTTCAGCGTCGGGACACCGGTTCCTCGCCAGGATTCGATGGCGTTATCCGACAACGTTCTGGAGAGAAGACAATGCATCTTTCGTTGCATATGTCTTTGAGACCGAAGCAGTGATGGAATCCGAAGTCTGTTTCAGACTCGATTGGGTCGCATATATCTTATCGGAATCCGCCTTGGTCTGATACTCGGTCCTCAGGGTCGTACTGATCTGATTGGCCGTCTGCACAGCTGCGGAAGACTGCTTGAGCGAATCGGTTGCCGTCTTGCTTGCCGATTCAGCAGTTGTCTTTGCAGCGGTTGCGGTCTGAGTTGCAGTTGTACTCTGGGTAAGAGCGGTCTGCGAATCCCTATATGCAGATGTGGCAGTAGTTGATGCCTCGGTGGCGGTCTGCTTGGCCTCCGTGGAAACACTCAGGGCACTGTCGGATTTCTTGACGGCATTGCTGACTTTCGTCGTCAGTTCACCGAGCTCGGTTGTATGCTGTTCGATGACTGCATTCGCGGAATCGAGATCCGATGCGACATTCTCAGCCTTGGACTGGGCTTCGGCTGCGGCCTGTTTCGCCGCGAGAGCTTTCGCATCGACGGCCTGAATTGTTTTGTCCAGATCGGCAGTGGATGCATTGGCTTTGTCGGCTGCCTTCTGTGCTGCGTCCGCAGCGGACTGTGCCTTATTAGCGGATGTCTGCGCGGCTTCAACTGCGGTATCCATTTCGGACTTCACATTTTGAACCTGATTGGTAAGATCGGTTCTCACCTGATCCGCTTTGGCTGATGCAGCATCTGCGGCATTGGATGCGGCTTCGACTTGCTTGTCGATCTCAGCTGTCTTTTTCTTCAGTTCCTCAGCTGCCTTATTTGCAGAATCGGCTACGGCTTTGGCTTCTGTTGCTGTCTTTGATGCTTCAGTGGCTGTGGTTTGGGCCTTGTCAGCAGTGTTCTTTGCAGTAGTTGCAGTCGATTGAGCTTTGTTTGCTGTTGTGTTTGCATTGAATGCATCTTCAGTTGCTTTTTGAGCTTTATCATTTGCCTTCACAGCTGTATTATTAGCAGCATCCGCGGTCTTGTTAGCAGTATCAGCAAGCTTGGCAGCTGCTTTTCCATAGCTCATAGCGGTATTGACATCTTCATAGTTTCTGTCAATGCTGCTGTTAATTTGCTTTAGATAATTGGATTGACGACCAACGAGACTAACGTATTCGTCACCGAATGTATATGTTGTTTGAGATGGATCATTCAAATCCAATTCCATTTCGGACAACATAAATAATCATCCAAATTATGTCGGGCGGAACGAACTCGACACGCATCACCGATGTTCAGTTGTTCATATCCCGGATATGCAATCGACAGATCAATTGCTTTTGTTTCGATCGTGACTTTTGGGGACATCTGAAGTCTAAGCTGAAGAACCGCAGCTTTCAGAAGATTTGAAGGATCCAAAATATCATTATTGCTATAATAATATTCCCGATAGCCATAACGTTTTGTTGCTGACAGTGAATATACACAATCACCAGATTTTACTATATCCGAGTCAGTATCAAAAGTGTTATCTGGAAGATTCTTGATATTGATTGGCTTTGGATCCTTAGTATCTCCTTCTTTCTTTTCAGGAGTTCCGCCTCTAGGGATCACAACCGTATAAAGTTCGTCATCATTTTCTTTATACGAAATGGAAAGAATATTCGATCCAAAATCAATAATCTGGCTATTTGTAGAATGAACATCTGCATACAGATTCAGAATATTTCTATCATCTTTATATTCTACAAATAGATATCCGCCAAGACTGTCCAATACTTTATCATTGATTTCATCAAGAGTTGTTGGATAATTATCATTGGATCGAAGAATATAATCGTTTTTATCTAATGCAGCACCTTGATTCACTCCGACTTCAAAACGTTCGGATGCATCTTTGACATGAAGATTATGCTGATCGATAAGCCATTGGAAATATCCCTCCACCGATGTCGGAGCTGTCAGATCAGCGTCACCAGGAACCGTTGAGTAACTACGAACACGAGTATGATTCAAATATTGAAGAACCGAGTTGCAAGCGACAATCTTGTATCCATAGTCATCAATTTCGATTTCATTGATTTTTCCACGGAATTTAAGAACGTTATCTGAATAAAGTTCGACTAGTCCTTTATCTTTTTCAATGGTATTATACAATGGATGATTTGGAGCAATCGAGAAATCCAAATATGAAACTGAATTTGATTTGCCAGTATACTTGGCATCTGTGATCGCCGTAGATTGCATATAAGGATCGAATAAAATTTTCGAATCGTATGTTAACTGGTACATCAATTCTCCTTATTATTTCCAGCGTCCAGTTGCGTAACAAGAACAATACATGTTATTGAACGTAGACTTATTTGGATTTGCGTAATAGAAACTTCCAGAATTTGTTTTGCTTACCGAAGAAATATTTGGAGTGTTACTTCCGCCCATTCCAATCCATCCAGCCATTCCACCATAATCGGCTTTAACAAGAGAGACTGTAAAGAACGGAATTTCAACAAAAGCAACTGGAAATGCGCCAAATGTCAAAACGCCACCAACATAGATTCCTTGAGCGGAACCCCATTGTGTTGTAGTGGTGTAGGTTCCAAAATTATGTGCATCCACGCCACATTCAAGACGACCAGATCTCCATTTACGATACCACCAATCGCCTTTTGTTCCGCATTCAATAACGCCATCCGCCAAACTCTCATCAAATTTATCGAATGCTTTATTTATTGGATCAGGAATGATATAATCGGATTCGTTAATTTTGGTAATACCAAGATTTTTAGTTGCGGTCATGATTTACTCATTTCGAAGAAATATACATAAAAGTTTCTATAAATCCATAGTTGCTTTGTGGTCCGCCTGAATTTTGATAGGACATGGCCCCATTTGGATCTATATGAATATCCTTCATATTTGCACCATCTCGTCCAGCATGAGTGTAAGTGCAATGAACTGCAGGTCTCCAAGCTTCTGGCAATGTTCCAATGTTTTCACTACCCCAGCTCTGATTATTGGAATGATTGACAGTTAAAGTCAACTGTACAATTCTATCGAACTTAACTCCAACAACTTTACAATTAGAAGAAGAAATAAGTGTCGTCGATCCAATAAATGCAGTATCCAAATTTTCAATTTTGGATTGTAATGCGTCGACCGCACTTTTAACATTATTGAAATTATCATTAATCGGTGTTGGACTAATATGATCCGTGCCATTAATTGTCGTAATATTGACAGCCATTATAGATCCTTTACATCATATTCAATACGGATTGTTGCATCTGATGGAACGTTGTTTTGATACTGATAATTCAAATCATTCCATGACTTTGAAGAGATATCGGCATCATCCCATGTTTCATCTGAAATATCATTCCAACGTGTGACATTCGTATAATTGTCCTTAACCCAACGCTGAACATCGGACCAACGATAATTGCGACGCTTTGCTTCCGCATAAGTTAAACCAACCACTTCAGAACTGATTGGCAATTGACGTGCATCATGCCATGTTGTTGAAGTGATTCGGTATGTATTGAAATAGATTCTATTGATACCTTCAACAAATAGAACATTTGATAAACGATGAGATCCCTTTGGAACATAAAATGAATCACCATTAAAATTGCATAGAACTTCATAGTTGGTTGTGATAATTGGACGCACTTTCTTTCTGCCGGAAGTACATTCAATAACCTTACCGCCTATTGCTTCAGTTTCAATTACTCTATGCTCTTTTAATTTATATGGATCGGCACTCACTTTAACTTTCAATGATCCAACTGTTCCACCTTCGACATAAACTGCATGACCATATTCTTCGACAGTAAAACGGCCATGATATGTGTATTCTGGATCCATGGTTATTTTGTAATCATATGAACGGCCATGGAGAAAATTGGATATCATTGTTTTGCTAAGTTCCCAATCATCGACATCAATAATCGCGAATGTAAATTCCTGTTCACGATTATTATATGCTACATCTCCGGTCAATCCTTCTGTTAGATCGATCACACCATCCCCACCAGGAATATCAACCGTATAGGTTTTAGGTTCTGGTGGGGACAAAGTGTAACCATCGAGAAGGATCATGCCGTATTCTTTAGAAAGGTCAACACCATTTACAATCAAACGATTGTTTGGCAAACCTGGATACTGCATGATTAAATTCCTCTCCTTTGGCGTAGACCAAGAGCCTGATCCATCGGCTTCGCAATAGTCGAGGCGAGTTTCCTGCCATCGATATAAAGCTCAGTCGGAGGTTGCTTGGTGAGATCGATATTGCTTACATCATCCCTCAGTGAATTGATCGCATCGGTTACTGTCTGGTTGCTTGCAATCATGTCGGACTGATATTGGCGCATCTCCTGGGTTGAATTTCGAACTTGTCCGACCTTACGAGCAAGTTCTTTTGTAGTGCTATAATCAAGTCCGACATTCGCTGTGGTATCCATAAGTGTGGAAATAGCTTCTGTTGAGGACTTGATATCGGAAAGATCGACAACCGGTTTTATGGACGGTGTGTATTCCGCATTGAAGTCATAATTGCTCAATACTCGATCGAATGAGGACAGTGCTCCACTTACCATTTTGACCGATTCAGTCTTCGCCAGATTGGCATCCTGCTTTATACCAATCGCAAGACCTTGAGCAGCATAACGGCCACACTGAATTGTTGTCTTCCACGGTGAATGCTGCCTACCGACTCGTTTTATCGAATCAAGAGCAGTCTGGGCGATGCCTGCAGCTGCAGATGCAACTGCTCCGACAGCAAATGGATTCTGAATACCAGATGCGAATCCCTGAGTTAGATAAACACCGCTCTGATATGCAGTACTTCGAGCCGAAGAAAGAGTATTCAGAACGCCATCGATCTTAGCTTTGAATCCTGCACCAAGATGGGCATAACCAGCTTTGAAACCTTCCTTGATATTCGAACCAAGTTCATTTCCCTTCTGCTTACCTTGTGTAGCAGCATCGGAAAGAATCTGATTGATCTTGTTCATATTATTGCTGACTATTGTTTGGGTGCCACTTAATTGATTTCCAACATTAGTTGCGAATGCACCCATTGCCGTAATGAAATGCACCATGTTGCCAGAAGTGGCGGCTATTCCAGATCGCATATCACTTAATGCATTGACAAACGGAGTTGACATGCCATTCGATTGATTAGATATGGCATCACGAAGGCCACCAAGTTCAACAGAAAGATTCAGAATATCCTGACTCAAAGAATTGACAAGATTCTGGAAATTCTGAGTTATTGTAGTTGAAACATCAGATAGACTGGTCGACAAACTTTTCAGATCAATAGTTCCAAGTTTGTTGACCGACGCAACAAATGAATCGACATTCGAATAATCGCTGGGAAGATTTTTAATCGCAGTAGACAGATTGCCGAACAAACCAATCAATTGCTTAAGAGCCGGAAGTTCGCCCTGAAGAATCGTTGTTGCTTGGTTGAATTTCTGGAGTCCAAATGCGAGATTATCAGAAGCTTTACCAAAATTCTCATACGTACTTGTCGAATCTCCAAAATTCGCCATTATCTGAAGAAGCTGCTTAACAGCATTTACAGATGTTGAAATTTGGTTTCCATTAACGGGTGTCTTAGCATCTCCGTTAAATTTACTGACACCTTTTGAAAGATTAGCGCAAGCAGTAACGAAATTTTGGAATGTGCTAACTGCATCGTTTTGTTGACCGATACCAAGCAAAGACTTTACAGGTTTGATGCTTGCCGATAGAGTTTCATAATTAATTGTAGAAACTCTGGTCGCATAATCTGCAAGTCCAGCGCCAATGTTGGTGCACATGGTGTTGAAATTGCTAAAATCGGTCTTCTTGATATCAGAATAATTGTTTACTATTTTGATCAGATCGCCACCGACTTTAGCGGCATTACGTGCATCGTCCCAATCAATATTATTAAGTGACTTGACTTTTCCGAATGCTGCAATTCCCTTACCGACAGTAGATGCGATAGACGGGAAATTGTTAAGATTCTTATCAATTGAGTCTGGAAGTTTATTAATAATATTAACAATTGTCGAACCAGCATTTGCTGCTTTTACCATTTCATCAAATGAAACATCGGCAGTAGGAATGGTCTTATAGAAATTGAAGAGACCCCTGCCGAAGTTTGTCGCACTTGACTGGAATCCTACAAGATGGATGTTTCCATCCCATTGAATCTGATTGATCGTGTTAATAAGATCTCGAGCAGTTGTGGATGCACGATCGATCGCAGAATAATTAAGATCTTTATCGCTAACCGATTTACTGTATGCACCAAGAGCATTTCCAAGATCGGCAAGTCCAGTGCTTATGGTACTCCATTTCTTTGAATTACCAGTAAATGCCTGGAACCAATTATTCGGATCGTCTGGAAGCGAGTTCATGACAGCGCTCAATGCCTGAACCGCGCCTACGGAATCTTTGATTCTTCCAACATTTATCGCGCCATCTGCACCAGAATTTCCAATGGCCTTGTTATATGCCGTTAGTGCATTACCGAGTCCTTCAAGGCCGGAACTTACATTGGCCCAATTCTTGTTTCCGGTCCACCATCCGGCAGCACCACCGGTTTTTGGAATAACCTCAAGTACCTTAGACAATGCCTTCAGTGCAGGAACTGAATTCTGAATCGCATCGACGCTAAAACTTTGGTCGGAAACGCTCTTGGAATAATCGACGATACAGGCACCAAGATGCTTAAGTCCACCACTAAGTGTTGCCCAGTCGACATTTCCAGAAAGGAATCCAGCAACTCCACCAGTTTTAGGAACGGAAGCTAGAACCTTATTTAGAGCGTTAAGACCCTTAACTGAATTGTTTATAGCTTCAACATTAAGGTCTTTTACGGAATCAGCGTAATCCTTCATCGACTGTCCGAGAGGAACCAAAGTCGCACCGAACTGACTTATATCCCTTCCACCAGTGATGAATGATCCGATTGAATCCAGGATGTTCGATGCCGTTATAAGCGCAATTGCTTCGGCAAGATTTTTGATCGAAGAAATCGTTCCGTCATCGAAATCGCTAGCACCATCAATAAATGGCTTAAGATTGGTCATGAACCTGGATAGGTTCGTAGCAACTACCGGCAATGATCCAGAAACAGCGTCAATAATGCCTTCTGTTAAACCACCAAGTATGGCACCAATCGCTTGACCGATGATCTCGAAAAGACGTATTCCTCGAGACATGAATGCATCGATACCTGGGATCGACATGATGGCTGCTGCGGCCGAAATAATAGCTGTAATACCAGCCATGGCGAGCGCAAAGCTTCCAAGTGCAGGAAGAACTGCTGCGATCGGGATCTTCGAGAATACCCACATTGCCGCACTGAGAGCTGTAGCAACTGATACCATTGCAAGTGCTGATGGCAGAACAGTCCGGCTATCGATCTTGCTCATGAGAGCAAATACTCCGACAAGACCGGTCATGATCAGAAGTATCGAGCCTGCAACAATCAGAGCGCCAATCACATCGCTTTTCATTTTGGACATCAACTTGAAAAGCAGTGACATGGCAGTCATTGTCAGAATCATATCTGCAATGGCATTAGTATTGGAGGTCGAAAGAGCTTTGACTATTGCAGATATGATCGCCTTTGCAACATTTCCAGCTGCTCCAACGATTTCATCGGCATGACCAGCAACTGCATTTAAGTATAGCACAAAGTATAATGACTAGATTATTGCAAATTTCTGGAGCACGTTCTGCAATTTTGGCAAGAACCTCATCGACAATCTCAGCTGCTGCCTCAACAATTGCCGGAACCTGCTTGACCAGAAATACGAGCAACTCAGCAATGATTTTTCCGAGGCATTCAAGAATGGTCGGAAGTGCTGCTGTTATAACTTGAAGAATACCGATAACGGCATTCATGAAACTCTTTACAAGAATCGGAAGAACTGCGAATATCGCAGTGCATCCGGATTCGATAATCACAACGAGTGAAGTCACAGCAACGCCAACTGCAACAAGACCGGCTGAAATCGCAACAAGACCAACACCAATAAGTGTCAGCGATGCTCCGAACATTATAAGTCCAAGCGATACATCTTTCAGGACTGCTGCAGATGGTCCCAAAAGCATGACAGCGATATAGAAACCAGCCAATGCGGTTGCCACTACAGCAAGAGACTTAGCAAGTTGTCCAGCAGGTATCGCTGCAAGCAGAAGCAATGCTGGAACAAGTAGATTGATTGCTGCCACGAATCCGAGCATTGACAATGCGGCTCGTGTTGGATCGCTTCCATCCATATAACGAGCAATGATTGCGATTCCGCCCATCAACGAGCCAATAGTGGCAAGACTCTTGGTAAGAGCTTCCACTGGAACGGCAGCAAGAACAAGAATCGGAGGAATCATCATGGAAATCGCACCGGCGATCGCAATGATTCCGGGAACAGCTTTAGCAGTGTCCATTCTGGACATAGCAAGGCTCAATCCGCCCATCATCAGCATAAGACTGGTTACACTGACCATGGATTGCTGCCATTTATCCGCCGGGATCGCAGCTAGAATTGCCATGGATGTTGCCATAAGCATAAATGCAGCACCGATGGCCATGAACGATACTGAGGCACGCTGAAGTTCCTTGGCTTCAAACTCAAGATACTTTCCAGCAGCCGCTATTGTACCGATTATGGTGCATACTCCGACAAATGCCAATAGCATTGCACCCATTGCCTTCAACCAACCAGCAGTATCGATGGTCGAAATGATCTTCATTGCCACAGCAACAATTACAAAGGCTGATGCGATTTCCATTATCGCAAAGCCATAGCCTTTGATCGTGCTGCCCCATTGAACGAAATCTTTATCACTCGTTTTAAGCTCACGATATGTATCGAATTGCTTTGTGATCTTTGACAATGAAAACAACATTACACCAATCGCAACAGAAGCGACTAATATTGCGGCTCCGGCTCTTGCCAAACCACTCGAATCTATTCCAGAGAATATCTGAGCAGCTTTTGCGATCAATATGAGTCCGATGCCAAGTCCGACGATCATGGTCGCAAACTTAGGAAGCTCCGGACCGATTTGAGTATAGATCTCGGTCCCCTTAGAGAAACGTCCAAGTGCGATAAGGCCACCAGTAACGACAGTCATCAATGCCGTTACAGCACCAACGGCAAGTCCGATCTCTCCAGGATCCATTCCTTTGAAATATGAACATGCTTTTGAAAGGATTAGAACAGATGCGCTAAGAGCGATCATTCCAAAAGCAAGCTCTTTGGTGAATACGCTATAATCCACCAAATTTCCAGGATCTTTACGGTGCTTGCCCTTCTTCTGCATGGCACCAATACCGCCAAGGATCGCAAGTGCACCAACAAGTTCGGTGATGCAGACCGTCAAAGCACCAAGAGCGGTTGCAATCTTTTCTGCCGGAATGGACGCGAGTTCGGTAAGGGCACTTGCCAGAACCTTCATCGCACCAGCAAATATAACGACACGACTGAAATCGATGCTATCGCTAAGATGCTGGAATGAATCACCGATCTTTTTAAATAGTTTATCAATTGATCCAGCAAGATCGGTGAATTTCTTTACAGTGGTCTTAGTATCATTAGCACCCTTGATGAAGAACTTAATCAAAGTATTAAGATTCTTGATAAGTGCAAGTATAAAACCACTAGTAAACAAACTAAGAATATTATCTGCCGTAATATGGCCATTAAGATCAGAGAAGAACAACCGAATATAGTGACCAAGAAGCTTCAGTTTAACTTTGATCCAAGCGACAGCTTCTCCGATCACATCGCCAATCTTTTGAATGTATTCAGAAATATGTTCCGCAAATTCCTGAATCGGGCGAAGCTTTTCTCGAAGAGAATCACCGAGATCTTCTCCAGCCTTACGAACATCATCACCAAGATTACGGAATGAATCCGCAAATGCTTTAATTGCATCTTTTGTCTTGAGTGAATTCTTATAAAGGCCATCAAGAGTCTGACTACCGAATGTGTCAACAAGATCGATAACCGGTTTGAATGCAGCCTTAAGACCCTCAAAACCTTGCTTGAACTGATTTGCGATTCCGGTACCTGGATTTTCAGACTTTATATCATTGCTGTTCTTCTTAAAGGAATTGACAAAATCTTCGAAACCTTTATTAAATGTCTCAATGACTTGCTGGGCTTTGGCAAAAGAATTATTAAGCCACTGAATGGCATCACGAACAGTTTTTAGTCCGAGAACAAATGATATAAAGGTCTTAACCGACTTTATACAGAAATTAACAAATTCTTGAATGGCATTGATGACATTTTTGATTACAGTTAGAACCAATCGAAGAGCTGTGAATATTAGTTTCAAGCCCTTTGTCATGATCTCAGCAGCTTTATCGGAAATTATTAATTTCTCGGTAAACTGTTCAATAAAATGAGTGATCTTATAAATGGCACCGCCAAGATCACTAGGCGGAAATACATCTCTCCAAGCTTTGGTTACAATACCCTTAAGCTTTATGAATGCGTCTAGAACATTATTGATTGTCTTGTATAAATCTTCAGTTCCACCGTGCTCACTCCAGGATTTCGCAACTGCGATTCGAGCATTAGAACTATCGCTGATTATGGAACTGAGCCGTTCATGAACTGAAGTCCAACCTTTACGGGCTTGATCAAAGTCACCAAATACATATTGCCAGAATTTGGTCCATCCGGAACCGACTTCTTCCTTATAAGTATCGATCAACTGGGTTAGGGTTTTTACCTCAGTTGCAGCTCTGGTTGCAGTCTGACCGAGCTGCATTATCTGTTTGATCTGATCGTCATTATAACCAGCCGTACGAAGTTCAGCTTCATTAAGCTCACCAGCATATTGCTTAAGGGTCTCAATAAGTACCTTATCAGTAAGCCATCCCTTCGAAAGAGAGTCTCGGAATGACCCTTCCTTCTCGATTGCCTCATCGACATTTTCGCCCATGACACGGGCTGTCTGGATAAGCTGATTCTGGAAACTTTTGCCGCCCATGCCGGCGTTGACAACCGAATTCCAATCCTGCAATTTGACAGTACCGGTTGCCAAAGCCTGAGACAACTGATACATTGCAGTCGAAGCCTGCTGGGCATTCGAACCGGAAACTGCTGCCAGGTTTGAAATACCTTTAATTGCAGATGCAGAATCCTTAAGACCAACACCTGCAGCCGTAAAAGTACCGATATTATGCGTCATCTGAGAGAAATTATAAATGGTCTCATCGGCATAATCATTTAACTCATCAAGAGTCGAATTGACAGCTTTAAGTCGTTCTGCTGGTGACTTACCCTGCCATTCAGCCATCTGTTCAGTATTAGCCATAATCGTCTGAACAGAATTTAGTTGAAGTTCATATTCAGCCAAACCATCTTTCATTGGCTGAACATAACTACTCAGGAATTTTTCACCGTATTGAACGGCTTGATTCGTCAAAGTCGCAATTGCAGTTACAGCGACAATGCCAAAGTGTTCGAATTTTGTGCCAAGTCCTTGAATCGCATTATCCATCGATTTTGTCTGAAAACTATCGACAGATTTCTGAAGGTTTGAAAGGGCCTTGGTTGCGCCACCGGTTGGAATCGTTACTTTGGCCTTCGAAAGAACACCAGATATGTGAGCGCCAAGTTCGCTTATCTTGCCTTTGATCGATGCAATTGCATTGCTTGGTTGGGACGTATCAACGTTTATGTTTGAAAGAAGTGCACCGGTTTTTGCAGCCTCATTATTGAGACTGTTAAGATTTGCTTTGGCTTTACTGATCCCAGGAGTTCCTTTATCACCAAGACTTCCAATGGAATCGCCAAGTTTATCTGTAGATTCTTTAACCTTGTCGATCTTAATGTCATCGAAAGACTTCTGAAGATCCTTTGTGGATTCTTTAACCTTGTCAATCTTGATGCCGTCAAGAGATTTCTGAAGATCTTTTGCGGATTTAGAACCAGTCTTGCTCATATCGGTGAGAGATTCACCGACTTGCTTAGCGCTCTTATTTAATTTATCAAATTTTACATTATTGGATGCACGCTCAAGATTTTTAAAACCCTTATTCGAATTCTTGAACTCAAGTTCGTCCTTAAGAGTACCAAGGGATTTATTGACTCGAGCAACACCTTTCTGGAACTGACCGTCTTCAAGCTTAAGCGATACAACTCGCTCATCAATGCTCTTAGCCATTTGCCACCACCCTTCGTACAGCTTCGGACATTTGATCAAATAGTGGTCGCAATGCCGGATTTATATAATCACGGCCTTGCACATAACCACCAGTCCCAGTGCCATGCCCATATTGAATGATGATTGCGATATTCACACCATCATTTACATTTGAATTATACCAATTTATAGTGACACCGGAACTTGTTTCCTGTATATCGTAACTCCAGGATACAGCAGTAGTTCCGGTGTCATAAGGAGTAGCTGCTGACAATGCATCGACACCACGACGACCATATTGATCAAGTTGTTTGATATATGATTTATTCGTCATATCTTTAAGCCATTTCTGAGTGTCTTTGAATTCGCCGATGCTATCAACTTCTATTCCCATTTTGAACCTTTCAGATCTTCGTCAGATAGCGAGTAGATCCATCGGCGGTTCCTACCGCGATGTAGCGAAGTGCGCCACTGTATGCAGTATAACGACCCCAAAGATATCCATCATGGATCTCACTCCAACCATCGAGAACCACAGTCTGTCCAGCACGATAGGTTGCAACGATAGTAGATGCCAGAGACTGGGCAGAACGAACGTTCAAAGCATCAACATCAACACGATAGGTTCCAGCACTTACGGTCTTCGTGACAAATGGAACATCACCCATTGACAGATATGTCTGAGAACCGTCAGCGGTACCAAGAGCAATGTATCGAGTAGCGCCACTGTATGCAGTATAACGACCCCACTTGTATCCATCGGCAATTATCATCCATCCATCAAGATTGACTGTCTGATTACGATTATATGTAGCAATGACAGCCGACGAAGTCGATGCACCCGAACGAACGTGAAGCTGATCAACGACAACAGTATAAGAACCAGCATTAATGGAACCAGTTTGAGGAGCAACCGGATTTGCAGAAGGCTTGACTGGAGTCGGGGCAGGCTTGGATCCAATCATCGAATCGTAATAAGCCTGAGCCTTCGTCATATAGGCATCACGCTGATCCCCAGCAATGGATGCAGGGCAAGCAGTGGAGGAGAAGTGGCTATGTGGGAAGACATTGACGCCCCACTGCGGTCGGCCAAGCTTGTAATACTTGCAAAGGGCCGCGACCAAATGTGCGCCATTATCCAGAGTCGCATCGGAAATATGCCACGGAGAAGTGGAATCGTCGGCATGTTCGATACCGATGGATTCGACATTGGCATTCCAATTTCCGGCGTGCCAAGCGGTGTCTTTATCCCAGACAAGCTGACCAACTGTGCCATTAGCTTCGACCTGATAATGGGCAGAAGCCTCACGGGTCTGCCAAACATTATAGCAGTCTTCGGTAGTCAGATTGCCGCAATTGTGATGAACAACAATATAACGAATAGAATTTCCGGAACGTCCCGGAGTGAAATGAGTATTGATGATCTTGACCTTATCAGCGTCAAGAGTTTCCCAAGACTTCATGATTAACCTTTCGTATTCATTTTTGCTCGACGTTGTGCATTAAGAGCCCGATTTCTAGCCAAGATCTCACTCTTCGACATCTTCTTTTGCGGACCATTCTTGATCGAGCAGATATGCAGCAATGTAAGTAAACGATTTAAATGCCAATGCTGGCATTCGAACGGAATTTGAGCTGCTATCATATCATAATAGATCACTTCAGAAGTGAGGATCTCTCGTCCAGATTGTTTAGTACTTGAGAATGTGGTAGCAGTCATTGGATCCTGAATATAGTTTTGGATTTTTTGCATTATCTTTGCTGGAAGTCTATGCAAATCTGGAATTGTAAGACTTTCGCTTGGATCCATCATGCAAATATAATCGAGTGTTTCCTCCGAAGTCTTTTCGTCATTCGAAAGAAACGGTTTATGGTGTTTAGCTTCCCATTTTGAAATTGCGACTAATGAATGCTCAAGAGAGACATGAATCGATCTGGAATCGAACGTAACAAACTCTTCAATAACTTCATCATAATATTCAGTAGCCGGAATTGTATAGTCAATCTTGAGCATTAGATTAATCCTTTAGATCAAGCAGCTGCCTTACCCATGGTAGTAAGCACTTCGGATGGAAGAGGAAGGCGGGGATCAGTGGTACCGCTACCATACAGAATAGTTTCAAGCTTCTTAAGATTGGTCTTGCCGGTCCCATCAAGCTTCGTAGTATCAATGGTAATGGTAGAAACGGGCTTATAGCCATCAACATCAACCGGAGTCGAAGACACTTCCCAAGAGAAAGTGATAGCATCCGGAGAATCATTAATGGTCGCGTAAGACTTCTCAGACGGAGAAGCAGTCAGACCATAAACAAGATGGAGCTTATAACCATCATCGGACTCGGTTGCGGTATCATTACCGACCTGAGTCACATAAGAGAAACCGAAACCATTACGCTTCTGCTGACCGATGTAGACGCCCTTAACGATTAGCCGGAGAGGCAGAACCATCGCAAGCAGCGAATTCTTCCGGATAAGTGTAAGCTTCGATAGTGCCACCCCAGGTCTCAGCAGAACGCATGGTAGCATACTTGGTATCATCGGCATACAGATCATTGGCCTCGGCTCCAGATGGAGATTCGGTTACAGCAGTCAGGCCGTTCCAAGCAACGCCAACACCGTAAGTTCCAGCGGTAGTCATCGGATACAGAACGCCCTTAGACGTACCAGTCTCATAATAACGAGAGCCAGCCTTATCCCATACAATTTTCTTATCGGCCACTTCAGCACCGGAAGTAACTTTTAGATCAAATTCAGACATAATATTCATCCTTAATAATAGATAGTAAATACATCATGATTCAAATTGTCGGCAACATAGTGTCTTTCGAAAAGACACATCTTAAGCTGCGAGATTTCATCAAACAATGGTGTATCTGGTTCAGAGTCAATAATCATAATCTGGTAACGTTGTGTGTAATGCCAGACATCATCATTGGCGAATTTTGTATCGGCACTATCACGTGAATAAATTATACACGGATAGATTATCTTCGTATTGGATGGAGGTTGAAAATAAATAGGCGGCTTTTTTACTTTCGGATAAGCACGCTTATAAGCATCAACCAGAAGATTGTGAAGCATCAGACGACGTTCCATGCTCATTATACAATCCTCCAATTGTAAGAATCAACCTAGGATGCTGGACTTCAACGTTTGTGACTTTCCATTTTGCACCCTGCCATTCAATGTAGCGCATGTCATAGAAATGATCGTACGCATATGCATCAGCCATAATACTGATTGTATTGTTAGAGGTGATGCTATCGTTAACATTATCATCTGATTCGAGACGACGGGTATTACGGGTAACATCACCTCTATAAACGTGTTCTACGATCTTTTCTTCATAAACACCAGGAGAAGTCTCAACTTGTTCTGGTGCATAGCCAATCTTACCGCAGAACCTCATGTCTTTATCACGCACCCTTGGCCGGAAGAGTAGTGCTGCCCTTCTTTACTGCCTTATCAAGTGAGTTGACTTCGACTACGGTAATTGTGTAGCCTTCAGTTCCGGTTACCTTTCCGTTCTCCGGAAGATCAATCCAGTGATTGCTTACCGCACAATTGGTTCCGTAATTAACAGTGGGTTCACTTCCCTTTGGAGTAAGCTGGTAACGATTGGCATTACCACTGGTTGCCTTCGGACTCACAGTAATAGTCTGACCGCCGGAAGCGGAAACAGCATTAACGGTGAGTGTGCCAAGTGCATCTACACTAGGACCCGAAGGCGTCACGCTTTTGGGGAGAACAGCGCGATCGCAGACTTCGGGTAAGTAAGAGCACCAGAGGCACGGGATTCCATAAGATACTTCTGCTGGTTGAAATCGATATCGAAATCATCGAACATCGAAATCGAACCGCCCTTATCAGCACCGACGGTGTAATCACGAAGATTTACAATGATGCCGAGCAACGGATTGCCATCAGAATCCTTAGCGGTCTCCATAACCGGGACATCTACAATGTTGAAAACGTTCAGCTCCGCTGCAAGATCGGCACGAGTCCTCCATAGACGATGGTTCAAGGTGTCGCGGCAAGTAAGCATGGCAGCGATCATCTTCGGAGCAGCATAAAGGGTAGGAACGCCGGAACCCTGATAATCGACCTGGGCTTCGGTGACAGCGTCAACAAGCTCAAGCGCCTTGGCGGTACGAGTCTGAATATCACCAGTCAAATCAAACTTCTTGGTAAGAGTCTTCTTGATGGTGTAGAGATCATCATCGAATGCAATAGGACGAATGCGATCCGGTGCGGATCTTATCTTGAGAAGAAGAATCTCGGCCATCGCCAATAAGGATTGCACGAGCAATTTCCTCATCAAACATGACACGCATTTCAACCTTAAGCCAAGCAACCACATCGAAATCGGTGATATCGATGATATCATCACGATCGAGCTTCTGCTTCTTATAAATGGTCTGCGGCTCAGTAGTGCGCTTCAGAACATTAAAGACTTCTTCAGTCTTACGATGATTATTGTTACGATCCAAGGTATAACCCTTTGCACGGGCTTCTTCCTTGGTGATATCAGCGTACATCGACTTGATACGAGAGAACGGAACATGGGTAGTACCATTGAGAACTCCATTCACCCACTCAGTACGACGCTTATAGAAATCCGGAGTATTTCGGATCGCCTTGGCATCCGGGAAAAGGGTGTCAATGTTCTGGATACCATAGGCATGGGTATCATCATGAGCAAGAGTTACCTCGCCGGTATCCGGATCGGTCATATCCTTGAAATAAGTACGCATAGAGCCTACATGCTCGGCTTCTTTAATCATCTTGGCCATATCGGCATGACTAAGATTGGTGTAGTTTACTTCATCATCAGTGTTGGTATCTTCGAATACATTAATATGCATATCATCTACTCCTTCAAAGTCAGAATGTTTTGCTTCATCGGACGAATTCTTCTCATTTTGAGCGTTCGACTGATCGTCCGAATCAGAAGAACTGCCATTCATAGCATTATAGATAAGCGCATAAGCAACGTTACGCTGCAGATCGTTCATGCTATCAAATACTTCGCCGACGGTCTTTCCACCATCGTCGGAATGTTCGACAGTACCCGAAGGTTTAATACCCTTCTTCGCCATATCGATGAGCGCAAAGACAACTGTCTGCTGTTCCTGATTCATAGAATCAAGAACTTCGCCAACTGTCTGGTTTTTAGATGAATCCATTTCTTCCGAATCATCAGAAGTATCATCATGTTCAACTTCTTCATAAGAATCTTCATCCTCAGAATCTTCATCTTCGGAATCTTCATCTTCAGGATCAAGATCATCATCGGAATAGATAATGGCTTCATCAAATTCATCTGAATAGTCACCATGTTGGATGGAAACATTTTCAATATAAGCACCGGGATTAGCACCAGCAAGAACAAGGCTCACTTCCTTAATCTCGCCATGTGTGATCACGTTTGCATTGTGCTTCAAATGATTTGCAAAGATGGAAAGACTATTGACATCACCATGCTCAATTTGCTCACGCATAACTTGAGCATTCGGGGTATTATTGAAATACCCATAACAATAAACACCATCTTCACGATTTTCAAGATCAGCGTGTCCTAGGACGTTCATAGGATCATTATGGTCATGCATATAGACCAAAGGAACTCGAGTTCCATCTTGATCAATGAATGCATTCCTGGCAATGATCTTGCCATCAGTACACTGAATATTATTTCGAGTGGCATAGCCACTAAAATCAGGTTTTGGCATAATTACTTCTTCTTATTGTTATTCCTTAAAGCAGCACGTTCTTTCTGCCAACGAGCATAATTTTCAGCAGCCTTCTTATGACCAGCCTCCATACGAGCATTATATGCTTTATTGGCGACTTTTTTCGAAGCGTTGCTTGAAGATTTCTTTGAAGCGCCACTTGACTTTCTCGAAGTACCACTTGACTTCTTTGAAGTACTGCTCGACTTCCCAGAAGAAACGTTTGATTTCTTCTTTGAAGTCGATTTAGTCTTCTTTATAGACTGGAACTTAGAATCATCTTGAATTTTCTCAAGCTCTGATTTATAAGTGTTCGTTGCATCAGAACGAATCTTCTTCTTCTCAGCTGTGAGTTTCTTACGTTCCTCGGTGTTGATCTTTGTCTTATTCGTCTTATACAAAGAAATCAATTTCGATCGAGATTGTTTGTTCTTTGCAGCCAATGAATTAACAACAGCGAGTATACGTTTCTTGTTCGCACGAAGTGTCGGTCCATCAAGCTTCGAAGTCATTGAGATCAATTCATCAAGCTTTTTGCCAAGCTCCTCAGATTCCTTTCGAATGTTATCATAAGTTTCACGTTCAGCGCTCTTCTTACGTTCCTCAGTTCTTTGTTTGGACTGTGATTCAGCATTCTTAAGGTCTTGATCTCGTTTAGTATTGATTCGATTCTTCACATAAAGCTTGGCTTCCTTACCGGCGTTATTTAAAGATATTCCGGTTCTTCGGCCTTTAAGCTTTTTGGTTCGCTCATAGTATTCATGAGCTTTGACGGGATCATAGTATTGACTAGCATAATGCGCGATACTGTTAGGCACCTTGCACCTGCTTAGTCAGCTCATCCAGTAGTTTATCGAGTTCATCAAGTTGACCATTGGCTTCATTATATTCATCCTCAGAGATCTGATCATCCACAGGCTCATCGTCTTCTTCGTACATTCCAGAATCTGATGGATCCGCAGTATAATTACCATTTTGATCACTTGCCTGATTAAGATTGGAATTGATAAGTTGATCAGCCTTTGGATCATCAGACTTGTGTAGACCTATTACGGAACGGAATTCATTCGAAGACATGATCTCGTTTCGAGTGAATTTATCCGCCAACTCGGCAAGAGTAGAGGATTCAATCAAACGGAATGGATCACGGAAGAATTTGACACGCTGCCCCTGAGTTCTCGCCGTTTTGGTAAGAAAGGTTCGCGTCATGTTGTCGGTAATGGATGACAGAATTGGTTCAAGAGTTCGATTATAATAATTGAGCATCTCTTCTTCATTTGCCGTTCCATTAAGAACATTCTCGGAAACACCCATCTGACCATATAATTTGGTTTCAAGATATTTCACTTGTTCAAGAAGGTTGTTCTCCACAGACCGATTCAGCTGAGTAATATGCTCAGTGCCATCAGTATATGCGATTCCATATTTGGAATCCTTTAACTGCTGTTCGATCTGCTTTCGACGTTCTTCAGCCTGTAGCCTTCGAGCTTCAGTCTTAATAACATAGGGCAACTGAATGATAAGATCCAATTTACCAGAACCAGATTGCTCATCAATAACATCAAGCAATGCCAGCTTATGAATAAGACGCTGAAGCGTGGAATTTGGTTCATTCATTACTGCATAAAGCGGATTCTGAATGATCGCGGTCATATTCTTTGGAACTGTAATTTCTTCGCGTCGACCAGTTCGATCATTATACAGATCAACTCGTACAGAATCTGGGAACCATTCTCGAATCTTTCCGACTCGCATGGTTTTGATATCATAGCTATTATTCTCGATAGGACTTGCATCTACATCGACAGGAACAACAGCAGCGACACCATCATCCATCATAGTGAGGACAATATCCATTACAAATTCACGACCAGACTGATCGATATTTGCACTGTATTTCAGGCAATCGTTCAATCCGCTAGCTATAGTTTCTTCATAATGATCCTCTTTATCGACTCGAACGTGTTCAATATTAACTGCAGCAACATCAATCGCGATGCGATTGTACATTGCTGAAATCATTGAACGTTCACTTCGAGGCGAAAGATAATTTCGATCAGGACGATAGCCAGTACCAGGACCTAGCAATGGATTATAAACAGTCGGAAGTTTACGGAACGCATTCCATGCATTGATTAATCGGTCCGGTAATTTCGACACATTTGCACCTCCTAATCTTTCTTCTTATCCTTACCGGTAGGAATACCGGTACGCGAAGACAACTGATATTTCACGGCAGCCTTGGTAAATTCACCAACACCTCCGGCAACACCACTAATCAAAGAACTAACCATTTGTTGTTTGAACTGATTAACATAACTTTTAGATTGATTAGATGGTTGGATAGTTGCAGCATTTTGTTGCATTAGCTGTTTATACTGTTGTTCGCGTTGAAGTCGATTGATTCTAGCATTAAGATCTTCATCAGAAAGATCATGAATACTTTCAGGCTTTGACTTTTTTCTGGCTTCAACAGCTCGCTTAAGGATGCCAGCCTTCTTGGTGACTTCTTGTTTCTTAGAAACAGATCCCTTATTGATATTAATCGTAATAAATGATCGTTTTGTCTTTGAAGTACGACCTGATGTAGGACGAGATTTGCGCACACCCCACTTCATGCCTTTTACACCATGATGAGCAATATAGTCTTCGGCTGGCTGATCCATGTCAATGAAATCGGCCATTTAAAATATCCTATCTAATTCTTTGAGTATTCATCAGGATTATAACGTCCTCGTTTATTGTTATTATGAACAACCTTCATATAAGCGTCTTCAATCTCAGATTGAGTGAATCCAAAAGCGTATGCAATGTTCACCAGTGTTTGATATACATCACAAAATTCTTCAAGAGAATGATGACGAAGTATAACATATGCATCGTCATCGACTAGCGGATCGTTTAGACCTTTTATTTGATCTTTGATTGCTTCTGTCAATTCAGCAGCTTCTTCAAGCGTCTTGATCGGAGCCCATTTTCCTTCTGGAATTTTACTGCCGTCAAAAGCTAATCCAATCGGAAAATAAACTTTCTGTTCTTCACGATCCAGACATACACCAAAATCATTATGGTCATCCAAACTCATAATAACCTCCGAGTTTTGATTCACAATTTAAGAAAATCAATAACGTTTCGAAGTAGATTTGTCAAGATTCTTCATTCGGTCATTTACGACTTCATTAGTAATATACTTACCATTATACTTATTACCAAGCAATGGAAGATCAGTCACATTCATACCGAATTTAATAACGTTATTAGTCCATTCCTTGCCGATGGCAATCTGCTTAGTACCGTAATCCTTAACACTATCCTTTCCGTACTTAGCTTTCATAGTTTCAGCCATGGAATTGAATTTGGATTCGTTATTCTTATAGATACGTTCGGCTCTGAGATAAGCTTCTCGAGAAGATTCTCGATTCTTAATTGCCCTATCCAGATCTTTCTGAGTGCTTCTGATGGCTTCATCGCGTCCAAAGATCTTTGTCTCGGCTTTACCTCGAGCCATTGTTGCGGCTCGAACTGTACCAGAAGCATCGGCATCTCTTTCGTATGCACGCTTTAGATATTTCTCAGAAGCAGAAGTCTTTCTAAGTTGAATACGCTTTTCTTTGGCGTCTTTATGATAAGACTTTCGTCCAGATTTATCGAGTGATCTATGAACACCCCATTTCATTCCGAGAACGCCATAATGCTCAATGGAATCATCGGCTTCGGAAATATCATTTTGAATATATTGAGATTGAAAGCTCATATTACCTCATTCAAATGCGTCCCTATTAAGCTTAAAAGCCACAAAGGCATCCATCAATGCGGCTACGGCATCGATCTTATCTTCACGACGAGCTTTATAGAGTTTTCTGTTACCATTTGTATCTTCAAGGGTGATACAATTACCCATTGCAAACTGCATGAGTGACTCATCGAATATTAGACGGCGTTCTTCAGATAATTTCTTTAATTCGCCAAGCGGAACTGATTCTGTCTTGGCACCCTGAATAACCTTGGTTACTCCGAATGGACCATTCTCAGTCTCCCATCGTTGAACAAAATCTCGTGCATTATACGGATCATATCCAAAGCTTCGAACATCGTAATCGGAATCAGCAATATACTTCTCAAGATCGTCATACACCTGCATCATGTCGAGAACGGTGCCAGGCATGATACGAAGCGATCCCTCATTTATGAATTCCTCATACTTATGCCGAACTGCTTCACCAGGAAGTTTTGAAAGCGTGTATTCAGAAATATAATTTATCGTTTTTATACCAAATTGTTCGCCTCGAAGAGGGAATAGGAATGTAAATGCACAGAAATCATCACCCTGTGATAGATCAGCACCAAGAGAGCATGGCATACCCCAGAAACTTTGCTTCCTATGTGGAAGTGTTTCCTCATATGTGAAGAAGTAGGTATAACCTTCCATTGGTATGCCAAAACGTTTTGCAAGAATATCATTTCGAGTCGCTGGTGCATGTTCTGCACGTTCAACATCCAACTGATATGTCTCGTAAGAAATCGTTAAGCCAATATTAGGATTGGCTTTGATCCACATATTGGGATCATTTACCTCGGAAACATCATCAAGTCTATAATACCAGATTGAGACATGTGGATTGACATACTCGCCTTTCAGTATCTTCATGAGTTCCATCTTGATATTATCGCCAACGCTGTTTCTAACAGTACCTTCGGATGAAGTTGCAATTATAAGATAATTGCCATTTCCAAGTTTTGATGCACCCTGTTCGATTGCACCGATAACATCCTCTCGAATATCACCAGATAGCCATTCGTCAACGGTCGCTCGTTTCGGACGGGCACCCTGCAGCTTTATCAATAGACATGGGTCGGATCTCGACGATCGATCCGGTCATAAAGTTCTCGATACCTTTCTTGGTAGATCCCAATTTGGGTTGATTTGGTTTACCGTCCAAACTAGGGAGATTGGTATCAGTAAGGAACTTAAATAATGGTCCTCGATGGCGAACCAATGCGGTTCGGATCGGAGACATAATCTCTTCGGCCTGTTTCATGGTCGGAGCGACTGTGATATTATCAGACGTTGATGTATCGATGGTAAGGCCATATGCCTGATGGCAAGATGAGTACATGGATTTGGCAGCACCACGAGCAACGATCAAATATTGCTTCTCGCGAAGTCTGGTTTTGACACGTCGCGTCTCGTAATGACTTCCAGGACGTCCAACATTCGGCACTAGGACCGATCGTTCCACGAAATAATACCATCCATATACATCTTCGGCCCACAGCTTAAACGAATCGAGAAGAGTAAGCGGTGAACCGTCAGTCAATGTCAGCTCGGTTTCACAGAACTGAATAAAGCCCTCGACAGCATCTTCATCGTAATAAACACCTGGATTTGCAATGAGATCATCTATAAGATTCATCTGCATTGAAATCTCTTTGCATACCGGTATCTCACCATTGAGTACTTTTTGGCGGAATTCCCCATAATATCGTGGGGTCGCGGTATTAGACAAAGCCATTGGAACTCCTAACTTTCAAAAGCTCCTTCAGCTTCAACATTTAGTCTCCATTCAGCTTCGCTAATTTGTTTTTCTAATAGCCTCAATAACAAAGCTGTTGGTGGGAGGATCGAAACGCAAACGAGTATAGAGATAAATATAGACTTTGATCTCTTGGACTTGCTTTCGAACCAGCGGAATATCATCCCAGGTTTCTTCATATCCAGTAATGGAATACTTATCAGTCAAAACACCTAACTGATAAAGATTTCCGAATGCTGAATTGATATAGATCTGAACATCAGTATCAAATGGAGTATAATCTCTTTCAAGATTAAGCATTTGCTTTATATCTTCAAGAATGCTATTCATTATATTGTCTTTCTAGGCAAAACAAAAATCCGTGTTCACCATAGTTTTGTATCACCAGGTTTCCGTTCAACAAATGAACGTACCTGAGAAATATCACCAAAGTGAATCGCATTATGGGTCTTCATGGAACATGAAATAAGAAAGTTCGGATCCAGCACAGTTATGTCACTATTTTCTAATGCTTCTGGAGTCAGTGGACATATATGATGGACCATTACTTTTCCATAAATCTCATGGTCAGGACATGCCAAATCGCAGCCATTATCTCTTGCAATGACTATATCTCTTACATGTTTCCATTCGACTGAAGAATAGAATCTTTGATTCATGTATCGTTCGAATCCAAAAGTAGTTTTACCCACTGCGCCATTCAATTTAAGATATTTGAATCGTTCTTCGAATGTCGGAATCTGAATCAAATCAGTATAAGTACGAATTTTAGGCATACTGGATAGCAGATGGCGTAGTGCCGATCTGTCCTTGATAATGTGAGCCCAGTTCCTCTGAGCCATAGGGTCTTTCGACAGGGGATGTCTCGAAGAAACAGAATTGACCAATCTTCATGTTTGGACGAATCCTAATTTGATGATTGTTTTCATTCTTGATTTCGAGAGTAATCGTTCCGCGGAATCCCGGATCGATAAAGCCAGCAGTAATGTGAGAAGCAAGACCGATTCGCCCCATCGAAGATTTACCTTCATATCGAGCGGCTAATCGATCTGGCAATGACAGAGATTCATTCGTACTGCCTAAAATGAATTCTCCAGGCTCAAGAATATAACCTTCATCGTTCATGTTGAATTTGAAGTATTCAAGAGTATTATCTAGTGTTCTGGATGCTGCATCTACGATTCCACTTCCAATATATCGAATTATCGAAGAGCTTAGTGTGACATCATAACTGCAAGGTTGAAGTTGTCGCTCATTATATGGATAGATGAGACCATTGTCTTTAGCTTTCTTTCTAATCTCAGAATCCGTCAGAAGCATCTGCATCATCTCCATTCATGTTTCCAGAATATGCACGGAAAGCGTCCATTGCATCACGAGTCATGCTCTGGAGTTGCTCAGCCGTCTCAGTTGTCTTGACCTTCGCCTTGGTAAGTTCGGTTTCCTGTCGAATCTTCTCCAACTCGACCTGTTCACGAGTACAACCAAGTTTTAGGTAATGAATAAGAAGCGAGGCAGGAGCTCTATGCTCTCTCATCAGACGTTCACTCTCATTCTCAGCCAGATTTATGAGCTGTTTCTCCCGTTCTTCCGGTGTAGTTGCCGGTTGAAGCGGTGGGAGTACCGGTTCATTAGTCCGTTTAGGTCTAGGCATGACAAATCGACTCCATTTCAAGTATAGATCACTAGGCTTTTAGAGAGATAAGGCTGTCCATCAATGAGTTTTAATGGCTTCGAAAGGAGTTTGCGCCCCTTTATGCCTAGTTTAAAGGGTCATGTCTGCGCAGTTTTGTTTACCAAACTCACTGACAGACAGGCTTATCTCTCTAAAA